>Ga0315542_1002177_pt1 | contig 12003 bp, 12 predicted proteins | sample SalMarSW160120MG_FD_202541 | JGI IMG/M metagenome (GOLD analysis project Ga0315542, IMG submission 202541) | Salt marsh sediment microbial communities from the Plum Island Ecosystem LTER, Massachusetts, United States - Salt Marsh Sediment SW1601-20 ... | reverse complement strand
AGGCCTTCTGGAGAGCGATGTACTGGGCCAGGATGGCATCGGGTTCGTTCATGATCTCAAGGTACCCACGATTCGGATCCCGCCATCCACGGATTTCGTGATTCGCGGGATCTCGTGATGGCCGGGCAGCCGGGCTTCTTATATAAAGCATTACATTATAATATGTTATGGAAATGATTCCGTGGTCCGGATCTTGCTGTTGGTGCGTGGAAGCATGTGGGAAGACCCAGCCGGGGGACGGCAGCCGTCCCGCGGCCGGGGTTACATCTGGCCGGCGGCCAGCACCCACTTCCCTGCTCGACATCAGCGTCGCCGGCCTCGATCCCTGGTGTCATGACCGCCAGCCGGAACCGGCGCGGGCCGGTATTCTCGCGGTGGGCGGTGACGCGCATGCACGACTGAGGCGTTTCACGCACTTCCCCTCCCCTCTCGCGTGGACGCCCCGGGGCCCTGCCGTCAACGGCGGGGCCCTTCTTCATCTGGGTCGGCGGAAGTGGTCGTGCAGCGTGGTTTCATCTATGCTGCTGCCGGAGACATGCGAGTGGGGCGGTGCCGGGGCGAGACGGGAGGCGCCGGCGAGGCGGCTCACCGGCTGACGATCATGAGCCCGCAGGGACCATCGGTGCGGAGAAGGGAGGAACACCATGATCGATCGTGTCCCACCCCTGACGGGGCGGCCGGGCGTCGTGAACGTCATCGTGGAGATTCCCCGGGGGCGGCGCAGCAAGTTCGAGTTCGACGAGGCCACCGGAATGTTCAAGCTGAACCGCTACCTCTACGCTTCCAGCCACTACCCCGGGGACTACGGCTTCATCCCCGGCAGCCTGGGCGAGGACGGCGATCCCCTGGACGCCCTGGTGATGGTCAGCGAGCCAACTTTCAGCGGCTGCCTGATCGAGGCCCGCGTCCTGGGCCTCTTCCGCATGCTGGATCGCGGCCTGCCCGACGCGAAGGTCCTGGGTGTTCCCGACTCGGACCCGCTCTTCGCGGAGCTGCAGGACCTGGCCGACGTACCGCACCACTATCTGCGCGAGGTCGAGCACTTCTTCGCCACGTACAAGCAGCTGGAGGGGGCCGAGATCGTCACCCAGGGCTGGGTGACCGCGGCCGAGGCCCAGCAAGAGGTTCTCGCCGCCGTCGAGCGCACCTAGCCGGCCGTTCGCGGCCGCCTCTCACTCGCCCCCGCGGGCGCGAAAGCCGCGCACGCCAGGCCCCGGGGCATGCCGGCTCCTGCGCGCCACTAGGAGGCCCGCCCCAGGCTGCGGAGCGGGCCGGTCACGTCGGGATCGAAGTGCACGTCGACCTGCGGGAAGGCGATCACCACGCCGGCCTCCTTGAGTGCCCACCAGACGGCCTCGTTCAGGTCCGAGCGGGCACTGCGCACCCGCCAGGGATCGTCGATCCAGACCGAGACCTCGAAGTTCACCGAGGAGTCTCCGAAATCCGTCAGCAGCACCACGGGATCTCGCCTCTGGTAGCGCCACTTCAGCGCGGCCGCCGCCGCCTCCAGGACCTCCCGCACCAGCCGCATGTCCGATCCGTAGACCACCCCGACCTTGCTGCGCAGGCGATAGAGGTTGTCCTGCAGGGTGTAGTTCGTGACCATGGCCTGCACGATCGAGGTGTTCGGAATGATGATGTCCTCCTCGTCGAGGGTGCGCGCGATGGTGGCCCGGATGGACATGCTGCGGACCTTGACCATGCGATCGTTGATCTGCAGCACGTCGCCGGGTTTGATGGTACGTTCCACCAGCAGGATGATACCGCTGACGAAGTTCTGCGCGATGTTCTGCATGGCGAAGCCGATGCCGATGGCGAACACGGCGCCGGCGGCGAACAGTGCTCCCATGTTGATACCGATGCTCTCGAGAGCGACGAGCAGACCCACTCCCAGCACCACGTAGTGGAGCAGGCGCCGGGCTACCCCCGTCGTGCCCTCGTCCGTGACGCCGCGCATCTGGAGTCCCTTCACGAGCGCGCGTCTGAGGAGTCGCGAGACGAACAGGGTCAGGGCGACCAGCAGAAAGAAGACGATCAGCTTCTCGAAAGTGATCGGCGTGTCGCCGATCTCGAAGAGATGGGCACGCAGGATCCTGGATCCCCCGCCCAGACGTTCCAGCAGGTTCATGGCGCCCCCTTTGCGGGTGATGATCCGCCGCGATCCGGCCCGGCTCCGGGGCCATTGCGACCGCGCCGGCGGCTGCAGGCCGAATTCTAGTCGAAGAGCCGGCCCTTGCCCAGCCCGGCACTCCGCGCGATGGTTGACGCCGCCCCGCGGCCTGCGAGACTGTAGCCCCCACCGGCGCTGTACCGCGTTGCAGCTCGACGCGGCACGAGGAGGTCGAGCTTGGCTTTCCTGAACGCCCACCCCTGGCTGCTCGCCCTGGCCATCTTCGCGGCCCGCGTCACCGATGTCTCGCTGGGCACCCTGCGCACCATCACCATCTTCCGGGGCTACCGGCTGCCGGCGGTGCTGCTGGCTTTCTGCGAGGTGCTGGTCTGGCTGCTGGCGGCAGCGCAGGTGATCCGTAACCTGGGCGAGTGGTACCTGGTGGTGGCTTACGCCGGCGGCTACGCCACGGGCAACGCCGTGGGCATGTGGCTGGAGACCAAGCTGGCGATCGGTCTCGAGCTGGTGCGCGTGATCTCCCAGGACCGGGCGGTGGAGCTGGCCACGCAGCTACGCGAGCGCGGCTTCGAGGTCACGGAGCTGGCCGGCACCGGCTCGCGGCGCGAGCCGGTCGAGGTGCTCTTGATCGTCGAGCGACGGCGGCGCGTTCCCGCGCTGCTGCGTCTGATCGGAGAGGTCGATTCGGAGGCGTTCTGTACCTTCTCGGACGTCCGGCAGCATCCATTTCCCGGCCCGCGGCGCCAGGCCCGCTTCACCGCACGCCCGGACTGGCTGCGGCTCCCCAAGAAGAAGTGAGCAGGCCACCCGGACGGTGAGCGCCTCAGGCGGACGCCGATCCGGCCGGAATTCTCGCTTCCCCGCGCTCCATCGCCGTCTGGATCATGATGAACTCGCCCACGTTGTCGGAGGTCAGCAATCCGATGAGCTGCCCGTTCCGCACGATGGGAAGGGTCGTGCAGTCGCACTGCTGGAGGCGCTGGAAGGCTGTCTGCAGCATGGCATAGTCGTCGACGACCTGGAAATCGCGACGCATGACGTCTCCCACCCGCTGGCCTTGACGCCCCTGAGCCAAGGCCTTCAGCAGGTCGGCGCGGGTCAGGATGCCGGCCAGCCGTGCCCCGTCCAGGACCGGGAAGTCGTGCTGGGAGCCGCTCAGGATCATGTCCACGGCCGTGGCCAGGGTGTCGTCGATCGCGAGCGTCTGAAAATCGGTGATCATGGCCCGCCGCACCGGGATTCCCTCGAGGGCGGACTTCAGCTGGGCATGACTCGATTCCTGGGCCGCACCGATCCAGACGAAGAGTGCTATGAACACGAGGAAGGGATTGCTGAAGAGCCCCAGGAAGCCGAAGATTAGGGCCATGGCCTGACCGATGCCGGCGGCGACGCGGGTGGCCTGCACGTAGTCGAGGCGCATCGCCAGCAGAGCCCGCAGGACGCGGCCGCCGTCCATGGGGAAGGCCGGCAGCAGGTTGAAGGCCACCAGCCAGATGTTGACCACCATCAGGCGCGAGAGGAGGGAGCCGTGGGTGATGCCCAGCTCCTCCAGGGGGGCCGGTCCGGAACCGAGGGCGAGCACGAGGTAGAGCAGGGCGGCGATGAAGACGTTCACGGCGGGTCCAGCCAGAGCGACCCAGAATTCCTGCCTGGGCTCCTCGGGCATGCTCTCCAGGCGCGCCACCCCACCGATGGGTAGCAGCGTGATGTCCCGCGTGCGGATACCGTAACGCCGGGCCATCAAGGCGTGTCCCAATTCGTGCAAGACCACACAACCGAATAGCAGTAGGATGAAGAAGATTCCCTGCGCCATGGCCTGCGTGGAGTGCGAGTGCTGCCAGTAGATCACGGCGACCCAGCCGAGCAGCAACAGAAAGGTGAGGTGGATGTAGATCCCGATGTCAGCAATCCGGGCGATCTTCACGGACCATTTCATGAGACGCCATCCTTTCGTGGCCGGAGGCAGTCATGAAGAGAACCAAGACCATCGTTCTTGTGGTGCTCGCCGTCCTGGCGGTGATCATCATGCTGCAGAACACTCAGATGATGGAGACCAGGATCCTGTTCATCACGATCAGCATGCCGCGGGCCCTGCTTCTCTTCGTGACGCTCATGGTGGGCTTCGGCCTGGGTATCCTCGTCGCCCTCACCAGCTTCAGGAGGAAGTGACAGGGGCTCAGCGGCCGGGCCGAGCGGATGCTCCCCGCCGCGCCTGGCCCCGGGCCATCATTGCAGGCGGCCGCTGATCCGGAACTTCATGTCCCAGGTGGATCGGACCTGCCAGCTCATCCCCTGGTCCATGCTGAACTGGTTGCTGCCTCCGGCATAGCTGCCGGCCGCGTCCCCGGCCAGATCGTAGTAGTCGAAGTCGCCGCCGCCGGTCGAGCGGACCACCAGGTGCAGCTTGACGTTGGCATGTACATAGTGAGGAACCGTCACAGCGAAGTTCTGCCAGCCCGGTCCCACGACACGGGAGATCGTCTGCGCGGCGATATCGTGTGGCCCTCCGTCGAGATCGTCGCGCAGCTCGACGATCATCTCGCCGGGTGATCCCACGACCTGGTCCACGAGCACGGCGATGGAGTCGATGTCCGCCGCGTGCGGCAGCCTGAAACCCTGGCTGGTCCACTCGGCGCCGCTGGCCTCGATGGCCTGGAACTGCGTGGTAGCCTCGTAGCTGACCAGAACCATGGACAGTACGTAGACCGGGACCGATCCCACGTCCGTACCGCCGCGACCGTCGGACACGGTGCAAAGGATGGTGTACGTGCCCTCCGCGTCCGGCGCATGCCAGAGGACCGGGTCGCCGCTCGCGTCGATGGTCCCGGCGGGAGCCTCCCAGGTGTAGGTCAGATAGGGCTGCTCGGGATCGCTGGCCTGGGCCCGCAGCTCGCAGGTTCCGCCCAGCTGGATGGTGTCCGGAACGGCCGTGACGTACTCCATGACGGGGGGCTGATTGTTGCGGGTCTTTGTCGTTGTACAGCCCAGCAGGAGCGGGGCTGCCAGCAGGAGCAGGGCCAGCTTCGCATGAATCCTCATGACCTTTTTCCTTCCCAGGAAGCGTTTCGGGCGTCGCTCACGCGTCCGCCGCATCATCGCCAGCGAACAGCCTCCCGGCCACGCTGGATCCCAGTATCTGCAGGACCTTGCGGACATCCAGGCCGGGCAGGTGGGCCTGTACCAGGGCCTGTACCACCCGGGGCAGCCTGTCCACGCCGGGATGCACCAGGTAGATCCCCTCCCAGCGCGGCTGGAACTTGTCCTTGAACTCGAAGAGGGACTTGAACCGATAATACGTATCGAAGTGATCGTAGACCAGCCCCAGAACCTGCTGCAGCAGCGATGCCTCGCTGTTGCGGTCCAGGTTGGCGAGCGGCGCGGTGGCCAGGCTGGCCTGTGCGTAGCCGCGGTCGCGAAAGGCCAGCAGCGAGCTGGCGATCAGGAACTCCATCGCGCCGCTCATGCTGTCCGCGCGCCGCCGCATCAGGTCGATGACCCAGCCCCGGCGCGCGTGAACCGGCAACCAGTCCGCGAAGGCGTGCACCAGGCCGTCGGCACCCACGGCGGCGGCCACCGCGACGTTGGGATCGTCGACATCCTCGGTGCGCCCCAGGGTGAATTCCATGGGCGGCAGTTTGCGCTGGGCCTGCCACGCGGCGCTGATGGCGAAGAGCTGCTCCCGCACGGGCGCCGGCACCGAGCCTCCCTCGTACAGCTGGAAGGCGAGCTTTTCCCGGCTCGCCCGGTTGATGGCCGAACGGACGGTCTGCCACTCCTTGCCCTTGAATTCCAGCCCGGCCAGGGGAATGACGGCCTCCTCGCCGATCTGCAGAGCCTCGTAGCCGGATCCCCGGTAAATGGGCAGCAGCTCCTCCGTGGCCGCATAGAAGACGGCCTCCCAGCCTTCCGTCAAGGCATGCTCGATGAAGACCTTCACGAGCGCCGCCCCGCTCTCCGGCGGACCGATCGGATCGCCCAGCACGACCGCGACATCGGCGCAGACCCTGTAAGCCAGGTAGCTCTGTTCCCCCGGCCCTAGAAAGAGCGAGTTGCCCGGCCAGAGGGTCATGTAGGCGGTCCCGCTGCGCCCGTGGGCCGCCACGATCCGGCGGGCCGCCTGCTGCTCGGCGCGCAGGGGCACGGCCCCGGTCGCGCCCCGCAACAGCAAGGCCAGCCCGTAGAGAAGGCCCACCCAGCCGAGGAGCGGGATCGAGGCCAGGAATCCCTGCGCGACATCGCTCGTCGGGGCCGAACCACCGGCGGAGAAGAGCAGGCAGGCCGCCGTCCTTTCCAGCGCCCGCAGGGGATGGTAAAGCCCCCCGAAGCGGGTGCGTAGCAGCCAGAATCCCAGCATCCCGTAGAGCGGGAGGAACAGCAGCATCGCCCAGAGCATCCGCCGGCCGCGGCGCAGCGTGACGGCCCCGCTGCCGGCCTGGAACTGACCGGCCCAGGCCAGGAGCAGGAGCAGGAAGCCCAGCGCGAGACCGGTCTCCAGGCGCGGCACCCCGGTCCGCAGGTGAAAGATGAACGAAACGAGCAACGCCACGACCGTTCCCCACCAGGCCAGCCGCCTCCCCCGTGCCAGCGGGGGAGCCAGGAGCAGCAAGGCACAGCCCGTGACCACCATCAGATGGTGTGGCAGCTGCGGGGAGGACAGGGGTAGCATGGACTCCGCCCGGGCCAGGCCCGGTAGGCGCAGCGGCACCAGTCCTCCCAGCACATCCAGGAAACCCATGATGCCCACGGCCCCGGCCATGATCTCCGTGCGCAGCCGCTGCTCGTAGGGCGAACCGAGCCAGGGAATGGGCCAGGCCCGCCCCTGGCGCACGAGCAGGATCCCGCCGAGGACGAACCCGGCCGGGAAGGCCACGGCGTGCTCGAAATCCCACCGCCGCGTGGAGATGATCAGGGCCAGGACCAGGTAGGCGGCGATGACGAGGAAGGCACCGCGCCGCTGGCGCGGCGGCAAGAAGGCCACGGCCGCTCCCGCTGCGCCGAAGGCGCCGGCGGAGGCACCGACGTCGCGCACCATGGCCATGCCGGAAGCCCACTCCAGACCCAGTCGGCCGAGCCCCGCCAGCAACAGAAACCCGCCCAGGTATCCCGCCACGTGGCCCGCGAGGAAAGCGAGAGCCGCCCGCCGTGTGCCCAGCAGGTACTCGCAGGCCCCCACGAAGAGCAGCAGGCTGCCGACGATGCTCAGCAGCATGGAAAGGCGCAAGACATGGAAAGGGCAGGTCAGCAGGCGGAGCAGCCGCCCGCTCTCCAGATCGGCCAGCGAAAAGCCCCAACGTTCCAGGGCGGCCGATCCCAGGGCCTCGTGCAGCGGGGCGCTCGACAGGGTGATCAGCAGCACCGCGGCCACCAGGGCCAGGGTGAAAGGCAGGCGGCGGGCCAGGGCCCAGACGAGGGACCACGCCGAGGGTCCCCTGCTGATGAGTTCCCGGACCAAGCCGATCTCCCCCTGACGGCCGATCGGCCCCGCTCAGGCCTTCAGGGCCTGCAGAATGGCCGCCGCGACCTCCACCTCGGAGCGGGCGCCCACCAGCGGGTGGCCCTCGTTGATGATGGTCAGCGGAACGCCACGGACGTTGTACTTGACCGCCAGGTGCGGGAACTCGGAGATCTCCACCATGTCACCCCGGATGTGCTTGCTGGCCAGGGCGAAGCGGTGGGCGATGCGCACGGCACCGGGACAGTACGGTCAGGTGGGCGTGATCATGACCTGCAGGTGGACAGGCTTGTCCACCCTGGTCAGATCCTCCATCACCACGCCGGGCAGCCCGGCGTCGCCGCGCGCCACGTCCAGGATCGCCTGCAACAGCGATTCGAACTCGTAGCCGGCGGGAATCCCGTAGAAGCGAATGCCCGGATCCTCGTCCGCCTGCACAAGCAGCGCCGGGATCTTGTCCACCCCGTACTGCTCGGCCAGCTCGGCGTCCGCCACGAAGTCGTGCACCTCCGCCGTGAGGTGCTCCGACAGCCCCACCAGCTCCTCCACCAGCTCCCGGGTCACGGCACAGTACTCGCACTCCAGCTCCTGCGTGAACATCACCAGCTTGACGGCGCGGGGCAGATCACGCAGCTCCTTGCGCACGGCTTCCCGCGTCTTGTCGTCCATCACCGACATTGGCCCCTCCTTCCCCGGGCTCGGAACTCCCCGGCGGCGATCATAACCAGTCTCGGCGCCGGAAGAACCTCAGCATGCCCCCGGCCAGGATCAGTATCACGATCCAGAACACAAGATAGCTCCATTTCCAGTGCAGCTCCGGCATGTACTCGAAGTTCATGCCGTACACGCCGGCCACGAAGGTCAGCGGCACGAAGATGGTGGCGGCGATGGTGAGGACCTTCATCACCTCGTTCATCTTGTTGCTGAGGCTCGACAGATAGAGGTCCTGGTAGCCCGAAAGTACGTCGCGGAAGGATTCCACGGCGTCGACCACCTGGATGGTGTGGTCGTACACGTCCCGCAGGAAGTGGGCAATCTCGCGACCCAGCAGGGGGGTATCGGCCCGCTCCAGGCCGCTCACCACCTCGCGGGTGGGCCAGACCGCCTTGCGCAGGATGATCATTTCCCGCTTCAGCCCATGGATATGCTGCATCAGCTCGGGCTTCGGATTCTCCACCAGATCCTCCTCGAGATCCTCGATGGTGTCTCCGATCCGCTCCAGCAGCACGAAGTAGTTGTCCACCACCGCATCCAGGAGAGCATAGGCCAGGTAGGGGGGGCCGGCCGTGCGGATGCGGCCCTTCCCCTGGCGGATGCGCTCCCGCACGGGATCGAAGATGTCGCCCACGCGCTCCTGGAAGGAGAGGACGTAGTTCGGCCCCAGGACCAGGCTGATCTGCTCCACGGTGACGTGGCGCTTCGCCGGGTCGTAATCCAGCATCTTGAGCACGAGGTAGAGATAGTCCTGGTAATCCTCCTGCTTGGGCCGCTGATGGATGTTGACGATGTCCTCGAGCACCAGGGGATGAAGCCCCAGTCGCTCGCCGATGGTCTCGAGGATCCCCGTCTCGTGCAGGCCGTCGATGTTGATCCAAGTCGTCCCGGGCTTCTCGAGGAGGGAGAGGGCCTCGTGGATGTCCGACACCTCGGTCTCCTGGAATCCCCTCGCGTCGTACTGCACGATGGAGATGCGCACGCGCTCGACCTTGGGCTCGCCCATGTACTCCATGGTGCCCGGTGGCAAGGCGACCTGCTTCTGTCCCCCGCGAAAGAGCCGCGTCATCACTCTCCTCCTTGGCTGGTCGTCTGCGGGAGGGAATCCACGGGTGCTCGCCCCCGCTTCCTGCCTGGTTCCGCTGCCGGCTGCCATGATGCCGCCTGGGCCGGGATCCGGTCAACGGCAGCGGCATGGGGGTCCAGAACGAGGTCCAGATCGGGTATTGTGGGGATCGGCGCCCTGGCGTGCAATTCCTCATATCTTAGCCCTGGAATCTTCTCGCCGATAACGTCCGTGATATCGCCCAGAAAGGAGGATCCCTGATGAAGCGCGTGTTTCTCCTCGCGTGTCCCCTCCTGCTGCTCGCGGGCATGGCGGCCGCTCAGATCGACCCGGACCTGGACGGCATCGGCATTTACGCGGACCTGGGCGCGACGCGGACGCGGTGCGACGCGCCGGCACAGCACCCATTCGAGGTCTACCTCATGGTGACCCGGCCCAGTGCTGTCGGCACCATCGCCGGCTGGACGGCCGGCATCTTGGTGCCGGACAACGCCGTCATCTGGGGCTGGAACGAAGCCGGAGATCGCTGGATCAACGTGGGCAGTCCGCCCATCTTCGAGGTGGCCTACCACCTGGAGTCGAGGCTGCCGATCCAGGACGTGATCCTGCTGATGACCTTCATCGTCTACCTGCCGGACGAGAACCCGGCGGAGTTCTACATCGAGCGCTCCTTCGGCACCTACGAATGGCCCCGTTACCTCGACACTTTCGATCTTGGCGCGTTCATCGAGCTGCACCCTTGGCCGCGCGGATCGAACCAGCCCGCGTTCTGCACCAATCCGGGCCCCACGCCGACCCAGGCGGCGACCATGGGGATGGTCAAGAACCTCTATCGCTGATTCGATAACGCACGCATCGAGCAGGCGCCCCTCCCCGGGGGCGGCTTTGTTCAGGATGCAGGAAAGCCGGATCATGCGGCGGATCCTTACTTCCCGCCGGCATCCCCTCTGGTATTCATCCCGGCCCCGGCCTGCTGCCCGGTGGCGGTCTCGCCGCGGGCCTCGAAATCCAGGGCCACCGAGTTGATGCAGTAGCGCAGGCCGGTGGGTGCGGGTCCGTCCGGGAAAACGTGGCCCAGGTGGGCGCCGCAGCGGCTGCAGATCACCTCGGTGCGGTCCATGCCGAGGCTCAGATCGTGGTGCTCCTCGATGCGGCCTGGGGCCAGGGGGCGGGTGAAGCTGGGCCAGCCGGTCCCCGAATCGAACTTGTCGTGCGAGTCGAACAGCGGGTTGCCGCAGCAGACGCAGCGGTAGATCCCGTCGGCGTGGTACTTGTAGTACTTGCCGCTGAAGGCGGGCTCGGTGCCCTTCTCCCGGGTCACGCGGTACTGCCGGGGAGTCAGCTGCGTCCACCACTCCGCGTCGCTTTTGACCACCTTGTCCGAGGCGGCGGCCGGCTGTGTGGACAGGTCCGCAGCTTCGCGGGTAGTATTCATGCCCTCGCTTCCGCGACAGCCAGCGGGGCCGAGCGCCGCGAAAGCGAGGACCAGAGCCAGGGCGATTCCATGATTCCGGGACATCATGACGCCTCCTATCACCGGGGATCTGGTTCCACGCCCGCCACCGATCATGTTCCACATAAGCTATACTATTCTTGTTCTCTATCTGTGACCTCGGACTCTGTTCGCGGGACGGTTCACCCGGCTGAACCCGAGTCTGCAGCGACGACCCGACCATCCCGGCGAGCGACTCGGGCCTCTTGGCCCGAGCGAGGCGCCAGCTCGACTGGCGCCGAGCGTGGAGCGAGACGGGATGGTCGGGTTGTCGCGGCAGGTCGTCGGGTTCAGCGCTGGACCGCGTCGTTGCGCCAGATGTGCAGGAAGGGGAAGGCGTCCCAGGCGATGCCGACCAGATCCAGGTCCCCGTCGCCGTCCAGATCGACGGTCCGCGCGCCCAGATGGTTCTCCACCCCGCGGGAGATCACCCTCTCCCGCCAGGCGGCCCCGTCGCCCAGGTTCTCCCAGATCTGCACCCGCTGCGGGCCCCGGTGCTCCGCGCAGACGATGTCCAGGTCGCCGTCGCGATCCAGGTCGGCCACGTCGAGGCTGTTGGTGGTCCACTGCACGGCGAGCCGGGTGCGCGGCCAGTCCCGTCGGCCGGGATCGTCCGGCTGGGCGAACCAGAAGAGCCCGGCGCCATCGGACCGGGTCTCCTCGCTCACCACCAGATCGAGGCGGCCGTCACCGTTCAAGTCGGCCAGCTCGTAGCGATCGCCGCTGTGCGGAGTGTGGCCGAGACGGTGCACGCCCCAGTCCCCCGCACCGCTCCCGGGATTCTCCCACCAGACGGCATCCGTGCCCCCCTCCTCGCTGACGACGGCGCCCGCCACGTCCGGCAGATCGTCGCCGTTCACGTCGCCCACGGCGATCCCCCCGCCGATGCATTTATCGCAGATGGTCGTGGCGGACCAGGGAGTCTCGCCGGGATCGTCGGGCACGACGAAGTACAGCAGGGTGCGGCCGCTCACCAGGACGATCTCCGGGCGCCCACCGGGAAGAATCTGGGCGGCTCGGTAGTCCTGGCTGGTCCCGTGACGGTCCTCCGGGAGGGCCCCGACGTGGTGCACGTCCCAAGTCTCGCCGGCGGCGTCCCGGGCTTCGAGCCAGCACAGGTCGCGTAAAGTCCGGCCGATCAGGTCGGCGCG
>Ga0315542_1002176_pt1 | contig 12010 bp, 11 predicted proteins | sample SalMarSW160120MG_FD_202541 | JGI IMG/M metagenome (GOLD analysis project Ga0315542, IMG submission 202541) | Salt marsh sediment microbial communities from the Plum Island Ecosystem LTER, Massachusetts, United States - Salt Marsh Sediment SW1601-20 ... | reverse complement strand
CATTATAGCGCTATGGTCTTCCAATTGAAATTCCTCGAGTCTATGTGTTTGTCTGACTTGTCATCAGGAACGAAAGTCATTGATAAATCTTGGCAAGATGGGCAAATTGATTAGCTCTACTCAATTAAACGAACCGAAGTAACTGTATCGCTATGTAATGATCCTGCTGGGAGCTTCATTACACGAAGTACATTCTCAGCATTTTCGTGGAGACCTGCCTTTTTTAGCATATCAACAAATTCCAGACCAGTGGTTATGATTACTCCTTTGAATGGTTTGTTGTTACGCATTGATTCAAGGAGTTCTTCAGCAGAATATAGCTTGCATTTTAGTTGTAGATCTTTATGTTTTTCCAAGTGGGATATGCCTTTCTTGGCAATCCCCCTATTCTCCTTCTGTTCTACTGTGTATGCCTTTCTTCTGTACATTCTCCTCAATCTTGTTAATCCTATCTCGATTACGTCTTGTGCATTGAGAGTCTTGCTGTACTGTGAAATAGAACTCTTGGGAGTTGTAGTTACTAACCAAGCAGTGCCAAAATCTGCTTGGTATCGCATTGCCTTCAGAATCTCTGATTCGCTCAGAAGAGTGAGTGCTCTATATCCCTTGTACTCAACTGATATTGTCCAATCAGGATCTTTGTGATACACCATCAAGTCTGGAGTCAAACCTTCTCCAGTTGTTGGAACTGATGTTGTCACATCTGGAAAGAGATGCATAATCAGAGCGAGGAAGGCTTCATGGAACATGTTGTGTCGGAGGTTTCTAGCCTCTTGCGGATGACGTAATCCAGCATCTCGATAGAGGAGTGGCATCTCCACTTTCTGACCTGTCCTTACTCTGACTTCGTTCTTTGTCGTCATTCTTCCTTTCGCGTGATTGTTTTTGACTAGCCGTACAGCGGCTTCATAACCTAAGAGGTCAAAGACAATCCCTCCCAAATTTGACTTTTTCAGAGACTTGTTATCATTAATTCTTCGTTGTGCTTCTTCATATGCCCAGTCGATTACCTGCTGACCATCACTACTGAGAAGTCCAAGGATACTGTTGAGTTTCTCGTTCAGTGTATATCTTTTGACATGGTTTGTAACAGCAGTACCGACTTTGATTGGCGGTGACAATTCCTTTCTCACTCAATCTATTTTGTTTAATTATCCCCTTCTAAGGATATCCTTAGTGAGCTCTACCTCTTGTGTATTTTCATCATACTTGACTAGATCTGCATTAGCAAGATCATGAACAGCTTTTAGAACTGCGGCTGGCATAATACCAGTGCTTGATGCGATATTCTTCCTTGTAATTGAAGTCTTCACATCATGTAATGTATATAGGATCCTTGCATGTGGTTTTCCATAAAATACAGTTTCAATTAGAGTGATATAGATGCCTAAGAGATCACTGATATCAACCTTTTCTTGCAGAGCTTCTTTCTCTGCAGAGGCTTCTCGGTAAAGTTCTGATACCCTACCAAGCTGGTCATTGATTTCTTGCATCTCTTTCTTGAGTTCATCTCGTTCCTGACGAATTGCATCGACTGCTTCATTCTTGGAAGCTTCAACCTCATCAGCTTTTCTTCTAATGGCTTCAAGTTCATCTTTGACTGTAGCAAGTTCACTTTCAGCGGAGTCTTTTGCTTGATTTGCTTTCTCAAGTTCGATCGTTAATTTCTTAACACTCTCTTCAGAGGCCCAAGATTTCTCTTCTGCCTCTCGCTTTGAAGTGCGAAGTTCATCTCCTTCGCTCTGTAGTTTATCACGTTCGTCAATCAGTGAAACCACGGTATTCTTGAAGTTGTCCAATTGTTCTATCATTTTCTCCCTATCGGTCATAGAAACACTCCTCACTAGTTGATATTGCAACCTGCTTTATATGAGTTTCACATCAGTATCAGCTGCTTTCCTCTTAAGGTACTTAATGTACATCTCTTTCAGATCTGCGAGAGGTAGTCCAAATGCTTTGAAGGCTTCAAGTTCTCCTTTTCTTTTCTTCCTTAGCATAACTTCGTTCTGCTTTTTCAGGAGTGGGTCCTGGCTTATTGCAGGAATGTTTCTGTTTTGCTGAGCGCATTTCAAATCCGACTTACTCATTGTTTCTAGAGAATGTTCAATATCTTTGAGCATTCCACCTCTTCCCCAGAAATCATCTGGTGTTAGACCTACTAGATTAGCCTCTGGAGTAGCAAGGCCTCTAATATTGGCAAGTTCTATTGAATTACTTTTTATCGTGGAAAAAATCCGAAGAGACCAGGGTGACATATCAACAAGAACCAGTATGGGTACCTCTTCATCCGCAAGTTTTCTAATCCAAGCTCTCATGTTTCTCCCAGGTTGACCGAATAGAGATCCAACTCCAATCTTGAGCCTTTCTGGAAGTCCAAGTTCGATTAAATTTCTTGACATAGCTTCTTTCTCAACAAATACTGCAGCATCGATATTGATATCGTGGACCTTCACATCAAACGGTCGACTGGAAATGAACCATCCATACTCTCCCGCTGCATTACAATTAAGCTGCTTGCCAGAGAGGTCTGACAAAGTAACGTCACCATAGAATGTGCCTTTTGGAGAACTAACAACTCCTAATTCTTCTCGGGGCACTGATGCTCCTCCATGACGAATTACTCGTTCACATAGATTGATCATTCGATTGGTTTCGGTCTGCTCAGAAATCGCTAACACTTCTTGAACATTTTTGACCTTGTGCATGTAGTAGAAGTCTCGTAAGCTCATCGACATATTTTGTTCCAAGTGTTCCTTGAATCGAGAAAGACCATAGACAAGTCCTGCAATTGTTTTTGCGCTCTCGACCTTCCTACCATCAATGAACGAGGGTGATTCATCAATTGGAATATACCCTGATTCTTGTGAATACTTGACATTCTTCTTGGACGAACCGTAGTATCCAATCTCCGGAAAAACACCATCTTCAATGGTGTCAGAAAGTGTTTCAAGAACTTCATCAATGATATTGATTACATCAGAAGAAGTGACTCTGGAGGATAGACGGCTCATTGAGAACTACCTCCTCGTGAACCTAGAAGCCTATCTATGCTGACTTCTCTACCAGTTGCAGCAGAGAGGGTTTTAGCAGTGAATTTGTAGTATGTACTGAGTCGAGTTTCTCGTTTCCGGTGTACTTTCGCGCGATTTCGACTACGAAGTTTTTTACTCAGTTCTCTCAGACAATCCTTGAAACCAAGTTCAATTTCTTTGCGAACCGCATCTATATCTGCAATGTATTCCTTTCCTATTGTCTTGTAAGGTATCTTGGTTGAACATATGTGCATCATGAATGTTAAAGGATCTTCTTGCCGGAGACCATAATTCTTGAGATTGAGGTCTCGAACAACTCTGTATGAAACATCTGACCGCTCGTCATATAGAAGTGGGATTCGATTTGCAAATCGAATAACATTTACTCCGGGTGTAAGTTGACCACCATATGCAACACCTGTTTCTATAATGAATGGGTGACCTTCGTAGACGCTTGGAGCGCGCTGTCGAAAGATAACGAACTCTGGTGCTAGACGTTGGACTCCAGCCTGTAGCACATCAGTTCCAACAGGAGAAAGTGTCTTTGCTGATGGTGGTAGGAATTTGCTGAATTTCTCCATGCCATTCATCATATTGACCAGTTCTTCCTGTTCTATAGATTCAGGACTTCTATCAGGTTCTATCCCAACATATGAGAGGAATCCCTCAGCAATTGTTTTCCCTACTCGTTGGAAAGAACCTGTTAAAAATGACTTCATTGATCGCTTTTGTGTTGAAACAATCATGCTCTTGAGCATCTCAACATCAATCCCTTTTGGATGAGGTTTTGATTCAAGAGACGGTTTTGGAATTACTTTGATTACCCTCTCGTATTTGATCACTTCATCATCGGGAGTCTCAAAGAAAAGCGAAGCATAGGGTACGATTATTGCAGTGTGGACAAAATAGTCAATGATTCTTCGTTTACTTCGTATCCAGTCTCCTTGTAACCAGAATGATACCATTGTCCCATGCTCATCTTCGGACTTTGGTATCTGTTCTTCTTCAACAATGATAGGAGTATTATTTTCAATGTCAAGACGCATCTTTATTCGGTGGCCATAATCCAATCCTTTCTGTCCTGTAACAATTTCTATTGGCCTTTGAGTTGTCACCTGTCCATATAGAAGGGCTAAGCTTCCCCCCAGACCAAACGTCCCTCTACTTTGCTTATGGGTGAATTTTGTTCCCGTAAGCATTTTCCCGAGGAGAAGTGATATATTATCTCGGGGAATTCCAGTTCCGTTATCTTTCACTACAAGCTCGAGGGTTTCTGGACCTTGACTCAGCATATCATTCCCTGAAATTGCTTCCTCACGTTTAAGGAGCACAGTCACATCTGGTAGAACTTGTGCATCCTCACACGCATCTAGGCTATTCTCCATTAACTCTCTTATTGAAACGTAAAGCGATCTTGCTGGGTTGTCAAATCCTGCGACGGCTCTGTTCCTGTAGAACCAAGCAGAAACTGATAGCTCGACTATGTCTTGATTGTAATTCTGTGGGGTGAGCATTATTTGGCCTCCAGATTGACCTAATGAGGCCTGAGTATTATTCTGCTATGAAGCGTGGTATTATCTCAGTTACATTATCATGGAACCAACATTTAGATCACGAAATATCCAATAATGGCCATCGCTACAAGTGCCACAGTAAGTGTAAGCCAAACCTTGATGTTCCAATCCTTAACTGTTGCTCCATCAAATGGTTGGAACGGAATCATATTGAAGAGACCTAGAATTGCGTTGATTATAGTTCCATATCGAACTAAGAACAGTATGTTAAGTAACATAGAACCAGATAGTGAAATAGCGGCAACAATAAATATCATAACAAGTATCGAAGCGAATATGAGATTGCTTAGTGGTCCTGCAAGATTGGCTTTTGCATTATGGTCTCTATTTGTTGTTCCACTTGTATACACAGTCCCTGTTCCAAAAATAGGTACTGCGAATATGATTGCAATAGCTGATAGATAGTAACCCATAGAATTCATCCTGAACTCTGACCACATACCATAATGTTGTGCTGTGAATTTGTGAGCCATTTCATGACCAATAAATGATAGAAGGAAAATCAGAATCATTCCAATAGGAACCCACCAAAATGGACTACTAATGAATGATGCAAATGTTACGAATCCATCAATAATACCAATACCGAAGCCAATAGATGATCCCGATCCGATTATCGAGATTGCTACAAGTATTACTAGTACGCATGCAATGAGCAGGTCTCTCAATTCTGCACTTGAAAAGCGTCGTCTTCGTATTCTTTTCTGTGTTCGTTTTATATTCCTTTTTGGCATAACCGATGACCAAGTCTGATTATCCTCATATTCATCTGCACCAACAGACTTAGACACCTTCCTTTTTGCATCATCTCGAACTTGATGCATTGCAGGGCAACCATGTCCTTCTGGAAGTCTATGATCTCCACAAAATACACCTTTGCAATACGGGCATGTGAAGGTAAGGTCTTCTTTGCCGCAGAGAGAGCATGTTGTCATTGAAACACCTGTTTAATCGCTTTGATACACCATTTGTTTGGTAATATATTCGTATTCCTAGCGGACATAGAGGTACTAAAATCTTAAGAGGAAGTAATTTCGTGCTCGATTAAGCCGGGAATCACGGAGAGAAATCACGTGGATTATGACGTAGCAATTGTTGGTAGTGGACCTGCTGGTATTTTCTGTGCTCTAGAACTTATACAAAGAAAGCCTGATTTAAAGTTAGTAATCATCGAGCGTGGAAAGAGTATCGATAAGCGAAATTGTCCAAATTCTGATGCAGCTCCAGGTTGCAAGAGATGCAATCCCTGCGATATCCTAGCTGGTTGGGGCGGAGCTGGATCTTTTTCTGATGGCAAGCTAACAATATCTACACAGGTTGGTGGGTGGCTGGATGAGTTCATCGGGAATAAACGACTCATGGAACTGATTCAATATGTCGATAGGAAGTACCTCGAATACGGTGCTCCGGAGAAGATCTATGGTTCACAAGATGATGCAATCGAGAAATATTCTCAACGAGCGGCTCTAATTGGTATGGAGCTAATTCCACAAAAAATCCGACACATGGGTCGGGAGGGATGTATCGAGGTCATGAGTAGGATGTATGATGAAGTCCTGAAACATGCTACTGTCCGTTTCAATACCGAAGCTAAGGATATTCAGGTTAACAGTCATTCTGTACAGGGATTGGTCACAAATGGTGGAGATGCTATCACTGCAAACTATGTTGTAGCAGCACCTGGTCGTGTGGGCAATGAGTGGCTTTCAAATCAAGCAAAACGATTGGACTTGCACACAGAGAATAACTATGTAGATATAGGTCTGAGAATCGAAATACCAGAACCTGTCATGCATGACATTGCAGAAACCCTCTATGAACCAAAACTAATCTACTACTCAAAGGAGTTTGATGATAAGGTTCGTCTTTTCTGTTTCAATCCAGGTGGCGTTGTTACAACTGAATATTATGATGATGTTTTAACCGTCAATGGTCAATCGTTTGCAAATGACAAGACTAACAACTCAAACTTTGCGCTCCTTGTTTCAACCCGTTTTACCGCACCTTTCAAGGAACCTATCGCATATGGACAGTATGTGGCTGGCTTAGCCAATATGTTGGGTGATGGGGTCATTGTTCAACGTCTGGCAGATCTGAGGAGAGGGAAGAGGAGTACTAAGGAGCGCATAGCGAGGAGTCCTGTAAAACCAACCTTACTCAGTGCGTCTCCTGGAGACCTCAGCTTTGCACTTCCATATCGTCATCTTAGTTCAATCTTAGAAATGCTAGAAGCATTAGATAAACTGTGTCCTGGAGTTGCTGGAGCTGGAACTCTTCTCTATGGCGTAGAAGTCAAATTTTACAGTTCACGTTTGAAACTGAATCAGAATCTTGAAACTGAAGTTACTAATCTGTATGCGGCTGGTGATGGTGCCGGTATTACTAGAGGTCTCATGCAGGCTTCTGTTTCTGGAGTCATGATTGCAAGGGATATACTCAGGAAGGAAAATGTCGAGGACTTAACCAAATGAGAAAACCGTTTTTCATAGTGATTCTATTATTTGGACTTATGACACCAACCTTAGCGTAAGCAGGTTCTCCTACTTATGCATAAGACTATTCTCCCAACGGAACAATTGATTTCTCGATAGATCCATTAAGTCGACTATGTGTTGGCATTGCTGTGGCTAACCGTGGAGACATAATCTACATTGATATTGTTGTAACTTCAGGGCCTGGGATAGTAGTACCGCAGGGTCCCCATGTTAAGATTTATATACTAATGTACCTAGTGGTATCATAGGTACCAAGTGGTACCTTAGGTGCTGACTAGCACATGTACAGAAAGGGGCCCCGAACAGGTGACTCATGGACGGCAACTGTCGTCCAGGGGCTTCCTACTGGAGGTCATTTTAACATGATAGATGATGATTTTGAATCAGTGTTCCGTAGAATGTTTGAACACCTGATGAAATCGATGGGACCGATTTCAGATGGTGAGGGAACAATCAGCTACTGGAGCGGCTCGACGATTGGCAACTCCGATGTGGGAGGAATGTATCCCCCTAGCAATGAAGTAAATGCTGAGGTTATCGACCTAGAAGATAGGGTTCTCTTCTTGGTTGAAATGGAGAATGATGGCACACTGGTTGATGTGAAAGTTGAAAAAAGAACCCTGAGAGTTAATGATCAAATCGAAGGAAATGAAAGAGTATTCGATTTGGATTTTGACGTTGATATTGATAACTCACGAGTATCCCTTCGAAATGGCATTTTGGAAATTGCATTGAAGAAAGCTACTAGTGATGATGGTCCCAAAGAAGGATACCTGAGAATAGAGTAAGGGAGTGAATGATAATGAGTGAAGAAAGTGTTCGTCTGAAAGTTGCTGCTGCGATGCCTAAAGATCAAGGTCGTGGTATCATTAGATTGAGTTCAGACGTTAGAAACCACCTTGGAGTTAGATCTGGAGACTATGTTCTGCTCAAAGGTTCAAAAGAAACCATTGCAGTCTGTTGGCCAAGTCTCAAAGAAGATGAAGTTCTAGACATAGTGCGTATGGATGGGCTAATTCGAAGCAATGCTGGATCACGACTAGGTGAGATGGTTGACGTCAGTAACGTGAATATTCCTGATGCGAAAAGAATTGTGCTCGCACCAAGTCAACCTGTTCGTTTCCAGCAAGGATTCGATCAATACCTGAAGCAACAAATTCTGAACAGGCCTGTAACAAGAGGTGATGTGATTCTAATCACTTCTATTGGCCAAGGACTTCAATTCACAGCAACGAATGTAGTTCCACCAAAATACGGTCGAATTACACCTGAAACCGAAGTCGAAGTTTTAACCAAACCTGCGAAAGTCGAGGAAACGTCGATACCTGATGTGACCTATGAGGACATAGGTGGATTAGGCAAGGAACTAGTGAAGATTCGTGAAACGATTGAATTACCGATGAAGTCTCCTGAACTCTTCAAGCGACTAGGTATCACTCCTCCCAAAGGAGTACTCCTCCACGGGCCTCCTGGAACTGGTAAGACATTGATTGCTAAGGCTGTAGCTCACGAATCTGGTGCTAATTTCAAGGTGATTAACGGTCCAGAGATTATGTCAAAATTCTACGGAGAGTCTGAACAAAAACTGAGAGAGACCTTCGATGATGCAGAAAAGAATGCTCCTACTATCATTTTCATAGATGAATTGGATAGTATTGCTCCAAAAAGAGCAGAGGTTACAGGAGAGGTAGAACGTCGTGTTGTTGCTCAGTTGTTATCCCTTATGGATGGCTTAGCAGGGAGAGGTCAGGTTATTGTAATTGGTGCAACGAACCGAGTCGATGATATTGATGAAGCTCTTAGGAGACCTGGAAGATTTGATAGAGAGATCGAAATCGGAGTTCCTGACCAGAAAGGTCGATTGGAGATTCTCCAAATTCATACAAGATCCATGCCATTGGAAGAAGGTGTCGAACTTGAGCAGTTGTCCAAGGTGACCCATGGATTTGTAGGTGCTGATCTTGCAGCTCTTGCTAGAGAATCTGCAATGCAAGCATTACGGCGAGTCTTACCGCATGTTGATCCTGAAACTGGAGATATCCCTGCAGAAATTCTATCAGATCTCTATGTGACTCAAGCTGATTTTCAGATGGCTCTTAATGAAGTATCACCTTCAGCACTTCGTGAATTTTATGTAGAGAAACCTGATGTGAAATGGGACGATGTTGGTGGTCTTGCTAAGGTTAAGGTTCAATTACAAGAAGCAGTTGAAGCTCCAATTAAGAGTCCAGAAGTATTTCAAGAAATGGGCATCCGACCACCAAAAGGAGTTCTCCTCTTTGGACCCCCTGGTACTGGAAAAACGCTCCTTGCCAAGGCTGTCGCTACTGAGAGTGAAGCAAACTTCATCTCTGTAAGGGGCCCCGAGATTTTCAACAAGTACGTGGGCGAATCCGAGAAGGCAATACGAGAGATTTTCGCTAAAGCTCGACAGACTGCTCCCTGTGTTCTCTTCTTTGATGAGATTGATGCAATAATGGGTGTTCGTGGAAACAGTGATGACACTGGTGTTAGTCAAAGAATAGTAAACCAGTTTCTTGCTGAGATTGATGGAATGAAATCTTTGCAGAACGTCTTAGTGATTGGAGCAACGAACCGAGCTGATATTCTCGATCCTGCAGTTCTTCGTCCTGGTAGGTTTGATGCTGTAATATTTGTCCCACCACCAGACGAGCTCGCACGAGTTGAAATTTTCAAAGTGCACACTAAAAATATGCCATTAGATAAGGATGTCAATGTCACTACTCTTGCTAAGATGACAGAAGGCTATTCTGGTGCTGATATCGAGGGTCTCTGTAGAGAGGCTGCAATGACTGCAGTCCGTGATGATTGGAAAGCAAAACCCGTAACAATGAAGCATTTCGAACTTGCACTTGAGGAATCACGACCAAGCTTATCTCCGAAAGACATGGCACGGTTTGCTGCTATTGCTGAGAGTGTGAAGAAAAGACAACCACAGGAATCCAAAGTCTTACCAGGCTATGTGTAGATACAACCCGGGCTAGATATTCTCCGTATCTAGCCCCTCGCTCTTTTTCTCAAATTGGGATGATTCAGTCGAGATTTCCATTGATACGTTCTCAATTGTCACTTTATGTGTGAAATTCAAATAATAGAAGCAAATGATTACAATCACGATATCCTTTTGAATAAGATTTAGGAGTTGAGCAGGAACCACCCGTAATGGAGACCTTGTAATGAGCGACTTCTATCCTATTTCACCACTTGTCAATATCACAAATACAAGCTATGCCGCTCAAGCCGGTGTCATGGATGAAAAATGGGCGGTCCGAGTTGTGCGTGGAAAGAAGATTATTGCTGAAAAGACAATGCTTGACCTAGATTTGGATAATATAGTTGGCGTTGCATATGGAAACATCAGAGTCGAAGGTCTCAGTAGGCATGCTATTGCAACGATGGCAGGAAGATTGATGCAATTTGCTAGAAAATATCAGACTGCTGGAGTATGCCCGAATTATGAGGTACCAGATCTAGCTTATGACGATGGTACGACTCTTGGTGAGAAAGCAGCTGCAGCATCAGGTGAGCCTTCGATAGCTGATAAAGAAGGATCCGTTACAGATGAACTTCCAGATATTCGAGTGGGCGCTATACCTGAAATTCCTAAAATAAAAGAAGATGATGCATGGAATAGCGCCGTAGAAGCTCAGGCGTCTTTCATATGCGAGATCTCAGGATATGCTGCATCATTACCCGCAGGTCATCTCGACCTTATGTTTACACGCGCTGCAGATCAGCTGATACATTATTGGGTTACATCAAATCCTGATAGTCCAGGTGGAGCGGCACTCAAGAAATTTGGAGCAATGATTCAGAGTTGCTCAAACGAAAGTCAGATGCCTAAGACAGGAACCGGTACGGCTACAATCGAAACTGGAACTTGCGAAATTCTGCGAGTGTGCCGAGACCTTGATCCTGATGTCAGCAAGATACCAGCTGGGTATCCCTGTGCATTTCACGAAAAGATTGCAGCAAAACTATCTGAGCTAACCGGAGCCAGAGTGACAGTTAATACTTCTTCAACAGGTTGCATTGTTAATATGAGTATAGAGTAGAACTCTAGTACCCAATACCCTTAAATCGCTTCGACCGACTCACCTACAATTAGGCGAGACTGCGTGGTATGTCTCGATTTAGGAGCTAGCAAAATTGGCTTACTTGACAATGCGTGAGTATACGCGCTCAGGACCTGTGTGTCTTGGTGCGCTTGTTTTGATTGCTGGTGCGATTATTGCATTATTACCAAGTATTAGTGAAGACTATGCTTTCTTTGGTGCCAATACAGTATTGTATGGTGCTATTATTGCAGTAGTCGGATTGGTATTGATCATAATCGGCTTTGCTTTCACAAAGAAAAAGCGAGATTCGGTCTTGGCACCGGTTCGGACAAAGATGGATGACACACCTCCACCTCCGCCACCGCCGGACTAATCTAATCGGACATATACTAAAGATGAGCTTGAAGGTCATTGACCTCAGGCTCTTTCTCATTTTCTTTCCTGTTTTTTCTATTATTTAACATGCAACAAATCCTAATATGTGACCAAGCTAGATTGTGCTCAGAAACGACTACTGTGTGGTGTAACTATTCCGATGAAGATAGTCCTTGAATATAAAAACAGCCAATTCCATGAGTGTTCTGGCACCCCTACAACTGCCATCAACCTAACTGTGGATGATGCGCAGAAAAAACTCATCCTTGTGTGTCCTTCAGGCACCAGCATGATTGAACGTAGAGCTGCTGAGCGTAATGCTCGTGGTATTGAGAAGGTGGGCTTCCAGACTGCAAAAGCTGGTCGCATTGGCCGTGGCTACGAACTCGTAGTTGAAGGTCATGGTGGTGGGCTTCCAGATCGTCTGCGACATTCACCTCGTGAAGTATACTAGG
>Ga0315542_1002175_pt1 | contig 12011 bp, 15 predicted proteins | sample SalMarSW160120MG_FD_202541 | JGI IMG/M metagenome (GOLD analysis project Ga0315542, IMG submission 202541) | Salt marsh sediment microbial communities from the Plum Island Ecosystem LTER, Massachusetts, United States - Salt Marsh Sediment SW1601-20 ... | reverse complement strand
TGCTCGCCGGCAAGCCGGCCCGCAGCACCAAGGGCAAGAACGTGCTGGAGGGCGACCGCTTGCGCTACTACCTGAACAATAACGATGTGGTCGTACTAGGTGGCGTGAAGGGCGACCTGGAGGTCACCATCCCCTCGGGGCCGTAGCCTTCGAACCACAGCCTTCGAACCACAGCCTTCGAACCGGTTTTTCGGGCCCCGGCTCCCGACGCACGCCCGCCTCAAGCACGCTCGAGGTAGGCCAGCAGCTTCGTTCGGAGGCCACCCACGCCCTTGTAGGCGAGCAGCGGCGCGTCCATCGAGCGCAACGCCAACGCCAGCGTGCGGCGCCGCGCCGGTGTGGTCAGCACCTCCGGGAGAGGGGCCCGGTAGACGCGGATGGTGAACAGTGCGCGATGCAGCTCCGGGAGCGGCAGCACCGTCTGGCGCTCGACACGGAACCACAACGCGGAGGGGTCGGCCGGGGCTGGCTCGACGGGGGAAGCGTCGACCCGGGCAGCGGCGACCGCTCGCCGGCGAGGGTTGCGGTCGAGCGCGCCGTCCCCTGCGAGGCTCCACACGTAGCGCACGAACGGACCCTTGGCGACCATGGCTCGCACCAACCGACCCCCGGCCGCCTGGAGCGTCTCGCCGTGCGGAACCGGGGCGTGCAGCGCCGCGAAGCCGGCGCCCGCGCGCTCCGCGGGATCCCACGAGCTGGGGAAGCAGACGTGCAGAAGCTCGGCGCGTCCGTCCGAGTCGCCTTCCCGGATGCCGTCGCCGGGACGGCGGGCGGCCCTGCCCCTCCCGCCGAGCGGCGCGGCCGCAGGCCCGCGGCTCGCCTCCGGGTCCTCCTCGTCGGTGCCCGCGTCCACTGGGCCCGCCGCCTCTGGGCCCGCCGCCTCTGGGCCCGCCATCAGCACCAGGTCCTCCTGCACGGCTAGCGCCAGCGCGTCGGCCAGCCGCTCGAGCGGCCCCAGCCTCGTCAGATGTGCCCGCACCTCGTCGAGCAGCGAGCGGGGGAGACCGGCGACGTCGACCGCGGACAGCTCCGCCCTCATCTCGAGATCGGCGCGCGCCAGCGCCACTCCCAGCAGGGGGAAGCGCAGCGCCTCGCGGTCGGCCACGATCGCCGGCCTCCCGGCACCCCCCGTCGCTCGGCCCTGGTCCGCGGCCGGCTCACCCTCCGGCTCGACGGCGCCGGCCGCTGCATCCGATGCGGCGTCCGCAGCCAGCGCTTCCGCCGCGCGCACCAGCGCTCGCCGCACCACGGCTCGGTCGACGCCAGGGGCCAGCACCCGGCATCCCGCGGGGTCGTTGCGAAGCAGGCGGAGCTTCTCTCGAAGGTAGGCGGGGTAGGCGCGGTCGAGGCGGAGGTGGCCGCGGTCGTCCGCACTCCACCGCCGCAGGGTGGGACGCACGCTGTAGCGGGGCTCGACGGGGAAGGGGACGCGCTCGTCGGCCAGCGTCACGGCCGCTGCCCGGCGGGGTGGCTCGCCGCCGGCAGGCACCCGCGCGCTCAGGCTTTGGGAAGGTTGACGATGAGGAGGCCGGAGTGGAGGTGCGCCGTGGTGCCCTCCCGGTCGACCTCGGCAGGCAGCTCCACGGTGCGCTGGAACGGACCGTTCGGGCGCTCGCTGAACACGATCCCGCCCTGGTCGGGTACGTTCTCCCGGATGCCGGCCACGACCACGTCCTTGCCCTGGAGCGCGACCTCGAGGCTCGACAGCGAGACCCCCGGCACCTCGACCAGGAGCTGGAACGCATCGCCGAGATCGAGCAGGTCCACGCGCGGAAGCACGCCGTCGCCCGAAGCCCCTGCGGAGGTGAGCGCATCGATCCGGTCGCGCACCGCCAGGAGCTCCTCGATGTCGCCTCCCGTGCCGAACTTCTCGATCTCCATGCCGCGAGTTTAGCACCCGACTTCGGGGGGTCTGTTAGCGTAGGCACGTGGCCCCGGCGGCCGTCCTCATCCCCATCCTCGGCGGCCCCACCGCCTCCGGCAAGAGCGCCATTGCGCTGAAGCTGGCGGCCGAGCTCGGCCTCGAGATCGTCGTCGCTGACGCCATGCAGGTGTACCGCGGCATGGACATCGGCACCGCCAAGCCCGCCCCGGACGAGCGCCAGCGCGTCCCCCACCACCTCATCGATATCGTGACCCCCGCCGAGCCGTTCTCGGTGGCGGAGTACGTGCGCCGAGCCGAGGAGACCCTGACCGCGATCCTCGCGCGCGGGCGCCTGCCGCTGGTGGTGGGGGGCACCGGCTTCTACATCCGGGCGCTCGCCGAGGGCCTGCCGACCGCGCCGCCCGCCGATCCGGAAGCACAAGCCCCCCTCTGGAAGGACTACGAGAAGAACGGCCTGGGCGGCATGGTGGCGGAGCTCGAGCGGCTCAGCCCGCAGGACGCCGCGCGAGCCCAGAGCAACCCGCGCCGCGTGATCCGCGCCCTGGAGGTGCTCCGCCGAACAGGCCGGCCCCCGAGCGACTTCCCCCGCACCACCCCAGCGTTCCAGTACGACAAGGCGGTGCTGCTCCCCAGCATGGACACGCTCCGTCCCCGCATCGTGCAACGCACCCGCCGCATGTTCGAGGCGGGCCTGGTGGCCGAGGTGCGCGCCCTGCTGGAGGCCTACCCCGAGCCGCTCACGGCGTTGCAGGCGATCGGCTACAAGGAGGTCGCCACCCACCTGGCGGGCCGTAGCACGCGGGAGGAGGCCGAGGTGGCGGTCACCATCGCAACGCTGCAGTATGCCCGGCGCCAGCGCACCTGGTTCCGGAAGGAACCGGAGGCGCGCCACATCCCCCAGCTCGCCGAGGAGGTCGAAGGGGAGCTACGGGTGTGGCTCCACCGCAGGCTCGAGGCGCTGCAGGAAGCCTAGAGCAGCCCGTGGAGCACCGCCCCGCGCCCGCTCGGCAGGGTGCTCAGCGGGAAGTGCCTACCTTGTTTCTCTTGCGCTGCCCGCCGCCCGTACCGGCGTCGGTTCCTTCGGAAGTGGCGTCCTCGTCGTCGCTGGCCGCACGGTCCTTGCGGCGTCCGCCGAACAGGTGCTTGACCCGCTCCAACAGCGTCTCGCGCTCGTGGATGACCTCGCCGACCTCGTCGGCGTACGCCAGCAGTAGCTCGCGCGCCCGGTCCGACAGCCGCCTGGGGGTGTCGACCACGACCCGCACCACCTGATCGCCGTTGCCGATCTGACGCAGGCGCGGCATGCCCTTTCCGCGGAGCCGGACCTCGGTCCCGGACTGGGTGCCCGCCGGAACGTCGATGACCTCCACGCCGTCCAGCGTCGGCACCTCGAAGCTCGAGCCCAGCGTCGCCTGCGCCAGCCCGACGTGGAGGTCGAAGCCCAGGTCGTCACCGTCGCGCGTGAAGTGCTCGTGCGGCGCCATGTCGATGAAGAGGTACAGGTCGCCCGGCGGCCCGCCGTCGACCCCGGCGTTGCCGGCCCCCGCCACGCGCAGCCGGTAGCCGCCGTCGATGCCGCGCGGCAGCTTGACCTCGACCGGCTCGCGCGTCTCCATCCGGCCCAGCCCGGCGCACTTGGTGCAGGGCTCGGTGACGATCTGCCCCAGGCCCTGGCACTGCGGGCAGGTGCGGGTGGTGACCACGGTGCCGAAGAACGACTGCGCCTGTGCGCGCACCTGCCCGGCGCCGTGACAGGTGGGGCAGGTCTTCTTGCCCTCGCCATCGGGATCGGCGCGGTCGCCGTGGCAACGGTCGCAGGTGGTGTAGCGGTTGAGGTCGACCTCGACGGTGGCGCCGTCGCGCGCCTGCTCCAGCGTGACAGTGAGCTGAGCCTCGAGGTCCTCGCCGGGCTGCCCGCGTTGACGCGGCCGCGCCCCGCCCATGGTCCCGCCGAACACCGAAGCGAAGATGTCGAAGATGTCGCCGCCGAAGGCCGCGGACTCGTCCACGCTGCCGAAACGGTCGTAGCGGCTGCGCTTCTCGGGATCCGAGAGCACCGCATAGGCCTCGTTGATGTTCTTGAACGCCTCCTCGGCCTCGTGGTCGCCAGGGTTGCGATCGGGATGATACTTCAGCGCCAGGCGCCGGTAGGCGGCCTTGACCTGGGCCGCATCCGCGTCGCGATCGAGCCCGAGGAGCTCGTAGTAGTCCGCCATCAGGTCGCCAGTATACCGAAGCAGCCCGGCCGCCCGGTGGCTTGGATTGCACGCGCGAAAGGCCGGTCCCGTCGGGTTTTCCGCCGTCGGGAAGAGGCCCTCAGGAGGAACGTCGCTTCAGGGCCTGCAGGCGCTTGGTCGCCTCCTCGGCGCTGATCTCCCCCTTCTCGAGCTGCTCCAGAACGCCGGCTCGCTCCTCGCCGCCGTCGGGCGCCGCCTCGTAGCCGAGCGCGCGCAGGAGGTTGTCGAAGCGGAGCCGCACCGTGGGGTAGCTGAGGCCCAGCACGCGCTCGACCTCCTTGAGGTTGCCGCGGACCTTCACGAAGATACGCAGGAACTCGAGCTGCTCGTCGGGTAGCAGCGCGAACTCGTTGGGGGCGAAGCGACCCTCGATCGCTACGCCGCTCGCCTCGCATTCGAGGCGGGTCACGGTCAGGGCCTCCCCGGTCACGGGGCAGGCGGTGGGCATGGGAAGTCTCGGCATGGTGGGTCTCCCTGGCGCGGCGGGCGCTCAGTAGCTGCGGACGTCGATGGCGACGTCCTGCGTCTCGATGACGAGGTAGGGGGTGCCGGGCGGCACCCGCAAGGCTTCGCCGAGGCCGCCGGCGGCGATCAGCGATAGCCGTGCCAGCAGACCGTCGGGCGCGCCAGCGCCGGGGGAGTCGTTCCCGGGGACGCGGGTCCGCTGGGCACCCTCGCCGCCGGCGCGGACCGCAGGACCAACCGCAGTCGGGAGCTCGCCGAGGCGCTGCAGCCAACGGCCGCGGCCGCGCGCGGGGAGCATCCGAAGCGCCGACGGCACGAGCAGCACCAGCGCCAGAGCGAAGGCCAGCAGCTCCTCGAACGGTGCCAGCGGCACCGCCCACACGAAGCGCCTCCGCGCCGAACGCACACGCACGACCAGCACACGCGGCCGCAGGGCGTCGAGGTAGGCGCGTCGACCGGGCGCGTCGAGCCGACGGAGCGTGAGCATCACACCACCTCGATGACGACCTTGGCGGTGGTGCCCTTTTCGTCGTCGGTCGCGTCGATGTCGACCAGGCGGCCGTCGGGGACGTCGGTATCGAGCGAGGCCAGGAGCGAGGTCAGGTCGATCCCTTGCCCTTCGAGCTCCTGGCGCGCCTCGGGCGGCAAGAACCGGCCGGCGAACCTGGCCAGGCCGAGGGGGACGTTGACCCGCACCGTGGCCTCCTTGCTGCCATCGGGGCGCGTGGCATCGACCGAGATGCGCAGCAGCCGCGCCGTGCCCTTGGCGGGCGGCGCGGACGGCGCGGCCTCTCGGCCCGGCCCGATCGCCTCGAGCAGCTCGGCCGCCTGATCCGCCGTGATCTGTCCTGCCGCCAGCATGTCCAGGATGCGGCGCCGCTCGTCGCTCACGTTCATCGTCCGCCCCTTTCCTCACGGGACCCGCCGTGACGCGCGGGCCGCGAACGGCCCACCACGGGGTCCAGGCTCAACTGCCAGGCGGTCCCCCCGCCGGGCCGTTCGCGCGAGGGAATCGTCGATCCCGCACCCTCGCGCTCGAGCAGCTCGTCGGCGTGCTCGGGGGTGATGCAGCCGGCGGCCAGCTTCTCCAGGATCCGCCGCCTCTCGCTCCTAGTGGTCATCGTCGGCCCTCACTTCGATGTCGCCCGTGGTCACGTGCAGGTCGAGCTGCGCCGCCCCCCCGCCGACGCGGCCGTGGAAGCGCTGTCCCACCCCGCGCCGGTCGACGTCGAACCCGGGGGCCCGGAGCGAGGCGTTCCCGATCGAGACCGAACCCTCGATGGTCACGTCGGAGCCTCGGCCGAGCCGCAGGTGGACGTTGCCGGCGGTGGCCCGCAGGCTGTGCCGGCCCTCGGTCGGCGTGATCTCGAGATCGAGGTCGCCCGCCGCGGTGGTGAAGTCGATGCCGCGCAGCCCGCGCGCATCGAGGTTGCCGGAGGTGAGCCGGCCGCGCAGGAAGGGCACGTCGCGGAGCTTGACGTCGCCGGCCGTAACGTTGAGGTCGACGCCGTGACCGGGCGGGATGCGCAGCTCGACGTGGCCGGACCGGATGCGTGACAGGAAGCGGTCGATCCAGGAGTCCTGCCCGTCTTGCTTGACGTGCCTCACGGCGAATCCGTCATCGGTCGGCTCGACCGTCACGCTCTCCTCCCCGTCGCGCGCCACGACGTCGCTCGCCGCCGGATCGACCTCTAGGCTGAGGTCGCCGGCGAGCAAGGAGACGTGGACCCAGCGCAGCCCCTCGGGAGCGGCGGCGCCAACCCGTCCTCGCTGCGCGTCCTCCGAAGTGGGCGGCGTGCCCGCGACCGGCGAGGCCCCGGCGCCACCGGTTCCCGCGGAACCCGACGGCACCGGCCCCCCCGAGCCCGGTCCGGGCCCCGAAGGCTCGGGCGAGGCGGGGCCCGTCGCGGCAGAGCCGACTTCGGCCGGCTCGTCGAGCGACGCGACCCGACGCGCCTCGGCTTCCATCGCTGCATCGCTGGCAGCGAGTTCTTCATCGGCTCGGTCGATGTCGCGGAGGACGCTCAGGAGGCGCTGCGCCTCCTCGTCCGTGATGGTTCCGGCTTCGACCATCTTGTGGATCCGATCGATCTCGTTCACGCGTCTCCTCGTCTCTGTAGCGGCCGGGATCCGATGGGCCCGGCCGTCACGCATGGCAGGAAGGGCGGATGTCAGGCGCGCCCGACCGTCCCGTGGTGGAAGTCCTCACGCCAAGGGCCGGGCACCGCCCGCTCGGGCGACTCCAGCCGCGCGGCGAAGGCGCGCAGCGCGGCGGCGATGCGGGAGCCCGCACGGCCGCGCGCCCTCCGGATCTGCGCCTCCACGTAGGCCTCTCGGCGGAGCTGGTCCAGATGCATGCGGCTCGCTCGCTCCAAGCTATACCCGATCACGCTCATCGCCTCCTTGCTCGAAGTGTAGAGGCGACTTGTCAAATTGTCAAGTGCGTCTTTCTATTCTCTAAAGAGTGGTTTGTGAATCATGCTTCTCCCAACCGGGCGCGGCGCTCCAAGAGGTAGGCGCCATCCTGGAAGGCCCGCACGACCAGCCCTCGCGCCACGGCCGGCGCCAGCGCCTCGCGCACCGCCAGGCGCCAGCGAGCCGCCAACCGCGGGTCGTCGCGCATCAGCGCCGTGGCGTCGGCGGGCGCCGCCACGCGCAGCACCGGCACGTCCGGCGCGACCGGGCGTGGCTGAGGCTCACCGTTCGCATCGCAGGCGAGACTCCAGCTGCCGGCCGGGAGCGGTTCGGGTTCGGGATCGAGGCCCGCCCGGAAGCGTTCGGCGCGCTCGCTCACGCCCTTCGACCGGAGATCCCACGTCACGAGCAGTCGGTCGCTGGTCTGGTTGCCTCCGAGGCTTCCCGGCATGATGCCGTAGAAGTCGACCAGGTACTCGTGGCTCAGGGCCCCCAGGTAGTGGAAGTTGAGCTTCGCGTTCCGTGCCTGGATCGGATCGAAGGTCCAGCTCATCCACGGCAGGTCGCGCTCGAGGCACCAGTCCCGCTGGGCCCACTTGAGCGCCCGCCCCACGCCCAGACCCTGACGCCCTCGCCCCACACCCACCATGTGGGAGTGGATGCCGACCCCGTGCTCCCACGCGTCGTGCGGCAGCGCCGGGAAGCCGTACGCAAACCCCACCAGCCGGTCCCCCAGGTAGGCGGCCAGCACCATGCCACCGACGTGCTGCACGGCCCGGAAGTGGGCCGCGGGGACCGCCTCGCGCGCATCGAAACCCCATACGTCGATTTGCAGGTCCTCCAGCTCGCGGAGCTCGCCGGGACCCCGAGGCTCCCGCACGACCATGCCCTCGGGGGGCCGGTGCGGCTGCATCATGGTGGGGATTCTACCGGCTGGGCCCGCCGGCCCGCACAGAATGCCTGCGACCCGGCTCATCGCCGCTCGGCACTACGAGCGTGCCCGCGCGGTTCCCGCGGCGACCCGCGTGCTAGGGGCGGCGCGGGGGTGGCGCCTCAGTCGTCGTCCCGGTTGGCTTGCGCCTCCGGGGACAGGCCGCTCAGGCTCAGCCTCGGCTCGTCCACCGTCCAACCGGTCGCGGCCTCGATCGTCTCCTTGAGGAAGCGGCCGAGCGGCTTCCCTTCGACGGTGGGGGCGGGGACGTCGAGGATCTTGCCGGTATCGCGACACACGACGTGATAGTGGGGCGAGACGTTGCTGTCGTAGAACGATTGCCCCGACGACCCCTTGAACTCGCGCACCAGCCCTGCTTCGGCCAGCACGTTGAGGTTGAGGTAGACGGTCGAGAGGCTCAGATTCTGGCCGCGTTGCTTGAGTGCCAGGTAGAGCCCTTCGGCACTGACGTGCTTGTCGTCTTCGAGCAGGTACCCGAGGATCAGCTCGCGGGGCCGGCTGAAGCGGAGGCCGTGCTCCTTGAGCACCAGCCGCGGCGACGCGGTCTCGCTCCCGACCTCGTGCGGTTCGCTTGTCGAGGCCTGCGCGGCCTGCTGGGGATCGTGTCGTGCCACGTCAGCTGCCTTTCCCATAGGGTCCGTGGCATCCCTGCCACAGCACGAGGATACCATAATCGGAACGTTTCCGATTTGCTCGGCCGACGCGCCACCGCCGCTCCGCGCTGCGGACCGCAACGGCGCCCCGGTGGCAGGCGCCGGTCACGCTCGAAGCCGACCCTTCGCACGGCCCGGGGCCGCACCGACTCTCGTCGTGCGGCCCCGCATGGTGGGTCGGACCTTCGGTTCCGCAGCCTACAGCAGGTTCTGGACGGTCGCCCGCTCCTCTTCGAGTTCCTTCCGTGTGGCCTCGATGCGCTGGCGGACGGGACCGGGGATGTCCAGACCCTGGACGACCTCGACCGAACCACGGCTCGCCCGGACGGGGAACGAGAACACCAGCCCCTCAGGGACGCCGTAGTCTCCCCGGCTGGGAATCGCCATGCTCACCCAGTCCCCATCGGGCGTTCCGAGCGCCCAGGAGCGCATCTGATCGACGGCCGCGTTCGCCGCCGAGGCCGCGCTCGACGCGCCGCGCGCTTGGATGATGGCTGCGCCGCGCTTCTGCACGGTCGGGATGAACGTGTCGACGACCCAGCTCTCGTCCACCAGCTCCGTGGCGGGTCGGCCGCCGACCGTGGCGTGCGTCACGTCCGGGACCTGTGTGCTCGAGTGGTTGCCCCAGATCACCATCTTGCGAATGTCGGCGACCTGGGTGCCGGTCTTGGCGGCAAGCTGGCTGATCGCCCGGTTGTGGTCCAGCCGCGTCATCGCGGAGAACTGCTCCGGCTTCAGGTTCGGAGCGTTGTTGAGCGCGATGAGGCAGTTGGTGTTGGCGGGGTTGCCGACGACCAGGATCTTGACCTGGGGGCTGGCATGATCACTCAGAGCCTTGCCCTGGACCGTGAAGATGGCGCCGTTGGCTTCGAGCAGGTCCTTGCGCTCCATCCCCGCGCCCCGCGGGCGAGACCCGACCAGGAGGGCATAGTCCGCATCCTTGAAGGCGACGTTCGGGTCGTCGGAGGACTCGATCCCGTGCAACAAGGGAAAAGCGCAGTCGTTGAGCTCCATGACCACGCCTTCGAGGGCCTTCATCACCTGGGGGATCTCGAGGAGCTGCAAGATGATGGGCTGATCCTTGCCCAACATGTCGCCCGAGGCAATCCGGAACAGCAGCGCGTAGCCGATCTGCCCCGCTGCGCCCGTCACCGCAACACGTACTGGATTCTTCATAGGATCTCCTCGCATCGATACGTCGTTTGCCTGCGGATCGTTCCCGACCCCGGGGGCAGCAGCCGCCGTGAATCTCTACGACGTAGGGGCAGCGCTCCATGCGAACGACGCCGGCGCCGCGTGAGAGGCGAGCCCGCAGGCTCCAAACGGCATCGTACCACCGCCACTCGGCCCCCCGACGGCCATAGAACGCACGCAAAGGACTCCGGTCCGCCCACTGTTTCACGTGAAACGGCGACTGCTCCTCGAGGCGGCCGCAGCGAACCATCGCGCGCCGCTCCGCGGCGCCCCCGGCGCTTCCCGGTCAGGCCTGGTAACCCAGGAGCTCCAGCAGCCGGGTCAGCTCGTCCTCGGAATGGAAGTGCAGCTCGATGCGTCCGCGCTTGCCCCCCTTGATGCGGACCCGGGTCCCGGCATGGCGACTCAGGTCCTCCTCGAGACGGGCGTAGCGGCCGTCCCCCCCGTCCCGCCCCGGGGCCCTGCGTTCGCTGGGGCGCTTCAGGGCCTCCGCCTCCCGCACCGAGAGGCCGCGGGTCACGATGCGATCCAACGCCCACAGCCGGTCCTCCTCGGGCTGGGCCAGGATCGCGCGGGCATGGCCGGCCGATACGTCCCCGCGCTCGACCGCCGTCAGGGCCTCCTCCGGCAAGGTCAGAAGCCGCAGGCTGTTCGCCACTGCGCTCCGAGACCGCCCGACGGCCCGCCCGACCTGTTCCTGATTGAGCCCGAAGTCGAGCAACTGCCTGAACGCGCGCGCCTCCTCCACCGGATTGAGGTCCTCGCGCTGCAGGTTCTCGACGATCGCCACCTCGAGCGTCTCGCGGTCGTCGAGGTCGCGGACCACCGCGGGCACGCTGCCGAGGCCCGCCTGCCTCGCGGCCCGGAACCGCCGTTCCCCGGCCACGATCTCGAAGCCCTCCCCGTTCGGTCGCACCAGGATCGGCTGCAGCACGCCCTTCGCGGCGATCGATGCGGCGAGCTCGGCAATCGCTGCGTCGTCCATGCGCTTCCGCGGCTGATGCGGCGATGGCGCCAAGCGATCGATCGCGATCTGCTGGATGCTGCCCTGCGCCTTCGGCAGCAGCGCATCCAGTCCCCGTCCAAGCCCTCTAGCCTTGGCTGACACGATCGATGACCTCCTCCGCGAGGCTCTGGTACGCCAGTGCCCCCGACGACACCGGGGCATACTCCAGCACCGACTGCCCGTACGATGGCGCCTCCGCCAACCGCACACTCCGGGGGATCACCGTTCGGAACACCTCGCCCCTGAAGTGCCGCCGCACGTTCTCCTCCACCTGCTGCGACAGCTTGGTGCGGCTGTCGAACATCGTCAACAAGATCCCCAGGATCCTCAGGTCCCGGTTCAGCGAGCCCCGGACCCGCTCCACCGTGTCCATCATCCCCGCGATGCCTTCCAAGGCATAGTACTCGCACTGCAACGGGACGATCAGGTGATCCGCAGCCGCCAGAGCGTTGAGCGTCAACGCCCCCATCGACGGCGGCGCGTCCACCACGATGAAGTCGAAGTTCGGCCGCACGCCGATGAGCGAGCGAGCCAACAACAGCAGGTTGTCCGAACTCGCGTCCAGCTCGACCGCGGCTCCCGCCAGATCCGCTGACGCCGGGAGGACCGCCAGGTTCGGCTGCAAGCTCCGCACGAGCGTCTGCCGCGCCGAGGCGCGCCCGCTGAGCACGTCGTACACGGTCCGCACAGGACGCTCGACGCCCACGCCGCTCGTGGCATTCGCCTGCGGATCGAGGTCCACCAGCAGGATCCGCCGCCGCTCCGCCAAGGCCGCCGACAGGTTCACGGCCGTCGTGGTCTTGCCCACGCCGCCCTTCTGGTTGATCACGCCGATGATCGGCAAGCAGCTCCTCCACCGAGACGCAATGCGACGAGGGTACCACGGTGCCCCAGCGCCTCCTCAGCCACCACGGCAACCGCCGTGCCCACCTCCCGTTCCAGCACCGCAAGCTCGTTCCGCCAGTCCGGCCCCTTCCGGCTCACATACACGGCGCCACCCCCGGCCACCCCGCGCGTCAAGCGCACCACCTCCGCCAGCGTCCCCACTGCCTGCGCCACCACCACGTCTGCCGACACGCCCTCCAACCGCTCGACGTCGCCGTGCTCGACCTCGACGTTGGACAGGCCCAGCTGCCCGGCCACCAACGCCAGGAAGCTCGCCCGTTTCCGGCGCCGCTCGGTCAGGACCAGCCGGCACCCCGGC
>Ga0315542_1002174_pt1 | contig 12013 bp, 12 predicted proteins | sample SalMarSW160120MG_FD_202541 | JGI IMG/M metagenome (GOLD analysis project Ga0315542, IMG submission 202541) | Salt marsh sediment microbial communities from the Plum Island Ecosystem LTER, Massachusetts, United States - Salt Marsh Sediment SW1601-20 ... | reverse complement strand
GCCACAAATATTGATTGTAGCATTATGTGCAACCATTGCCGAATTCTTGAGCGTACGATGGACTGATAATTTCTTCATTCCAATGGTTACTGCATTAGCTATGTGGCTCTTAATATTTCCAGGAATTCCATTATTCGTATTTTAGGATGAGGTTAACCCCAATCATTAATGCGCTCGATTCCGGATTCACCTAGTTCACAGACCAATTTTAGTTCTGCAAGCATACCAGACCACCCTATATCATACCCAACTGCAGCTTCAGGATTTGCAAAACCGTTGTGATGTAGGGTGACTAAGGTGTGTTCATTGACTTCTTCAAATCGAACATTAACTAAAGTTTCGGGTTCATCTCCATGGACCCACGAAAATTCCAGCTCCTTATCCTGGATCATCTTCTTGAAGACAACAGGTCCTTTCCCTTCAGCCCACCAAGTGTAGATACCTGCATATTGTCTGTCGACAACAGGATCATCTGCTCGAATGAAGTGCTTCAGCTTTTCAGGATTTGTCCACACATCAAAAGGTAGCTGAGGTGGAGTTTTACAAACTACACTTAAACGGACATCTTTCGGATCATAGCGAGTGACACGAAGTGGATGATATTCAGAGTAATCAAAACGTAAAGCAGGACCTCCTAATTCCACAGCAGATTTGAAGTTAGCAAGCAATAGATTCCAATGTTCTGGAAGATGATATTTTCTGGCTGATACGGGTACGGCTCCATGATTGACCTGAATCATTGTACCAGGTCCAATAGGATTGAAACGAATAACAAGAAGTGTATCAACGCCCATAATACGCCAGCTGAGGAGAAGCACTTTCTTATCCTTGACTTCTTTAATCTCCCAGTAATTAGCTATCTCAGGAGTTGTAGGCGCATTAGGTCCAAGGAATCTGATTGACCCACCTACACGTACGTCTGCTGAAATCTCATTACCAAGCCATAGAAGCATCATTATCGGGTCAAGGAAATCACTCCAGACCTCTTCGAGAGGCTTTGAGATACGAATGCGAAGATGGATAACTGGAAGGACGTCCTCCTTGGGTTCTGCCATTACATTCTCCTCGTGAGATAATATGACTACTACTTACCCTTATGTTTGTGATGGTTCTGGAATGAAAAAGATATGAAATGAAGAAAGTGTAGGGGAGTAACCCCTACTATGTTCTTCCAAATGAAATTACAGGTCTGCTTGACAATTCTGACACTTGCCAATACCTTGTTCTGTTTTTGCTCCACAGTATGGACAGATAACAAGAACTTTGACAGTTTCACGTTCTTTTGTTGTGGTCGAATGAGTAGAGTATGAAGTTGAAGATGGTGCAGAACGAACAAATGTGTCGCCTTCCATGCGACCGGATAATATTCCTTTTCCAATTGCATCATATACAATTTCACTTGTCAATTTTACAGAAGCCCCAGTTTTGTTACTTAGCTCTATCATCGATATACTATCATGTGCAGATGCAACACCAACTACTTGGGATTTAATGCCTTGAGTTCCTTGACAACAAATGAAGGGCCAAGCTATAATCATCAATATAGAAATTGAGAGACCAGCTATTAACATCGTGTATTCATATAAAACGAACCCCATAAGCATAACAACTGCACCAATTGTCAGGATTAAGCCAATTGCCAATCCATTCTTTGATTCAGAAACAACCGGTGTGATATATCCAGAAATGAATAGGAGGAGACCCAACACAATCATTGGAATGCCCATCATGAGGCGTTCATCACCACTAACGAATACGACAAGTATTACTCCCGCAATCATCATTAGAATACTACCAATGAGAAAGAATTTTGTTTTCAGTAATTTCACAATATCAGACATAATTCCAAAACAGATAGGACTGGAATTTAAATCCTTGTTTTTCTTTGCTCAACGAAGAAATCATAAGGATTCAATTCAGGAATATGATAATTATTCCCTTGGGGGTGAAAGTAAATGTCAAACCACCTAAAACATATTGCAATCATTTGTGTTTCTTTATGGTTGTTGTCAGCAATGATATCAACTCCAACTGAAGCACTCGTATCTTTGGACAATGCAGAAAATCACTTAGCTGAAACAGATCTCGGTCGTGCAGAATGGAAATTAAATCATTTGGCAAATCCTGGTTTTGAAAATTGGGATGATACTCATACCGTTTCAGATCTGTACACCTACAGGACAACAGAACACTACAATTGGTATGCGACAGCTCCATGGCCCGTGAATGAAGGTTCACGCTCTAGAGGAATGCAGTCAAGAGCAATTGACCCAAATCATCCCGGAGAAGCATATTTGAGTAAGTCGAATTGGACCTACTGGGACAATCCAACGAATCTTACTATGAAGTTTGATTGGTACATTGATAGTCTACCACAACCCATAGACACCGACTACTTTAGATTGAATATATATCTAGGGTCACCTAGTGATGTACACATGTACTATTACTTCAATTGCGAAGATAGTGCTCGCACTAATTCTTCAAATTACATGTGGTTCTTCCTTAATGAGCCGGTTCAGACATGGAACACATTTGACAGAAATATCACTGCGGACTTCTTTTCAATTGCAGCGTCCTATCCTACAGAGTTTCAGCAATTCAGGTTCGAACAACACACCGAGTCTTCTGATTATTCAAGAACGTTCATTGACGATTTTTCCATGAAAAATGGAACTTCCATCTATAATGATGGAAGTTTCAAGAATGGCGATTTCGAAACAGGAGGAATATGGTATAGTGGAACAAACAATGATGCTGCTGATTTATCCCAAAGCTCAGTCAGTCAAGAGGGTGATTGGAGTCTCAATGCGACAACGAAATCCATTGGGAATCAAAGTAGGTTAAGTGTATCATATAGTCCCGAGCGTCGTCTTTCACCTCTAAATCCTGACGATTTCAGTTTCCAATGGAGGATGGATGAATACCAGGGAGCAAATGAGGATACCTTTGCATACGTCAGTGTGTCTTGTTCTAATTTATCAGAATCATTCGATGTATTCTATATCTTGGCGTATGGAGATAACACGAATACCTTTACTTGGGAAGGAGCTCGAATCATTAATGTAACTGGCTTTAACACAACAGGTCAATGGAATACATTCAGTAGATGTATTTGGAGCGATATCAGTTCATTCTATCAGACAGACTTTATCATCGTACAAGAAATCGAGATTAATATCCGTGCTGATGGACCTACTTCAGGTATCAGTATCCTTTTTGATGACATGCAGTTTCAATCAGCAGCAATAGATGATATGGGATACGAAGATCAAGGTGCTGTTAGTGATCCAATTTACACATGGGATAAAAGCTACAGCATCGATCCAAAATTCACAGTTACAGATATAGCCCATTCAGGAACCAAGGCGGGGAATCTTACCGTTATTGATGGTTATTCGTGGAGTAGTGGTGTATATTTTAACAATAGACCTGTGAATAATAAGACGGATCTTTGGCTCGATTTCTTTTGGAGAATTGAAAATGATTCTCAGGACACTGGCAACCTGTTGTATCTTGAAGTCTTCTTTGATTCTGGAGAATCGTTGGGGTATATCTTAGTCAATCACACTGATGTTCCAACAGGGAATGGTTTTGATGAGTTCATTGTACTTCCAGAAGCAAATACGAATCTTACATGGATCAATTTCCACAGAAACATCTATGATGACTTTGTAACAGTTTTTGGCGATGAACCGGATACAAAAGTAGACGAGCTCTATCTCGCTATTGAAGCAGATACAGATGGGAGGATGGAAGTTCTGTTTGATGATGTCTATCTCTTCAATGATCCGGCCCCAGAAATATCAGTAATCCAACTAACATCTCAGATTGCAAATCAGGATGTGAACGTATCTGCAACAGTCAATGACCTTAGTGCGTTTACAGTTCGTCTGTATTACCAAATAGGAAGTGGATCATGGACTGATGTACCTATGGTGGATACCGGCGGCGGTTTCAATGCCACAATTCCGGGTCAGACATGGGGAACTCAGGTGAATTTCTATCTTGAAGCAACAGACGAATTTGGACAGACCTCTGAGAGTACTCATCTTTCCTATCTCATCCCGACAGAACCAGTAACTACTCCGCTTCCAGATTACCTACCTCTTATTGTAGGCGTAGGAGTGGTTGTGATTGTCATAGGAGTGGTCATCGTCTATTATTTCATCATTAGACCGAAGCAAGGAATTGAGTAGACAAATAGCCCGGTGAAATACACTGGGCTCTTGTTCTTTTTTTCTAGAGAAGATACTCATGACAAGTATAATATTATAGAATAACCTAACTTAGAAATAGTCAGATTGAGATTTGAGTTGAGGTGGAGAGGAAATGAAGATACGAGTCCTGATCGTAGATGATGACGAGGACTTACTATTTCTTGCTGGCAAGTTTCTAACTAAAGAAAATGACAGCTTTGAGCTAGTTTCTGCAAATACCGATCAAGAGGCACTACAGAAGATTGAGGAAGAAGAGTTTGATGCAATTGTCTGTGACCATTATCTTGGCCCCAACAGTATGACAGGACTTGATCTTCTTGAATGGGTGCGCGAAGGAAATCCCAATATTCCATTTATCATATTCACCGGGCGAAGTCAGGAAGCAGTGGCAATTCGAGCTCTGAATCTAGGAGCAGATTACTACCTGAAAAAAGGCACTGAAGAATTTCGAGATTTATTCATTGACATAGCGCATAGAATTAGAACCGAAGTAGAGCAGAGAAGAATTGGTGAATCTCTGACAAAGGCATACGAAGAACTGGAGCATAGAGTAGAAAAGCGAACAGCAGAATTGCAGAAGGTCAATGAACAACTGACCAATGAGATTAGCGAGCGACGGAAGGTCGAAGATGCTCTAATCTTGCAGCGCGATTTAGGTAACAAACTTTGCAAGACACCAGACCTAACTGAAGCACTAGATTTGATTTTAAAGACTGCGGTTCAATTAGACGGAATTGATTCTGGTGGTATCTACCTAGCTGATGAAAAAACAGGAACGTTCGACCTATCATCGAGTCATGGCATCTCCGCCCATTTTCTTAGCAAGTTCTCAGGTGATAATGGTCCGACATCCATTAGAAATCCCCTATATCTCTCATCAACCCAGATACAGGCTTCTGAGGAAGTAGAGGAACAATACAAAGATCTGACCGCAGTAGCAATTATTCCAGTTCAAATCGAAGATGAAGTAGTTGCAGTCCTCAGTATTGGTTCCCATTCATACAATGAATTTCCTCCAAGAGACCGACATACTCTCGAAGCGATGGCAATACAAATTGCTTCGTATATAGCTCGACTAAGAGCTGAGCAGATGGCACTCGAAAAACAATCAGGGATTATCAGTGTCTTTGATTCTTTCAAGTACATGTTTATTGTGACAAATCCCGAATTTGAAATACTATCCATTAACAATGTAGTTTCTGAATATTTTAATTTAGAAGACACAACCATTGTCGGGAAAGCAATTGACGAGATTTACAAGATTGGAGAAGATGAAAAAGACAATTTGCGGACTGCTTTACTTTCAGGAGCAGTCATCAGCTTGGAAAACCAACTAGCAGATATAGATGGAGAGTCGGTTAAAGTGGAAACTCGAGTTGCAGCCGGAAAAGAAAATAATGAAAATATTCTCTATTTCATGAGCAGACCTACTTCTACCCAATAATAATAAGTAATAAAAGACTAAGCGAAATTGTAAGAATGGAGCAAGACCTCAATAGTACGCCATAGTATATTACGAAGAGGAGTTATCTGCCAATGGTTGAAGCAAACGGGCTCATGAAAGGACCCACTACAAGGCTTTTTGAAAAAGTCGCAAAATGGATAGGACTATCACCGAATGCAGGTCCAGTTCTTGCTGCACTATTTATCGAACATTACGAATCGGGTGAGAGACTATGTTCAGACGATATCTGTCAAATCACAGGATATTCAAGAGCAAATGCAGGTTTGATAGTTTCCCAACTAGAAGCACTCGGAGTCATCGATGGTCAAAGAGATTATGACCAAACTGGTAGAGGAAGAAAACGTGTTTTGTATACTGTAAATGGAACATTCGCAGATATCTTCGAACTCGGAGTTATCAGTATCCAAGACCGACTCAATGGAATGCTAAAAGATCTAGATACAATTGACAATATCGACGCTGGTCCTAAAGGATCATTTGCTCAATTGATGAAAGAAGTTAGGAAATCTGTTGAAAATCGAAAGGAAGCACTTCGACTGTCAGCTGATGTTTCCATTAGATAGAGAAAGCATTAATCTACCAATCAGAATGATTACAAAGTAAATTGGATAATAGTGGGTAATAATTCAGTTAATGACGATTAGTGTGATATCTATTAGGAGGATATTTGCACTACAAAAATTGAATAGGCATTCTGTAGTGATTAACCTGCTCCGAAACAAAGAGACTCTAACTTATGGGTTCCAAAATCGTCCCGAAACATACTATGGATATCGAGTTTCTTCAGGACTTGCTGAACCATAAAGTGCTAATCGAATCTCTAAGCGAAGGCTTTGCAGTCGTTGATGAGAAAAATGAACTGACATACATTAATGCTCGTTTTAGAGAAATGCTAGAGTATACAAATGAAGAAATTTGGGGTCACATAACTCAAGATTTCCTCAAAGATGAGAATTTAAGAATTCAACGAGAGAACATTCAAAAAGAAAGAATAGAGAGATATCAAAGTATGAGCTTGAGTGGACCTCAAAATCAGGCCGTCTGATTCCAACCGTAATCTCAGGAGTTCCTATTCTCGAAAAAGATGGTGAATATCGTGGAGCTTTTACTGTAATCACTGATTTATCTGCGATGAAGGACCGGGAATGGTTGATTCGACAGAGGTAGAAATCTTTGATATGTTACGAAGATTTGGAGGTCTCGGTCTACATACAGCAAACCACCTCGCAGAGAAATACCATGGAGAGATTTCAATTGGAGATTGTGTACCAAGTCTTCACAGTCATGGATTATGTGTCACAATCCAGTTACCGAAATTATTAGTATAATAACGGAGATCTTTTGATGGGACTTGAATTGATATTATTGCAGGTTTTGAAGGTTCCTTGGCTCAATCATGTTACAACATCAATGTCGTTATCGCTTCGCGCACCTATACCAATTTCAGCAGCTCGTTTAATCTGAGGAATTTCCCAAACATCCATTCCGAGTTTGTTCTTAGCGTTGCAACACTGTAGCGTTCTGATTCCCTCTACGTCGATTGATACCATATCTCCACTGGCTAGGATGATATTCGGGGATGAACATTGTCCTGATGCAGGACCACCCGTGATGAAGCAAGTTCTGGCATCCATCACTATGAGGTCAGGATTGAAATATGATGCAAGATCTGCAATCTTTGGCTGTAAATTCTTCATATGCATTCTGATTCTTTCACTATTTCTTATCCAACCAACAAAGAGCTTCATACTCCCAGTATATCTTGCTAGAAAATGTGTTTTAAGACAGGGAGCTAGTACGAGCTTTCCCATTTCAAGTAGAGGTTTCCCAATTGATACTTTCTTGAGATATTTTCCACGGGGAATATCGACTTTCATCCAACCATGTTCATCCAGAAAAATAAGCTCTGCATCCAACTCACCTGCAATAGTAGTCAGACCTACTTCTTCAGAGATCTTTCTTGTGGAAGCACGCATATAGGAGCTTTCTATGATCTTGAGTTTCCCAGCACCAGCATTGAGAATCAGTTCACCTAATGCTTTGATGAATTCAGGATCACTCGAAGCAGGATAGGGGTCAGCAGTATTTAGATTCGGCTTGATTGTAACCGTATCATCTTGATGGATAACTTTCTCAAAGCCGCCAATTGAGTCTACAGCCTTTTTCACGGTGGTTTTCAAATCAGTCATCATAGGTATTTTACTGACGAGAAAACGTTCGTTTCGAGTAAATGGAGAATTGCCGTACATATTATAAATGCAGTAAGAGGCTGTTCTTGAAATAAACTAGCTGATAGCTGAAAATACTAAATTTCTACATAAGAACCATAAGACTTCAGACTTCAAAACTCATCAGGGAAGGTATAAGCTTTGGCAAGTAATAATGGCGCTCCAATTGGACTCCTGATTCCTATTATTGTACTCCTTATCGTTATGTTTGGGATAGGTGAACCTTGGATATTAGTTCCAATCGTTATTCTGACAATCATACTTATCTCGGGAATGTCAGAGGAAAAGAAAATCAAATCACGCGAAAGAGAAATTGATCGTCGGAAAGGACCAGAGCCTCACACCTATTCATCAGGTTATACACCGGAACCTCGTGTCGTAGAAAGTAAACCAATTTACGATCAGAAAAAACGGAAGGAGGAAGGTGTTACCTGTGGAACGTTCATTCCAATAATCATCATTGGCTGGTTGTATCTTCAAACACGATCTTGGGTTTTTCTCATCCCACTCGTCATTCTTGTTTTCGGCCTTCTTGAAACGCTTTACAATCAAGTTAGAGGCAAATCTGAGGTCAGAGAGGAGATTCGAAAAGTTGCTGGTGGCTCGGTCAGTGATATCTCAGACAGAACAGGACTCCCCGAAGAAAAAGTTCGTCAACATATTGTAGCAGATAAGAGGAGTGGTGCTACCGATGTTTGGTTCGACCCTTCATCAGGGGAGATGACATCCTCACCATTGCGAGCGGTTGGTGAGCAAACAGAGAAGAAAGTGGGTTGCACCTATTGTGGATTCGCATTAAAACCTGATGATAGATTTTGTCCCTTCTGTGGTGCTCCAATTCGTGTCTAGTCTTCTTTCCGTTTCCTTTTGGGAATGAGAAAGCCTACTCTATCGCGATAGTCCAGGTATGGTTGCCCATAACGTATGATCAGGTCTCGCTCCTCGGCTAAACACATGATATATAGAATCGGGAACCAAATGAATGAATAGATCACCAGGAAAGGCGAGTTGAGGAACAAGGCAAATGGAAACCATAAAACCGATTCTCCAATAGCTTGCGGATGACGGACTGTTTCATAGATTCCACCATATAGTGTATGCTCTTTCTTAGGTTCAATTGTTTCCTCTCCAGCATCACGTATTCCAAGATACATTAAATACAAACCAATGATGAGAATCAAGAGAGCTGCTATAATTGAAATTAAATAACTCCATGGTAGCGTCAGTGGAAGATTAAGTGGTAGGGGATAGAAATAGTACAGAATATAATTGATGATGGTCACACTTTCAAATGTACTGGCTATGAGACGATAGGTCTTACATTTAGAATACGCTTTCTCTCCTATCATCTGCTCTAGTCGTGCAGGACTTGCACTCTGAACATAGAAGATGAGGAATAACATCGAAGACACAATAAGTACTATGATATTTATCCATTCTATCAAAGCATCCACAGATACTGAAGTCACCTCTGAGAATATAAGCTCTCGCGGTCAATGAAACGTAATGTACGGTGAAATTCGTACTGATCAAGTTTTTACCGTGGTAGTGAGGTTAATATTCTCTTAATTATTGTTAATAATATGCTCGACTTAGAACAACAATTAGTCACGGTTGTAGAAAGAGTAGTTCCTTGTGTAGTGAGCGTGTCAACAACTAGACTTGCTAGAACACAACTGTCTCAAGTAGTACCAGTGAAAGGACAAGGATCAGGTGTCATTCTGACTGACACTGGATATATAGTTAGTAATGCGCATGTGGTTGAAGGTGCTCGAGACGTAGAAGTCACCCTTCACGATGGACAAACCTTCAAAGCAGTTGTTGTTGGAGAATCTAAGGTTAGAGATCTCGCAATCCTAAAAATAGAAGCTGAGAATCTAGTACCCATTGAGATGGGGGATTCTGGAACTCTCCAAGTCGGCCAATTAGCCATTGCAATTGGAAATCCGCTAGGGCTTGGTTCAACCGTAACCTTTGGTATGGTAAGCGCTGTAGATCGAACAATACAGAGTCAGAGGACCTACCTTGAAGGTCTCATTCAGACCTCTGCACAGATCAATCCCGGAAATAGTGGAGGAGCGTTAGTGGACTCTCATGGAGAATTGATAGGAGTCCCTACAGCAATGATTCCATGGAGCCAAGGGATAGGATTTGCAATTGCGGTTGATACCTTGAAAGGAGTTTTTGATGAGCTAGTCGAAACTGGTACAGTCAGAACTCCATGGATGGGCATCGTCGGTGTTACACTCAATCGAGGACTTGCTTCACATTACAGACTTGTGGCTGAGAAAGGAGCTCTGCTTCTTGAAATTCCAGATGGTCCATCAAAATCTGCAGGACTAGAACCTGGAGACGTTATTGTGTCTCTAGATGACAAGGAAATCAGTGGAATGGAAGACCTTAGGCGTAGAATCATGAAAGGAAGGGTCGGGGATAAAATGAAGGTGACTATCCGTCGAAATCATGATACATTTGAAGCTTATATTGAGCTAACTGAAGCACCACAATAATTAGAATCCCATAACGACGAGGACAATCCCAGTCAGTGTAAGAGCAACTCCGACCAAGGCAAGAGGAGTTACTTTCTCCTTCAATAGTAAGACAGATACCGGAATGGCAAAGAGAGGAGCTGAAGAAGAGAGTACTGACATGATGGCAGCTCCGACCATTGATACAGCTGCAACATAGAGAACACTACCCACTGCCATCCCAAAGAATCCTGCTATGATAACTCTGATCATGGCTTTCTTTGTTGGTAGTAACATGCCTTGCTGACTTGCAATTGCATATAATGGAACAAAAGCTACTGAACCAAATAGTATACGAACAAAGCTCCCACCGATGACATCAACACCTACAATTCCGACTTGAAGGAGAATCGTTCCTACTGCATACAGTACTGCTGTTGCAAATGCAGCAGCAAGTCCCCAAAGGTCAAGTCTTCTATGCGTTTGATGTGTTATGCTATCTTCCTGCGGTTCTTGATTTCGATTTTGTTCATTCGAAATAAGAATTACACCAATTACTGCTACGATGGCACCAGCAAGGCGTGATAGAACTGGTGGCTCTCCAAGAAAGATAACCGTTAGGAAGTATGTCAAGATTGGAAACGACATAGCTATAGGGAACGCGTACGACACACCAATTCGTTCTTGACTCCAGAGATAGATTGTATCACCAATGACAGCACCTAATGTCACGGAAATACCAAGGACTGCAATTGTTGTTAGAGGAAGGAAAACTGAATCTATCCCAGGAAGGATGAACACCAACAATGCTGTGAAAGGTAAAGCCACCCACATTTTAATTGCACTTACTGCTACCGGACGAATTTCATCGGATTGAGATCTATAGACTACCACTGAGAGCCCATATAGGGCAGTTCCTAGGAGTCCTATGAGGCTTCCAACGATTAGTTCTGGGGAGGCTTGCATAAAACCTCGAGAAATAATTCTCCCTAAGATAGTATCGGAATGACATAATCTCAATGTGAAATATGGCGATTAAATCGAAAAGAGGTGAATGAAGAGGTAGAGAGCCACCTGTTTTACCGTAATTAGATTCAATATATTTCAAGAGCAACTGAATCTCCATGACTCGAGGACTAATAATACTCAGTCACGATGATTCAATCAATCTCTGTAAGTTGCATGACAAATAGATGGATGAAAATCAAGACATGTTCATAACTCAACTTAACATCTACCTGAAGTGAAAAGAATGGAGTTCTTGATTGTACGCGGATTAGTTCGGAGAAGAAGAAAAACAACAACAACTATTGAAGTGGCAAACGAATTACAAATGTTGCGCTATCACTTGCAGATAATTCAATTGTACCGTTCATTGATTCAATAATCTTCTTGGAGAGATATAACCCGGAACCTCCGCCTCTTGTGGAAACACCTCGTTGAAATAATCGATCCCTAATTTCCGGAGAAACACCGGGGCCATTGTCTGAAATGATGAATTCAACATTCGCATCAATCTTTTGAAGTTTCACGTTAATGACTGGTGATTCGCCCCCAAAACTGATTGCATTTCTGAACAGATTATCAAAGACTATAGGTAATAATCGGCTCTTTGCAATTCTAAGGTTCTCT
>Ga0315542_1002173_pt1 | contig 12013 bp, 9 predicted proteins | sample SalMarSW160120MG_FD_202541 | JGI IMG/M metagenome (GOLD analysis project Ga0315542, IMG submission 202541) | Salt marsh sediment microbial communities from the Plum Island Ecosystem LTER, Massachusetts, United States - Salt Marsh Sediment SW1601-20 ... | reverse complement strand
AAGGCGCCGAGGAGCGACGACTGAGGCGTATGAAACAATACGCCGCAAGGAGGAGCGAGCGAAGGCAACGCAGCAGATGATGCCTTGCTGGCGATCAGTGTCTCAGCCGCCTGCAACCATCGGGATGAGGATCACTTCTGCATTGTCCGGGACCAGGGTGGTATCGAAGTTGGGTCTTGAAACGAGTTTTCCATTCAGGCGTACCACTGCATAGAATCGATCGTCGTCGATGTCCGCAAGCAAGTCGGACACGGTCATGCCTTCATGCCAGAAAACCTCACTGTCCCCAATCGTTATCATGAACCGACGGCACTATCTCTCAACACTTCCAGCACTTCCGGAAAGTCGATTCCCAACCGTTTCACCGTTTCTTCACTAGGAATACCATCTTTGTTCCAACCACGCCTTTCATAGACAGCGTCTTTGAGTTCCTCATATTGGCGTTCCCTGAACTTGCGAAGGACGGCCACTTTTTCCTCGGTAGCCTTTCCGGTGATATCAACGCCGTACTTCTCCGTCAGTTGTTTGTCATATCTTTCTTCGCGGGATTCGTATTCTTCACCGGTTACCGGACCCATGGCCCGGTATGGGAGAGAATCGTGTTCCCGGCGGCCGTACCCCATACGGAGATTAAAGATCCTCTGAAAATTGTATACGGTCTCACTCATTTTTATGAGATCATCGGGCGTCACCTCTTTCCCGGTAACAGCGCCGAAGTAGTCCGCATACCACTGTACGTGCTTCATGACCTTCGCGGGCTCCGCCGTCTCCTTATTGTCCGCGGGAACGATATCGTTCCAGGGCAGCTTGCACAAACCGCACAGTCCGAACCAGGTCCGAAACATGGGGAACCAGTGGAGGGCTTCTGCCTTCTGGTCAAACGTGGGCATGTAATTGTACACCATATCCAGGAATATGAGCCATGCCTCGTCATGCTGCGGGCCTTTCAGGGCAATGCCGTACCCGCCCTGCTGGGCAAGTGATTCCTTGGTCATGTACTCGGAGAATTCAAGCCCCTTTGATTCCATGCCGACATCTTTCATCAGGGCGCCATTCGCGCCGTATTCCTTTTCAAAGATCTGCTTCATCCTCCGAATTCCCTGACCCACCACGGTGCCGAATCCTTCTCCAGAAGCCATCTGGTGGAGCAGTTCCAAGGCATTCAAACGGTTTCCGAAATTGAGCTCCATGCCCCCGGTATGGGAGGTGGTAATCAATCCCAGTTCAAAACACTCCATGACAAAGGCGATTCCTGTCCCCACGGAAATGGTGTCCAGACCATAGGCGTCGCAGTAGAAATTCATCTCCAGGATGGTGAAAGGATCGAATACGCCGATATTGGATCCGCAGCCGGCGATGGTTTCATATTCAGGCCCATCCACAAAGACTCTCTGTCCCTTGTAAGGTCCCGTCATGGGAACGAAGTCCTTGACCCCATGGGAGCAAGCCACAGTGCATCCTCGCCAGCACCCGTCAAACCCGGGATCGAACAAGTGCTGAAATGTTTCCCGTCCGATAATATTGGCGCCTGGGTGCTGTCCGTACCGGAAGTTGTGGGTCGGAAGAAGATCAAAGTCATTCATGATGGGAACCAGATGAGTGGTACCTACTCTCGCCATTTCATTCTGTTTGGGATCCAATTCCCTCATTTCTTGAGAATAGGCCCTGGAAACAGTTATCAGGGATTCCTTGTCCGCAGGGCTGTTCGTACTCGTAGTGACCGAATCCCAGCGGGCCACAATTGCCCGTATCCCCTTATGCGCAAACACGGTCCCGATCCCCCCGCGTCCGGCCTGTTTGTACCTCGTGCGCTTGCGCTTGACATCGTACCAGGTGAAATTGAGACAGCCGATCAGGGTATGTCTTGCCCCCGGACCGGTGGAGACTACCGAAATACTCTGCTTTTTGCCGCCGGCGAAAAAATCGGTGAGAACGGCTGAAAGCTCGTAGGAATCGTCAGGAAGACCGGGCATTTCGAGGATCTCAATTTGCTGGTCAATCCCGTCAATGATGACAACCGTGTCTTCAGAGCGCTTTCCCACTACCTCCAGGGCATCAAATCCCGAGAATTTCAGGTAGGGACCGAAATAGCCGCCCACGTTGGAATCCATGACCGATCCCGTAGTGGGAGAAATGGTCGTAACGATGCTTTTCCCTGATCCCGGAAAGCCGGGAGTGCCTCCCATGGGACCCGAGGCGATGCAGACGGCATTTTCGGGGTCGTCCCATTTGGTCTTGCCGCTCACCGCATTCCACAGGAGCCAGAGATCAAACCCTTTCCCTCCCACAAAGATTTCCTTCATCTTGTCGGAAACAGGCTTGATGGAAATATCCGGCTTGGAGAGGTCGATGGAGAGGGTCTGGTTGGCGTATCCCCGGTCAATAGTCGGCCGGGAATACCGGATAGCTTTTATTGTTTTCGGTTTCAGCTGGGTCATGTTTCTCTTTCTCCTTGGTTTTCCGGAAACGGCGGGGGAATTTTACTTCAGAGCTTCCTGGCCGCCGAATTTCCGGTATGGGGAAAATTCCTCCAGGATCTTGTGATCAGCTCCAGCGGCTTCTCCGGTGACCACCCGCGCCAGGAGTTCGCCCATGCCCGGTCCGAGCATGAACCCCTGTCCGCACATGCCTGTGGCGTGAAGCAGACCTTCAAAATTTCTGTCCCAGCCCACAATGGGGGATCCGTCAGGAGACGTGGGATACAACCCCCGCCACATTCGCCGGACCCGGAGATTTTTGAGCCGCGGCAGGAGTGCCACCATCCTGGCACTTACCTGGGGAAGAAAGACAGAAGTCTCCCTCTTGTCGGTGCCCGGAATGACGGGATCGGGTGTTATGCAGAAGACCACCTGCCCCAGCCTGTTCTGGTAAAAATAGTAGTTCTTGGATCCCGGGCCCGGCCTCAGGTCCACCACCATGCAACCGAAGAAGTTTTTCACGGGCTCGGTGATAGCAGCTTCATGAGAATCCGGGTACACCGGAACATCAATCCCGGCCATTTTACCGAAAGGCCCGGAATAGGGCCCTGCTGTATCGATTACCACCGGTGCATGGTATGTTTCGGTTCCCGCGATGACTCCGGTTATTTTACCATTTTCATATGCGATCGCGTCTGCCTGTTCCCTGAAATGAAATTCCACGCCGTACGAAAGGGCCTTCCGGTAGAATGCATTGATGGCAAGAAGCGGGGATGCAGATCCATCTTCCGGAGAAAATGTTCCGCCGAGGAGGCCTGCTTCATTAATGCCCGGCAAGGCGTCCTTGATCTTGCCGGGGCCCACATAGTCAATGTTCAAACCATACTCTTTTTGAATCGGAAGAATTCCCTTCAGAATGTCCTCCTCCACTTTTCTGTAGACCGGAAACAGGTAGCCTCCCTGCAGCCATTCAATATTTTCGCCGGTTTCCTTTTCCCACGTGGAGAAGATCTCCAGAGATCGAAGGGCTGCGAGTATTTTTCCGGGGCTGGAATGGGTAGCCCGAATCCCTCCGATGGCGTGTTTGTTTTCTCCCTGCCCCGGCGAGGCATTCTGGTCGATCACCAGTGTCCTGGCCCCCTTTTCTCCGAGGGCCATGGCGGTAGGCACGCCGATTGAGCCCGCCCCGACTATGATGACATCATAGTTGCTCATCAGAATCACCTCCGAATACGCCGGCAAAGGTTCCCAAGGGGACTTCAACAAACAGGGGACGGTCTATCCGGTCTGTGACCTCCTCAAGGTCTATGCCCTCTTCTTTGAACAGCCGCCAGATCATGGGCCTGCACGTTTTGGAGCCGCAGGAGCCCATTCCGGCTCGGTTGATGGCCTTGAGATGGTTCATATCCCTGACCCCGCTCCTGATGGCATTCCGTATTTCTCCCGCAGTAACCCTTTCGCACCGGCAGACAATTGCCGCGTCAGGAGGAAGGTCCTCCTCATAGACCATGGACGGCTTGAACTCCGATCTCTGGACGCGGATGCCTATGGCCTTTCCGGCATTTTGTGCCTCCATCTGTATCTGGACCAGAAGGGTGCCGGGGAATTTCTTCCTGAAGGCGATGACTTTCTTGACCGGATAACTACCGAGAGCGTTGCCGTCGTCATCGGTCACCTCTATTTCCTGTCCCACCTCCACTGTTTCGCGCCAGATTTCATAGGGGAGGGTGACTGTCGGGTTATCGGGGTCCTTTCCAAAATCCACAAGGGTAATGGCCAGCCCCGGGCAAACGGCCACACAGGACATGCAGCCTTTGCAGAGGGACGGATCAGTCAGGTAGGGGAGTCCGGTAATTCTGTCCTCTTCGGTTCGGATGGCATGTTCCGGACATACGGAAGTACAGGGATTGCATGCTATCTCCTGGTAGCAATGGAAAATGGGCATCACTCCTGATGGCTGCTGGGAAGGCATCTTTATTGAAACAGCGCCGGGCTTGGATTTCAGAATCGCTGCTTTTTCCTCCCATTCCCGGGGAATGATTTCCCGGTATCGTCCAAGGGATTTGGCTATCCTGAGCCCCTCGATTTTCCCCGTGAACATTGCAGCGGAGGCCTCTGCGATTTCCTGGGCGTCTCCCGCCACAAAGGCGTCCATGCCCCACTCTCTGGCCTTCAGGTAGAACTCGTTGACCTCTGAAAGGCCGACGGCGATCAGTACCGTATCCACTGCAAAGGTCTTGTGCGACTCCGGGATTATGTTCCATTCTCCGTCCAGTTCCGCGATGGTAATGGACTCCACGTGGTCTTTTCCCTGGGCGGCGACGGCCGTATGGCTGGTGTAGAGGGGTACGCCCAACCGCTTGAGCTTATCGGCGTGTGCCTTGTAGCCGCCGACCTGGGGGAGGGCCTCGGCAAGGCCCACTACCTGGATACCGGCCTGGATTGCATGGTATCCGGCAATGAGCCCCACGTTGCCTCCTCCGACGATAAAAACTCGATCAGAGGTCCTTACCATGTCCCGGTTGACCAGGGTTTGAAATGCCCCTGCGCCGAAAATCCCGGGCAGGGTATTTCCGGGAAAAGAAAGCATCTTTTCCCGGGCCCCTGTCGCAACCAGGAGCCTTTTTGGCTGTATTTTCCGGTAGGTCTTGTCCGTGACGACGCCCACAATCCCGTCTGAGAAGACGCCGACGGCAGTGCTGTTGAGCCAGGTGCGGACAGATGCGAACTCTGCCAACGCCTCCGCGAGGAGCGATGCGATTTCAAATCCCCGGGTTCCCGCATGAGAATCCTCCACGGACCCGAAGAACTTGTGGGTCTGCAGGACAAGTTTCCCGCCGATCCTGTCCTTGTCATCAATGACGAGGGTATCCACTCTCAATCTCCCCAATTCAATAGCGGCAGAGAGACCCGCGGGCCCGGCGCCGATAATCAGGACGTCCACGTCGGTTACAGAAACCGGGCGGGGTTCCACCGGAGCATCTTGCGGAGGGAGTTCGGGAATTCCCTCGACACTTTCAACTATCATTCCGGGCCTTAGAGGAGTCATGCATGCCTTGACCGGGATCCTGTCGGCAATGACCAGGCATTGGGAGCATTGTCCGTTGGCACAGAAGAGACCCTGGGCGCTGCCGTCTTTCGGGTGATGACCGAAGATGTGGATGTTATTTGCAAAAAGGGCTGATGCTATGGTCTCATCCTTCAGCCCTGACAATTCTTCCCCGTTCCAGAAAAATTGGACCTTCTCCCTGTCGGGAATATCCAGGATGGGGTGTCGCGTGATCCTCCTGTCTGCCATTTCTACCTTGCCTTCTTTTCCATGTATGTGCTGAATTTTGCAACGTGTTTCTTTGTGAGGCAACGTGCTTCCTCTGCGTGTCCGCGCTTGACCGCTCCCACAATGTTCTGCAGGTCATTGCAGTTTTCCTGGAGCCGCCGGGCTTCCATCTCCAGGTGCGTTTCGTAATACGGGATGATATTTCCCTGCACGATCCGTTCAACAGACTCGTAAACAGGGTTCCCGGTGATCCGGGCCAGGGTCAAATGGATATTCTTGTCCACCTCAAGAAATTGTCCGGTAAATTCGGTTCCCTTCTCAGCATATTCCTGTGCCTTTTGAAGGAGGCCCTCCAAGCGCATGATGTCGTCGGGCTCCGCTCTTTGCGAGGCAAGGGCGGCAATGTCTCCTTCCACCTCTTCGCGGAATTCGGCCAGATGGCCGAGGGAGACCTTTTGGTGTCGGATCAGGAGTGCGAGGCTTTCAGCTACCTTATCCACTGAGGCGGGTTTTACGACCGCTCCACCCCCCACGCCGAGTTTGATCCCTATGAGGCCCTTTTGTTCCAGCACGCGGAGGGCTTCGCGGATGGTCCCTCTGCTCACCTGGAACATGGTTTTCAGATCCCGCTCGGAAGGCAGCGTGTCCCCTGCCTTCAGGGTTCCCGAAAGGATCTGTTCCTGGATCTGCTGCACCACATCCTGGAATACCCGATTCTGCTTGGCCGGTGAGAACATCATAGGAAACTTCCTGGGAAGAATAAGATCACGCACGGGTGATCGTTGTCAACAAAAAGGCAATTCCTTAATATTATAATGGTCTAACCATTTCCTCTCGCACTGTCAAGCAGATTTCGCAGACACCCTGAAGCATGAGAGAAGTGCAAAACGGAATTTCTCTTGACCCAGACGAATGCATTCTATAATATGTATCATTTTAGCAAGTTATCTTGAGGCTGCAGTGGAGGAATTATGAAACGACTACCGAAGATAAACACGGCTCTGCCCGGCCCCCGGGCATCCAAGCTCATAAAATTGGATGGAACCTACGTGTCTCCTTCTTACACACGTGGCTATCCCCTCGTGGCCGAAAGAGGGACCGGCGCATGGGTGGAAGATGTTGACGGAAACTCCTTCCTGGATTTTACGTCGGGTATCGCCGTCTGTGCTACGGGTCACTGCCATCCGGAGGTGGTGAAGGCCATCCGGCACCAGGCGGAAAAACTCCTGCACATGTCGGGGACCGACTTTTACTACACTTCCCAGATAGCACTTGCGGAGAAGCTTGCCCTGCTCGCGCCGGGAAATGACAGCAAGAAAGTCTATTTCGGGAACTCCGGGGCGGAAGCCGTGGAAGCCGCTCTGAAGCTTGCGCGCTGGCGTACAAACCGCGAGCTGAATCTGGCATTTTTCGGGGCCTTCCACGGGAGGACCATGGGTGCTTTATCCCTGACAGCGAGCAAGGCCATACAGAAAAGACATTACAACCCTCTGGTGCCCGGTATTACCCACGTGCCGTATGCTTACTGCTATCGTTGCGCCTATAATCTGCGGTATCCGAGTTGTGATCTCGCGTGTGTGCGATGGTTCGAGGATACCCTGTTCAGGACTACCATACCGCCCGAAGAGGTTGCCGCCATATTTGTGGAGCCGATTCAGGGAGAAGGCGGCTACATTGTCCCGCCGCCCGAGTTTCACAGGGAGCTCTACAAGACAGCCAGGAAATACGGTATTCTGTATGTGGTGGATGAGGTGCAATCGGGGATGGGACGGACCGGAAAGATGTTTGCCATGGAGCACTTCGAGGTGGACCCGGACATGATGACCCTGGCAAAGGGTATTGCCTCCGGTCTGCCCCTGGGGGCGCTTGTTGCCAAATCAGATATCATGGAATGGGAAGCAGGATCCCATGCTTCTACCTTTGGAGGCAATCCGGTCTCGTGCGAGGCGGCCATGAAGACCATAGAACTGCTGGAGCAGGGACTGGTGGAAAACGCCGCCACGCAAGGAGCATATCTGATTGAGGGTTTGAAGCAGCTCCAGAAGGAGTGGGAATGCATGGGAGATGTGCGCGGCAAGGGACTGATGGTTGCCGTTGAACTCGTGAAGGACCGGGAAACCAAAGAGCCGGCCAAGAGCTGGAGAAACGATATTATTATGGCCGCATTCAGAAAAGGCCTTCTGCTGCTCGGGTGCGGAGAAAACAGCATTCGCTTCTGTCCGGCGCTCATCGTGAATTCCCATGAGATCGACACGTGTCTTTCCATCTTCAGCGAAGCCGTGAAAGAAGTGGTAGCATCGTGATCAGGCCATTTCAGCGACAGTGCCCAAGCCCTTGATTTCCGCCCCGGCCAGGACTGCGCTTGCTGCCGCCGCGTCCTGGGCTGCCAGCCCGACTGATTTGAAGAAGGTTATCTCTTCCTGGTTTTGTCGGCCGGGGCTCTGACCGTTGACAATATCGCCCAACTCAGCATCGATATGAGCCCTGGACTTGATGATGTCGCCCGCCTCTGCCAGGCACGCTTCTCTTGAATCAACAATGACTCTGGCGCGTCTGACGGTATTTTCATCAATCTCCTGCATATCGGGAGTGAATGCCCCCACCCCGGTGACATGGGCTCCCGGCTCCAAGTCATTGCCATCAAAGATCGGGGTTGTACTGGTGGTCGCGGCAAGGACGATATCGGCAGCGTGAACGGCGTCGCGGATCGAGGAAGGAACAGTGACCTCAGGGGCACGGGGCCATGTTCGGATTTCCCCGGCCAGATCCTTTGCTCTTCCTTGATTGTGGTCCACCACGAACACTTTCTCAACGGGGCGCACAGTCATGGCCGCGCGCAACTGGGATCGACCCTGAACGCCGGCCCCAAAGAGGACCACTCTTCGTGCGTCTTTCCTGGAAAGCAAATCTGCAGCAAGGCCGCCTGCGGCTCCGGTACGGAGTGCAGTCAGGCTCTGCCCGTCCATGAACGCCACGGGCATTCCCGTGTCCGGGTCCAGGACAGTGACTATCGCGGTAACAGTGGGCAGGCCGATTTCCGGGTTTTTCCCGTATACAGAAACGATCTTGATGGCCAGGTCTCTGCTTTCCTGGAGGTAGGCAGGCATGAGGAGGGTCACCCCTTTTTCTGTGTGGAGTCCGGATCTGAGGGGCACCACTGCTTTGCCTGCGGAAAACTGGCCGAAAGCGGTCCTCATGACCTGGATGGCGTCTCGCATGGACAAGGCCGCATTGACGTCAGCGGCGGACAGGATTCTGATTTTCATTACGAACCTCCGGATTTCCCTTATCACATACTGTCCGGATAATAATGGCAAAAAAATCCCGGACGCGCAACATGCAAATGAATATGCCCAATCCCCCCAAACCCCCGATGTACCAGCCCGGAGCCTCGGAACGGAAGAAATGGCTTCTTCCCTGAGTCCTCGCAGGTGCAGATGATGCCTTGCCGGTGATCAGGGCAAACCTATTTGCGTTGACAATGCCAAAGCGCGATGGTAACTTACTTGCAAAAAACTCACTTGAGGAGGAGTGGTTATGGCAGTAAAGAGACTACAGAATTACATAAACGGAGAATGGGTCGATTCTACGACGAAAGAGTTTGTCGAGATAAAGAACCCGGCACGGGGAGAGCTCCTGTGTGAATGTCCCATGTCCACCAAGGCTGACCTGGATTTGGCGATGCAGGCTGCCCAGGATGCATATCCTGATTGGCGAAACACCCCACCGGTGGCAAGGGCCAGGTATCTTCACCGTCTCATTGAGGCGATGGAGGATAATTTCAATGAACTCAGTATCGTTCAGACAAGGGAGCATGGAAAGACCATCGATGAATCGCGAGGGGAGACCAGGCGAGGCATCGAGATGGTGGAAGTGGCGTCAGGGATCCCGACCACCATGCAGGGATTCAACCTGGAAGATATTGCCCACGGGATTGATGAGTATGCGATTCATCAGCCTCTGGGCGTTTTTTCCTGCATCGCTCCCTTCAATTTCCCGTTCATGGTTCCCCTGTGGTTCCTTCCGTTTGCCATTGCCTGCGGAAATACCTTTGTGGTGAAGCCGTCTCCCAGGACACCCATGAGCCAGACGGAACTATTCAAGATGCTGGATGAGGCAGGTCTCCCGCCGGGCGTGGTCAACATGGTCAACGGGGGGGCCGAGGTCGCCGATGGGTTTATGGAACACCCGGATATGAAGGGGGTGACCTTTGTGGGGTCCACCCCGGTTGCACGGCATATATACGGGAAATGCGGTGAGAACGGCAAACGCGTCATCGCCCAGGCAGGCGCCAAGAATTTCATCGTGATCATGCCGGATGCGGAGATCGACAAGGCTATGGTAAGCCTTATCTCCTCGTTTTTTGGAAACGCCGGCCAGAGATGCCTTTCAGGAGCCAACCTGCTGGTGGTCGGCGATGACAATGTGTACCGGAGAATCGTCGATAAGTTCGTGGAAGCAGCTGCGGCCATCAAGGTCGGAGACGGACTTGACGAATCGGTCCAGATGGGCCCTATCCAGAACGCTGAATCAAAACATCGGATCGTGGGGATGATTGAAAAGGGCGTTGCCGAAGGCGCCAAGCTGACCCTTGACGGAAGAAAGCTGAACCTGGTTGGGAATCCGCCGAAGGACTGTTTCCTGAACCCTTCGGTTTTTGAGAATGTCACCTTGGACATGAGCCTGGCCCGGGAGGAAATCTTCGGCCCGGTTGCCAGCGTGCTCCGTGCCGGTGATCTGGATGAAGCGATAGACATGATCCATGCGATACCATACGGCAATTCCTCGGCTATCTTTACAAACAACGGCAAATGGGCACGGCAGTTCCAGCACGACGTGATTGCCGGCAACGTGGGCATCAACGTAGGTATTGTGGCGCCCATGGCCTTTTTCCCCTTTGGCGGGATGAAGGATTCCTTTTTCGGAATTCTTCACGGTCAGGGCAAAGACGTTGTTCGGTTCTTCACCGAATCAAAGATAGTCATTTCAAGGTGGTTCTGATGAGATTGAATACCATGGCAGCAGTGATGAGCTTTGTCTCCAGGCTGGAAGGTGATTCCGCATCATTCTATGAAGGTTGCGCAGAGAGGTACCCTGATTTGAAGGATACTTTTCTTTCCTGGAGCAAAGAGAACAGGAAATTTGAGAAAAACGTAAAACGGACCTATTTCGGGGTCATTACCGATACGATCGAGTCCAATTACGCCTTTGAGGGGCTCGAAACGGATGATTATGCCTTTGAGACGACCGTTCCGGAGAATGCCGGCAAGGCCATTGAGAAGGCACGTGAAATGGAGGCCAGGATCAGGGCCTTCTATGTCAAGGCGGCCGAACTGTCAGAAGGCCTGATGGCCGATATCCCGCGACTCTTTAAGCAGATAGCAAGGAAAAGAGAGGATCGGCGCCTTCCCGCATAACCTGTCCGGGTATTCCGGGCCGGTCGAGCATACTCGTCGGCCGGCCCGGGTCCCGGGCATTCCTTTAGCCTTTCAAAAGAGATTGACCAACGCCACTCCGACAACGACGGGGGCCGCTCCGAGTGCCTTTAAGGGGCCCGGGGAGGGGTGTGAGCGCATGCTTATGATTCATCCAATGAGCATTGCTAAAAAAGCCAAAGATTCGGACAACGGACTTGACACGGCGCTCGGTTTTTGCAATAGTCCGTCAGTGCATTCCAGAGTCCTTTGGCTCCGAAGCGTCATAATGCCCAGTTCAATGTGTCCTCATTGTCATTTTTTGAATTGCAAGTCTTGATAAGCTTTAGCCGTGTTGTTTTGCGACCTTGTTGAGAAAGTCCCGCCCGACAAGAGACGGGTAGCGGACCGGAAAAGCGATTGCGCGGTACTTGGAAAACCCTTGATGTGTTCGGCGGAATCAAGTTTGGCAAGAACAAATTAGAGGAGGAGCGCGTATGGACATTATCAGAGAGGTGGATGGCAGATTTGAGCTGACCCAGGAGCTTCCACGGAGCCAGTTCTACAACAAGGACCTTGCCCCGGTTCCCATGGAGAAAAGAACCTGGGGGTACTATGAGTATTTTGCCATGTGGGTGGGCATGAGCGTCTGCGTACCTACGTGGATGCTCGGGGCAAGCATGATTGCGGCCGGTTTTGACTGGGTCACGACCATCTTTACCATTTTTCTGGGCAACGTTATCGTACTGATCCCTATGATTCTGGACTCCTTTGCCGGCGCCAAGTACGGCATCCCTTTCCCGGTGTTTTTGCGGTCGGCTTTCGGTCTTTTCGGGGCAAACATTCCGGCCCTGCTGCGCGGCATTATCGCATGCGGCTGGTTCGGCATCCAGACCATGATTATG
>Ga0315542_1002171_pt1 | contig 12021 bp, 12 predicted proteins | sample SalMarSW160120MG_FD_202541 | JGI IMG/M metagenome (GOLD analysis project Ga0315542, IMG submission 202541) | Salt marsh sediment microbial communities from the Plum Island Ecosystem LTER, Massachusetts, United States - Salt Marsh Sediment SW1601-20 ... | reverse complement strand
CTGACCGTGCTCGCCTTTGACCTGGCGGACCGCTACCGCATGATCTGCATGATCCTGGGAGACGGATTTTTGGGGCAGATGTCCGAGCCCCTGGTGCTGCCGGAGCCTACAGGCCTGAAGTTCGATAAATCGGAATGGATCCTGGACGGCGCCAAAGGCCGCAAACCGCACATTGTGCGTTCCCTGCGCCTGCGTCCCGAGGATGCGCTGGAGAAGCTTAACCTGAAGCTTCAGGAAAAATACCGGGAGATAATGCAACACGAAACCCGCTCCGAGGAATATAACACCGCTGACGCGGAGTACCTGCTGGTCGGGTTCGGGATCAGCTCACGGCTGCTCAAGTCCGCGGTACAGGCCCTTAAAAGCCAGGGAGTAAAGGCCGGGCTGTTTCGGCCGATCACGCTCTGGCCGTTTCCTTCGCGGGAACTGGCCGCCTGCGCGCAGGGAAAGAAAAAGGTCCTTGTCGTGGAAATGAACGCGGGTCAGATGGTCGAGGACGTCCGCCTGGCGGTAAACGGCAGCGTGCCGGTGGATTTTTTGGGAAGAATGGGGGGCATGACCCCGGAAATCGAAAGTATTACGGAAAGGATAAAAAGCTATGCAGCTTGATACAAAGGAAAAACTGCGGGAAAAAACGGTTTTCTCGCCCACACCGTCTTTGAACCGAAGGCCGCACCATTACTGTGCGGGCTGCGGCCATGGAATCGTCCACCGGCTTCTGGCCGAGCTTATAGACGAATTGGGGATACCGCAGAAGACCGTGCTGATTGCCCCGGTGGGCTGCGGGGTGCTGGCCTTTTTTTATATCAATGTCGACGGGTGCGAGGCGGCGCACGGGCGCGTCCCGGCCGTGGCCACGGGCTTAAAGCGGGTCAATCCGGAGAATATCGTGATTGCCTACCAGGGAGACGGCGACCTTTTGGCAATCGGTACGGCCGAGACAATACACACGGCAAACCGCGGCGAGAACATCACGGTGGTGTTCATCAACAACGCCCTGTACGGCATGACCGGCGGGCAGATGGCCCCTACCTCGCTGGTGGGGCAGAAGACCAAGACCTCACCCTACGGCAGAAGCGCGGCCGAGGCGGGCTACCCCATCCGGGCCTGTGAGCTTATAGATACGTTGGAGGCGCCGGTTTTTATCGAACGTACCAGCGTACACTCCGTAAAGCACATCATCAGGACCAAGAAGGCCCTGAAAAAAGGGCTTAAAAACCAGATGGAAAATCGCGGCTACTCCTTTATCGAGGTACTCTCCATGTGTCCCACGGGCTGGGGCATGAAACCGGTGAGTGCCACGGAATGGATAGAGAAACAGATGGTCCCGTATTATCCGCTGGGAAATTTTCGAGATCGGTAGGAGAAGCGCATGACAGAGAAGATAATCTTTGCCGGGTTCGGCGGACAGGGAATCATTCTTGCGGGAAAACTGGTGTGTATTGCCGCCATGCAGGAAGGTAAATTCGTGTCTCATATTCCTTCGTACGGTGCGGAGATGCGCGGAGGCACGGCAAACTGCGCGGTGGTGGTCTCCGGGGAAGAGATCCCTTCTCCCCTGGTGTTTTATCCTTCGGTGTGTGTGGCCTTAAACGAGCCATCCCTGCGCAAGTTCGAGAAGACCCTGCAGCCCGGGGGACTTTTAATTTATAACTCCTCACTCATCGACCGGAAGTCCGGGCGCAAGGATATTGTCAGTGTGGCCGTAAACGCAAACGAGTTGGCGGAAGAGGCGGGATCGGCCAAGACGGCCAACATGGTGGCTGTCGGGGCCTTGTTGAAGCTGAAATTGGATATCGCGGGCCTGGACTCCGTAAAAAACGCGCTTTCCGAGGCGGTTTCCGAACGCAACCGCCGCTTTAACGACCTGAACAAGCAGGCCCTGGACCTGGGATTTGAGAGCGTAGAGCGGCTTTCCGCCTGATACTTTGCTATAAGGCGGCACCTGCCGTATTCCGGGCTGAGCGCCTGCATGCCGCAGGATAGGGCCGTTTTGGAGAAATCCTTTTAAAAACAGCGAAAAAACAGTAAAAATGTATAACTACCACACAAACATGTAGTCTTTTTTCTCAAAAAGCGGGATTAAATTACTTTTTTCATAAAAATAATAGTTGACAGAAAACGTTTTGGGATTAAAATGATCATGTTGTGGGAAAAAGTGGGATATTTTAGCAGAATGTGGTAGAGGAGTGGATGTTAACCGGCGAATTCAAGTATTCATTGGATGATAAGGGGAGACTCATGATACCCGTACGGATGCGGACCGAGATAACCGGCAATGTGCTGATTGTTACCCGGGGCGTGGAAAAGTGTATCTGGTTGTTTTCGCCGGAGGAATGGAAGCGGATCGCCCAGGATATGCTGGTTTCCTCTTCATTGTTTCATGAGAAGGCCAGGCTGATTCAAAGAAGAATACTGGCGCCCGCACAAGAACTGGATATCGACAAATCCGGGCGGATCAGCATTCCCCAAACCCTGCGTGAATATGCGGGATTAAAAAAAGAATGTATAATCCTGGGAATGCTGAAGTATATGGAGATCTGGGATGAGGAAAATTACCAGGTCTACTGGAACGAGAATGAAAGCAAGTTCCGGGACGCGGCCGAAGAACTGGGAGCAAAGGTGACCTTTAGAAATGAGTAACGGGCTTACGGATTCAACACAAAACAATCACGCGGTGCACACCCCGGTCCTGTTGTCGCAGGTGCTGGAGTTCCTGCGGCCGGCATCCGCGGGAAAGACCGTGCTGGTGGACGCTACCTGCGGGGAGGGCGGGCACGCCCGGGCCTTTCTGGAGCGCTATCCCAATATGCTCCTGCTCTGCGTGGACGCGGACAAGGACCAGATCGTTTCCGCGGCCGACCGTTTGCAGCAGTATGGAGCCAGGGTAAGATTATTTACCATGCGCTTCTCCGAGTTTTTCAAGAATTATACGGAATATTATAGAAGAAAACCCGATCGCATTCTCTTTGACCTGGGTATTTCCCGTTTTCATTATGAAAAAAGCGGCAGGGGATTTTCTTTTCGCCGTGATGAATACCTGGATATGCGCATCGATGAAACACGACCGCGCACCGCTTATGATATCATCAATACCGCGTCCCGGGAGGAGTTGACAGGGCTGCTGCGGGAATACGGTGAGGAAGCGCACGCCTTCTCCATCGCGCGGGCGATTTGTACCCGGAGAAAGAAGCAGCCCCTCCGCACCACCGCGGAGCTGGCTGAGTTGATTATACATGCCGTACCGCCCGCGTACCGGCACCGGCGCATCCACGCGGCCACCAAGACCTTTCAGGCACTGCGCATTGCGGTGAACGCCGAACTGGCGGAGCTGGAAGAAGGGCTGGGCCTGGGGTTCGACCGGCTTGGGGCCGGCGGCAGGATGGCGGTGATCTCCTTCCATTCACTGGAAGACCGGATCGTCAAACACTTTTTCAAGGAGAAAAATAAGGCCTGTACCTGCCCCCCGGAATGGCCGATTTGTCAATGTAGGGGCAAAAAAGAACTGGTATTGCTCACCAAGAAGCCGGTGACAGCCGATGAAAACGAGCTCCGAATAAATCAGGCGGCCCGCAGCGCCAAACTGAGAGTGGTGGAGAAATGCGCATGACGTATAAAAGAGTGTTGATTATCATATTTGCCTGTACCATTCCGCTGGTGCTTTTTTTCAGCAGCGTGCAGGCGTATAATTTTGTAAAACTGAGAAGTGAAGTCCGACAGATGGAAGCCCGGCAGAAGGAATGGGTGGAAAAGAACAAAAAGCTTATTGCCAGTATAGAGGTCCTGCGGACCCCGCAGCGCATAGAAAAGATCGCCACGGAGGAGCTGGGCCTGCATAAAATCGACAAGGAGCATGTACGCAAGGTCGTGATCGAATAAAAAGGAAGCAGATGAAAACGGTGAAGGGAACCAAAACCAAACAGACGCTGTTTACGCTTGACGAGCTGATTGCCGCGGTGGGCGGGGAATGTCCCTTTATCGGAACCGTACCGGTGTCCGCGGTATGTATCGATTCCCGTGAGGTAGAACCCGGTTCCCTGTTTGTGGCTCTGCCCGGTGAACATACGGACGGTCACCGTTACCTGGAGGACGCCGCCCGCAGGGGCGCGGCCGCGCTCCTGGTAACCCGGCGCGAATGGACCGAACGCGGACGGGGATTGTTACCGCTGCTGCGGCAGGAGGGGGCCTCCTGTGTGGCCGTGCCGGATACTTTGCAGGCCCTGCAGGGGCTTGCGGCCTGGCATATGGCGCGACTGCCCGGGGTGTTCCGTATCGGTATCACCGGGAGCAGCGGCAAAACCACCACCAAGGAAATATTGGGTGAGGTGCTGGCGGCGGCCGCCCCGACCATTACCAACGAAGGGAATTTCAACTCGGAGACCGGGGTTCCGCTGACCGCTTTCAGGGTTGACGCCTCGTATACCTACGCGGTGTTCGAGATGGGCATAAATCACAAAGATGAGATGGACGCGTTAAGCGGGATTGTACGGCCGGACATGGCGTTGATCACCAATATCGGAAACGCGCATGTCGGGCTTTTGGGTTCGCGCCGCAATATCGCGGCGGAAAAAAAGAAGATTACTTCCCATTTTTCGGGAAAACAGTGCCTGTTCATTTATGAGGATGATGAGTATCGGGAATTTCTTTCCCGGGGCGTAAACGGGAAGGTCATTCCGTATGGACAAAAGAGCAGTAAAGGGCTTTTAGGGATAGAGGATCTGGGGTTAGATGGAACAATCATCAACTGGGAGGAGCTCCGGATCCGCTTCCCGCTTTTCGGAAAGCATAATTATATCAATGCCCTGGCCGCGATCGCGGTGGCCCGGGAACTGGGTCTGGACAAGCAGGCGGTCAAGCACGGCCTGGAGCGCGTCCGGCCCCTGTTCGGCCGGTCCGAAATAACGCGCGGCAAGGTGACGCTTATTAAGGATTATTATAACGCCAGCCCGGATTCCATGGCCAAGGTCTTGGAATTTCTGCATAATCTTGGCTGGCAGGGAAGAAAGATCGCGGTGTTGGGCAGTATGCTTGAGCTTGGCGGCACAAGCAGGCGGTCCCACACAAAGCTCGGCAGGCTGGCGGTCAACATGGGGCTTCATGCCGTGTTTTTTTTGGGAGATGAAATGCACGAGGCCTTTGCCGAAGCCGGGCGCGAGGCCGGACGCGCCGCGGGACACACCAGGCTTGTCTGGAAGGCCTCCGTGCCGGAGTTGGCACCACTGTTACAAGAATATGTACGCGAGGGAGATATCGTGCTGATCAAAGGCTCGCGGGCCATGGAGCTGGAAAGGCTGGTGACAGCCGCCGGTTAGCCGTACAACGCAAAAGGGAGGGAATGTCGTGGTACTGAAATTACTTTATCCGCTTGTAAAATACATCACATTTTTTAACGTGTTCCAATACATTACCTTTCGTGCTGCGTACGCGGCCGTTACCGCACTGTTAATTTCATTTTTGTTCGGTCCCCGCATCATCAGAAAGCTGCGTGAACTCAAAGTCGGCCAGAAGATCAGGCATGACGGTCCGGAAACCCACCTATCCAAATCAGGCACCCCCACAATGGGTGGGATTCTGATTATTATTTCGGTGGTGGTCGCGGTACTGCTGTGGCAGAATCTTGACAATACCTATACCTGGATCATTCTGCTCGCGGTGGTGGGCTTCGGCGGTATCGGTTTTGTAGACGATTACTTAAAGATAAAACGCAAAAACGCGGCCGGACTTACCAGTGGGTTTAAATGGATTACGCAGTTTGTGCTCTCGCTTGCCATTGCCCTGCTGATTTTTACCTTTAGGAACTACCATACCCTGACCCTTTCTCCGCCCCTGTTTAACGGGATGAAGATGATGGTAAAATACGATTACACCACGCTGCTCTACATTCCTTTCTTAAAAAACCCGGTGTTGGATTTTTCCTTCTTTTACATCCCCTTTTCAGTGCTGCTGCTGTTGTCCACCTCCAACGCGGTGAACCTCACCGACGGCCTGGACGGTCTGGCCACCGGTTTGATTATTATGGTGGGTATTACCTTTGCCATTATGGCCTACCTTACCGGAAACATCCGCTTTGCCGAATACCTGGGTATCCCGTTTGTGAACAACAGCGGGGAGCTGACCATCGCCGGGATGGCCCTGGTGGGAGCGTGCGTCGGGTTTCTCTGGTTTAACGCCCATCCGGCGGAGATCATGATGGGAGATACGGGGAGTCTTTCGCTGGGCGGTCTGATCGGCGTCTTTGCGCTTATTCTGAAAAAGGAGGTGTTGATTATCGTCATCGGCGGGGTGTTCGTGCTGGAAACCCTGTCGGTCATCATCCAGGTGCTGTATTATAAGTTTACCAAAAAAAGGGTGTTTTTGATGGCGCCGCTGCACCATCATTTTGAGTTAAAAGGCTGGAAGGAGTCCAAGGTGGTCACCCGTTTCTGGATATTGGGCGGACTGTTCGCGCTGTTGGGGCTTTCCACGCTGAAAATACAATAGAGAAAGGCGGAAATCAGGGTTTGGAGAAGATCCGCAGAGGACAGATCGATTATTTTCTAATGGTCATTATTATTCTGCTGTTTGGGGTGGGGATTGCCGTCCTGTTTTCGGCCTCCTATTTTCACGCGGAAAAGCTGGGGAAGAACCCCCAGTACTTTTTTAACAAACAGATCGTCTGGCTGGTACTGGGCGGGTTTCTGGCCTACCTGATTTCAAGGGCACCGCTGGATTTGATAAGAAGAAGCATTCCCGTGGTATTGGTAAGCGCCTTTTTTATCTCGCTGCTTCCGTTTGTGCCCGGCCTGGGCAAAAGTATCAACGGCGCGCGCCGCTGGATCTTCTTTTTCGACTATTCGTTCCAGCCTTCGGAATACGTAAAACTGGCCCTGATTCTCTACCTGGCCTCGATCCTGGATAAAAAGGAAAAAAAGCTGAACGATCCCTTAAACTCGCTGCTTCCGCCCCTGATTATTGTCTCGCTGTTTGTGGTGGTTATCTTCCTGCAGAATGACCTTTCCACCGCGGCCTTTGTGTTTTTTATCGCGGTTTCCATGTTCTATATCGCCAAAATCAGGCTGATGTATTTTATCTACGTGGCAACTGTGGTGCTTCCGATCGGGATCATCATCATGTTCACCAAAACCTACTGGGTAGAGAAGATCATGGCTTTTCTGGACCCGGCAAGCAATTCACAGGGAACGGGGTACCAGATAATTGTTTCGCGTATTTCGCTGACCAGCGGCGGGATGTGGGGCAAGGGCATGGGCATGGGCGTACAGAAAAAATACCTGCCCGAAGCCAGTTCGGACTTTATCTTTTCGGTGGTCGGAGAGGAGCTGGGATTTATCGGGTTGTTTTTTATCATTGTTTTGTTTGCGCTGTTCGGCATGCGCGGTTTCGGTATTGCCCGGAACAGCAAGGAAGGATTTCCATTTTTTCTGGCATTCGGTATTACCTCCTGCATTCTGGTTCAGGCGCTTTTGAATATGTTCGTGGTGGCGGGATTGATTCCCACCACCGGTATTCCATTGCCGTTTTTTTCACACGGCGGTTCGTCCATCGTCATTACCCTGTTAATGTGCGGTATCCTGCTGGGGCTTTCCCGCAGGAACGGTGCCGCGGAAGGGGCGCTTCGTGGCTGATGTACTGACATTCACATCAAAGAAAAAACAACGCTCCGACGGCTTTATGCGCAAAATGCTGTGGGGTATTATCATCATTCTGGTGGTATTTTCCCTGGCCGAGCTGTTTTTCCATTTTTTTATCGCGCCGCGCATTCTGTTGAAGAATGTCGTCATCCAGAGTGATGTAGCCTTAAGCAAGCAGGAGATATTACGTATTGCAGGAATAACAAGAAAGGAGTATTATTTCCTTATTAATACGGCACAGATAAGGAACAGGCTGATGGCTCACCCGCTGGTAAAAGGAGTCAATGTGGAAAAGATTTTTCCCGATACGCTGAAGGTAACCCTGAAGGGGAGGGTCCCGCTGCTTTTGGCCCTGGTGAATTACCAGAACAAGACCATCCCCGCGGCCGTGGATGAAGAAGGAATAATCTTCCAGATTTCGGACATGATAACGGACTGGAACCTTCCCGTGCTTTCCGGACTGAAGTTTCAAAACCTTACGTTGGGCATGCGTCTGCCCGCGGAAATTCTTCCCTTTTTACAGGAGCTGGGGCGCATCAGCCGGGAGAATCCCGATCTGCAGAGTCTGATATCGGAAATTAAGGTGGTGAAAAACGGGAACGGTGATTTCGAATATATTCTCTATCCCTTAAGCTATTCCAAGGGGGTGCTGGTCGGCAGGAGGATTAACGCCGGCCTGATTAAATATATTCTCCTTGCCTTGAATCTTTTACAGCAAGAGGGTATTTTACAAAAAGTACACGATCTGGATTTTAGAACGGGCGAGCTTGTGTATAAAATGAAGGAGGAATAAGCTATTGCCTCAGGATGAAGTGATTGTCGGCCTGGATATCGGGACCACCAAGGTGTGTGCCGTAATCGGCCAATACGGAGAAAACAATACGCTTGAAGTCACCGGCGTCGGCTCAAGTCCTACCAGGGGACTGCGCCGCGGTATTATTATCAATATAGAGTCAACCGTAAAATCCATTGTAGAGGCCATCGAAGCGGCGGAGATGATGTCCGGGCGCGAGGTAAGCGAGGTCTTTACCGGTATTTCCGGGGCCCATATCGAGGGGATCAACTCCCGCGGCGTGGTGGCCGTTACCGGTAAGGGTCGCGAAATTATAAAAGAGGACGTGGAACGGGTCATCGACGCGGCCAAGGCCATCGTCATTCCCATGGACCGCGTTATTCTGCATGTCATTCCGCAGGAGTATATTGTGGACGACCAGGGCGGGATTAAGAACCCCGCCGGCATGATCGGTGTCCGGCTTGAGTCGGAGGTGCATATTGTGACCGGCTCGCTGTCCGCCGCGCAGAACATCATGAAAAGCGTAAACCGCGCCGGCTTTAAGGTGAATGAGCTTATTTTTGAGTCGCTGGCCGCATCACGGGCCGTGCTGTCCCAGGACGAGAAGGAGCTTGGGGTGCTCATGATCGACCTCGGCGGGGGGACCACCAACATTCTGGTGCATATCGAGGGCTCCCCCTACCACAGCTCGATCCTTTCCATCGGCGGAGACCAGGTAACCAGCGATCTTTCCATTATGCTGAAAACGCCCCTGGATTCGGCCGAGAAAATCAAGCAGGAGGCGGGTTGTTGTTACATGGACATGCTGGCCGAGGATGAAGAGGTACAGATCCCGCGGGTCGGGGGAAGGCCTCCTGAGCGGATTTCGCGCAAGCGTATCGCCCAGATTATCCAGCCGCGCATGGAAGAGATATTCAGGCTGACCCGCGAACAGATAGAGAACAAGGGATATCTAAACCGCCTGGGCGGCGGTGTGGTGGTGGTAGGCGGCGGGGCCTTATTGCCCGGCGTTACGGAGTTGGCCACCGAGACCTTCGGCCTGCCGGTACGCGTGGGCTATCCCATGAAACTGGGGGGATTGGTGGAAGAATATTCCAGCCCGGAGTACGCAACCGCGGTCGGGCTGCTTTTATACGGCGCACGGCGCGAGGAAACGGCCGGTTTGGACCTGCAGCGCAGGGACCGGGGGCGGGGAACATTCAGCAAGATAAAGGAGTGGTTCCAGGAATTTTTTTAGGTAATTAATAAACTTTATATACATCTTAAAACATATTTCGGGAGGGGAGTATGACAATTGAAATGCTTGATGATGAACATTCAAGCCCTACGGTTATAAAAGTAATAGGGGTCGGGGGCGGCGGCAATAATGCCTTGAACCGCATGATCAGTGCCGGATTAAAACACGTACAGTTTATTGCGGTCAACACGGACATTCAGGCCCTTACTACATCCAAAGCCTCGATCAAAATACCTATCGGCTCAAAACTCACGGGCGGACTTGGTGCCGGGGGCATTCCCGATGTCGGGGAGAAAGCGGCCCTGGAGAACCAGGAAGAGCTCAAACAGATTCTCAAAGGTTCGGACATGCTCTTTATTACCGCGGGGATGGGCGGGGGAACGGGAACCGGGGCGGCGCCCATTATTGCGCATGTCGCCAGAGAGATGGGTGTGCTGACCGTAGCCGTGGTTACCAAACCATTTGACTTCGAGGGCAGAAAGAAAATGGTACTGGCCGACCAGGGCCTGGATCGGCTGCGTAAATCAGTTGATACGCTGATTGTTATTCCCAATCAGCACCTGTTGAAAATCGTGGAAAAGCGCACTCCCATCAAGGAGGCCTTTTTCATGGCGGACGATGTGCTGCGCCAGGGTGTACAGGGTATCTCCGACCTGATCACGGTGCCCGGAGAGATCAATATCGATTTCGCCGATGTCAAAACAATCATGAACGGGCGCGGAGACGCCATGATGGGCGTGGGTGTCGGCATGGGGGACAACCGTGCGGTGGACGCGGCCACACAGGCCATAAACAACCCGTTACTGGAAGATTCAAGCATCGAGGGCGCCAAAGGGGTGCTGGTAAACGTCAGCGGCGGAGAGGACCTCTCCCTGACGGAATATGAAGAGATCGTCAAGATCATTACGGCCAACGCTGATGAGGACGCATTAATCATCGCGGGAAATGCCATAGACAACTCCCTCACCGACCAGATAAAAGTCACGGTGATTGCCACCGGTTTCAATAAAACCGTTATGCCGCCGAAATTGGAAATCCGTGACGAGAATGAATCCGAGATAATTTCCTACAACGAATGGATTGCCATGAGCAAAGGGATCAAGAGCAAGAGCGGGAATGATTACCTTTTGGGCAGGAACTCCGGTGAAAATGAGCTTTGGGTGCCCACCATTCTGCGGAATAAACGGGCGATGGGGCAGAATGATTGATGGATGCCCAAGCTGAGAAAATATTACGGCAGTTTGAGGATTATATGCGCGTAGAAATGCGGCTGGCAGCGCGCAGTATTGTTACCTATCTGACCGAATGCCGTATTTTTTTGGAGAACATGAAACAGATGAACAGAGAGTTGTCCGCTACCACGGCCCAGGATATCATCGAATATCTGGTGGCACGCCAGGTGGACGGACTTGACCAACGCACCATCTCGAAAATATTAAGCAGTCTGCGTGCCTTCTATAATTACTGTATCCTGGAGAAACTGCATGACACCAATCCGGCGCAGTTGGTGGAAACCCCGCGTATTCCCCGGAAACTGCCCGCGGTTTTCTCACGGGAGGAGGTCGACGTGTTTCTGGCGGCAATCGATCATACCACGCCGCTGGGGCTGCGTGACCGTGCATTATTCGAGTTGATCTACTCCTGCGGCCTCCGGGTTTCGGAGGCGGTTGACCTGCGCGTGGGTCAGTTATATTTAAAGGAAGGAATTATCAAGGTGCTGGGTAAGGGCAGCAAAGAGCGGCTGGTTCCTATCGGTGAGCAGGCCACCTACTGGCTGCTCCAATATTTAAGTAAGGCCCGGCCCAGGATAACGGCCGACAGAACGCGGCAGGATTTTGTATTCTTAAACCGTTGGGCAAAAAAACTTTCACGTAAGGGAATGTGGAAGCGTTTTAAGGAAATCGCCAACCTGGCGGGGATACAAGGAAAGATACACACCCTGCGGCATTCTTTCGCCACGCATATGCTCAAAGGCGGGGCGGACCTGCGCTCCGTACAGGAGCTGTTGGGCCATGCCGATATCGGGACCACGCAGATCTATACTCATCTGGAGCAGGATGATCTGCAGCGGTACCATAAACGGTTTCACCCCAGGGGATGAAGCCGGGACCATGGAAGGGAGGTGAGAACAGTAAGCCTATGAAAAGAAAATGCAGCCATAGAATCGTATGCGCTTGTGCGGCGCTCCTGCTGTTACTCACTGCGGCCGGCTGCCGTCCGCGGACGTTTAATGAAAATATCCTTGAAACCCTGGCCCGGATGAAGGATGTTTCTTACAAGGGAAAGCCCGTGCCCAAGAAGGTGATCGAAGAGATAAAACAGACAATTTTGATGTTTGAGAAAAAAATTGCGGATGCGGCCAA
>Ga0315542_1002170_pt1 | contig 12025 bp, 12 predicted proteins | sample SalMarSW160120MG_FD_202541 | JGI IMG/M metagenome (GOLD analysis project Ga0315542, IMG submission 202541) | Salt marsh sediment microbial communities from the Plum Island Ecosystem LTER, Massachusetts, United States - Salt Marsh Sediment SW1601-20 ... | reverse complement strand
GAAAGAAGCCTCGTAAGCCTCGGACTTTATCCCTTTAATCGTGGAATAAGAGCAGATCTCACGTTTATTAATATCCATGGTCCAGCCGTCAAATACGGTCATATAGAAATAACCCGCCTTATCCTGCATGCGTACCAAAAAATCCGCCCCGAAAAGCGCTTCAGAGATGATTCGTTCGGGCAGGTACTTCCAATTTACGGTTTTTTGTTGTGTAACAAGCTTAAACGAATACAACAAACTCCATACCACCAGCGGTATCTGCTGGGGATTCATGTAATTGGCATAGGAAAGATGACTCAGGTATTTGCTCACGTCCCCGGAGGCGTCATACCACCCTCCATGAACATCTACCCGCTCCTCTCTGGCACCAAAAAAAGACATATGTCGGTCCGCCTGATCATAGATACCCTCACAGCGCTGTGAAGTAAAATAGGAAAGCACCTCGGTCAGTGTATTGGTAAGGTAGGGGTTGTCCCGGATCTCGAATTCCTCCGACCGCACCACGACTCTACCGACGGAGATTAAAATATAAAACTCACCGTAACCGCTAAACTCGGTAAACTCCAACCGGGAAAAAAACCAATTACGCCAGTCATAGACACGTTCCGCTTTTCCTGCCTGTCCTGAGAATACCGTCCGGTCTGAACCCGCGTCTTTTATAACGAATTCTTTTACCTGAAATTCTTCCGTAGTTTGTACGATTGCTTTTTTATATCCGTATTTTCCGTATCCAAGATGGTTGATGAGTATTTTCATTGGTCCGCTCCGGCAATTATAAATACATATATTGAGAATTGCACTATGTATGAACTCGGTACTCCCGAATCCGTGCTTTGTTATTATGAATTAATATATACTGAATATGAAATAAATACACTGGAATAAATCAAAAATTGTTATTAATATAACGCCCATGGAAATATATGCTTCACGCGACGAGTATATCAAAGCACTGACACTAAGGGCCGGCCTGCCGCGGGGATTCCAGGCTGCAACCGCGGAACTGGATTTTCTACCGAAAGAAATTCCCGTAAAAAAGCCGTACCGCATGAGCCTGGCATTGCTTACCCTTGATCGTCCCAGTCCGAGTTTTGCCGCGGTCTTTACCCGCAACAGTTTCCCCGGTGCGCCGGTCATCATCGGGAAAAAACGCCTGGGACAAAAGAATATCAGCGGGGTTTTGATCAACAATAAGATTTCCAATGTTTGTGCCGAAGACGGAGTAAAAAACGCGGGGCACATCCTTGCCGAACTGGGCGGTCTCACCGGTTTCGCCGCGGAACAATATTTCTGTGCTTCCACCGGGATAATCGGCTGGAGGCTTCCGGTACCGGAAATTATCGGAAAACTCCCCGAGCTGGTTTCCTCACTGGATAACTCGTCCCTGCTGCCGGCCGCCGGGGCAATTATGACCACCGACGCCTATCCCAAAATACGTGAGGCACGTATCGGAGCAGGCAGAATTGTGGGAATTGCCAAAGGGGCGGGAATGATTGAGCCGAATATGGCCACCATGCTGGTATTTTTGCTGACCGATATCAGTATCGATCGTCCGCTGCTGCAGCAGGCCTTACAACAGGCCTGTGCCGAGAGTTTTAACACCATTTCAGTGGACGGTGACCAAAGCACCAGTGATATGGCGCTTATTTTCAGTTCCAATATGGTCCCTTTGACCTCCGTGGATGAGTTTACCGGGGCACTCACCTCCGTATGTCGGCAGCTTGCATCCGATATTGTCCGCAATGGTGAAGGGGTCAGCCATGTGATCCAGGTTAAAACGGTGAATGCACCGGACAGGGAGACCGCCGCGGCAATCGGAAAGACCGTCTGTAATTCCAACCTCGTAAAAACCGCTGTTTTCGGCAACGATCCGAATGTAGGCCGGATTATCAGTGCCATCGGTGATTACGCGGGAACCAATGACATTCCCCTTGATTTCAGCCGGCTTTTGGTCCGTTTGGGAAACCAATGCATCTTTACGGAGGGCTGTTTTTGCCTGGATACAGGCAAGGAAAAGCTGCTCGCGGATTACCTGGCGCAGTGCGCCTTTGACAATAGTAGCGGCTACCCGTCGCACAACCGGTCGGTGGAACTGCGTATCGACCTCGGGATGGGAAGCGCATCAGCGACCGTGACCGGGGCGGATTTAAGCTATGGTTACATCAAAGAGAATGCCATGTACCGGTCATAAAAAGGAGTTACCAGTGCCGAATCTATTCCGTGTGCCATTGAAAAAGCAAATAGACGATTCATATGATATCGAAATCGGTATGGATTTGTTCTCCCGCCTGACAGCCGACCTCAGCTCCGGGCTGCTTGGAGAAGCAAGTAAATACGCGCTGATTACCGATTCGAACGTAGAAAAACTCTATGCCCGCGATCTTGAAAAACAGCTGACCGCCGCGGGATTTGATGCACACCTTCTCAGCTTTACGGCCGGGGAAGCGTCCAAAACCAGGGAGACCAAGGCCCGGCTTGAAGACCGGATGATAGAACTGCGTTTCGGCAGGGACAGCGCCGTTATCGCCCTGGGCGGCGGAGTGGTCACGGACCTGGCAGGGTTCCTTGCCGGAACATTCGGGCGCGGTATTCCCTTTATCAATTATGCCACTACCCTGCTTGCCGCCGCCGATGCCTCGGTGGGGGGCAAGACCGCGGTGAATACCCCGGCGGCCACAAACCTGATCGGGCTGTTCCATCAGCCCAAAAAGGTCTATATCGACATCAACACCTGGAAAACCCTGCCGGTGCGGGAACTGCGCTGCGGTCTGGCCGAAACCATCAAGCATGCCTGTGCGGCGGACGCCGCTTTTTTTGAGTATTTGGAGAAACAGATCGACGGAATTCTGCCTGTACAGGGAAAGGAGCACATTCTGGATGAAGCCGTCTGCTCCCATATTGCCCGGAAAAACTGCGAAATAAAATACAATGTGGTCAGACAGGATGAAAAGGAGACAAACCTGCGCCAAATCCTGAACCTGGGTCACACCATCGGCCGTGCCCTTGAACCCCTTTCCGGGTACGCCCTGCTGCACGGTGAAGCCCTTGCTATAGGACTGGCACTGCAAACCCGGCTGGCCGCAGCCTTCGGGTATATGACCCGGGCCCAGGCCCAACGCGTGGTTGACCTCTTAGTCCGTACGGGTCTGCCGGTTGAAATTCCGCACGCAATTACCCCGGAGGCGTTGATAAAAAAATTATATACCGATAAAAAAGTACGAAAGAACAGGATCCGCTTTGTGTTTCAAAAGGGGATCGGCTCCATGATGCGTTTCAGCGGCGGGAGTTACTCACAACCGGTAAGTGAAGAGCAGATAAAAGCCGTCCTGTAATTTTGTTTAGTGCGACGAAGCTTGTTGTTTTTACTTACCCCGGGTGATTTCCAAACTCAGCTTGTCAATGCGCTCGATTTCATCCGACGTCAGGCGAATGTTCAAGGCTTCCGCATTACTCTGCGCATGCGAGGGCTTTGAGGCCCCCGGTATGGCCACCACGGTATCACCGTGCCGCGTAATAAGCCAGCTTAAGGCGATCTGGGCCGGCGTTTTTTTCTTTTTTTCAGCGATCCCGCGCAGCAGTTCTATGAGCGGTCGGTTTTTTTCCAGGCTTTTTTGTTTAAACTGTTTAAGGAATTTCCGGGGTCCGGGACGTGATTTTATATCTTCCGGGTGTTCATGATATTTTCCCGAAAGCAATCCCTGGGCCAGGGGAGAATAGGCGATAATGGTGATACCCAGTTCTTTTGCGGTCTCCAGCACACCGTTCCATTCAATGCTTCGGTCCAGCAGGCTGTAACGCATCTGGTTGGAACTGAGGTGCATCCCACGCCGGGCCAATGCCTTATACGCGGCCCTCATCTGCCCGGCACTAAAATTACTTACTCCCACAGCCTTTATCTTTTGCTGCTCCAGCAGATCAGCCATTTTATTCATCTGGGATGGAATTGTGGATAAACTACCGGGGAAATGTATTTGATACAGGTCTATGGGATACCCGTCCAATGCCGCAGTCCGCTTGGGGAATGTGCTTATGATTGACCCCGCACGCCTGAACAGGGGAAACCACTTGGTGGCGATTACCACGTCACCGGGTTTTACTTTCAGTGCGTGTAATCCCCCGGCCAATGCCGTTTCAGACCTCCCCCAGCCGTAAATCTCTGCCGTATCAAACCAGTTGATACCCTGCTTCAGTGAGATACGAATAATTTCCGTTACGTCGTTAACCTTCAGTTTTGGCCAGTAGCGTCCGGAAATCCCTTTACCGCCGGAAAACTGCCAACATCCCAACCCGATGGAAGAAATGCGTATTTTTGTATTACCTAAATTCACTTTTTTCATATCTTTCCTAAGATACGCATCGGTGTGGTTATTGTCAATAAATTATTTTTCTTAACGATAAACCTACCGTTCGCGGTAGATTATCCTACCCCTGGTAAGATCATACGGAGAGAGTGCTACCTTTACCTTATCTCCCGGGACAATCCGAATGTAATGCTTTCTCATCTTTCCGGAAAGATGCGCTAAAATCAGGTGACCATTTTCCAGCTCTACTCTGAACATCGTATTGGGTAATGATTCCTTTACGATACCGTTTACTTCTATTGCTTCTTCTTTTGCCACGACAGCTCCTCTAGTGCCTAACAATAGGTGATCGGCCTGTTTTTGTCAACTGTGAGGGTGGTATTTTCCCTGCAAAGGGGGAAAAATAAAGGAATTGATTGTAAAATACCATTTAGATTTGCATACTAGTTGACAATTTCTTATATTTAGTCCAAATTGTGTGGACAAAAAATTTGACACTGTCCTGGTGAGGAGGGACCATGGAAAAAACATACGTTGAAAAGATGAGGACAAACCTGATGAATATGAAGAAGGACATTCTTCAGCACCTTGCCGCAGAGAATGATGAGTTTAATGAAATCATCGAGGATACGGACCCCAAAGATCTCGCGGATATAGCCTCAGACGATATAGATAGAAGGATTCTGGAAGCGCTCGGCAATCAGGAACTGAAAACATTGAAACTTGTGGAAAACGCCCTTTCCCGTATAGAAAACGGACATTATGGGAAATGCATGCGCTGTAACCAGAAAATCCCCAAAGAAAGACTTGACGCGATTCCATACGCGATTCTGTGCATCAAATGTAAAACATCGGAAGAATTGCGAAACAGGTAACCTGTCAGCGGTTAACAGCTCAAACCAATCAATTATTTATAATCACTCCTAATCTCCTTTTCGGAACTCCCGATAATTAATGTAAAGAGGTACGGGAGTTAAAAAATGATTTCTGATATTTCTTCGACAGGATCAGCGATAGTCAGCCGTCTCTATTTTATGGGGGACCTTACCAAAAAAATATCAGTGCCGGTAAACCGCTTTTTATCCCCCTCGGTTGCCCTCAAACACCTCATCGGGGTGCCTTCTTCCGGCAGCCTGGAAGGAATTCCTCTCTACAAACTGCGTATCCTTGATAACCTGATTGAACGGCTTACCAGATTAAAAAATGACGGTACCTCCGCCGGTCAGGCGAACCGGGTTACCGCCGGAAACATAGACGGGATGATCAAAGAAATTGCTTCTCAGGTAAAGAATGCATACGGCAAGCTTGTTCCTTTCGCGGGCGGGCTTTCTCCGGAAGCGGGAACAGTTTTCAATATCAACGTGTAATCTAGATTAAAAAGGAATTTCCCTTAATCTCTCTTTCGATGGTTGTTAAAGGCCCATGACCGGGGAAAACACTTGTCTCGGGAGGAAGTACCAACAGCTTCTCTTTAATACTGGATATCAGTGTCTTCTGATCACCTCCGGGGAGGTCGGATCTGCCGATACCGTCAAAAAACAGGGTATCACCCGTAAAAAGTACCGCATCAACTTCGCTGTAAAGGCTGACGCTGCCCTTGGTGTGCCCGGGCGTCTCTATGACCGAAAGCTTGGTGTTAAAAGCCTTCTTTCCCTTTTTTAATTCAAAATCCGCGTCGGGAAGGACCACCGCATATTCCTCGTAAAGTTTCACTGCTTCGGGGCCAAGATATTTTAAATGCTTTTTGTTGGTTTTGTCCGCGCTTTTCCCCAGATAATCCCTGTCTTCCCGATGAATGGCGCATTTGATACGGATACCCTTTTTATCAAAGTATTCGACAATAGGGCCGGCAGCCATCGTATGATCAAAGTGACCATGGGTAAAAACAATCCCCGCAGGGGTCATATTCAGCAGTTCAATTTGGGAAATTATCTTTTCCGCTTCCCCGCCCGGATCTATAATAATACATTCTTTTTTATTTAAGGCAAATAGATAACAATTGGTCCTGAAAATACCTACAATAATCCGTTCGATCATGATATACTACACTAAAGTATTTATTGTATTTTTTCAATATTCTATATATGATTATTTATATTTTCTTGATATTTCTTATCGCGTTTGTTTTCTACGGAATTATCCCCGGGGTGGGTGCCTTTTTAATCAGGGCCCAATGGTTTGGATTTCGCAAACGCCTTACTTCCGCTTCGTTATTACCTATTGCGAATAATTCCGCCCTGAACACAAAAAAGGGACGGTATGTTGGGAAATTCCGCTTGTTCGGCACCCTTGAAGCCATCCAGGGGAACAACCTGGTATGGATTGCCTCGCAGGATTTTTCGGTAGCCGCGGACCTGACGAAAACCTCGATCTATATGCTCTCATCCTATCCGTATGAGCTGCCGCAGGAGGGTAAGGATCAGAGTGAGTTTAACTTCCCGGACGAACAGCCCTCGTATATCCCCTGGGAAAAAATCTTCTCACTGCCGTCGGGCATCCAGGTTTTTATCAGCGGTCCATTGTTTATGGAAGACGGACGCCTTCATTTTAAGAACCAGCCGAATGATCCGCTTCTTGTGGTTATCTATGACGGAAATAAGGAGTTGCTGCTGGAGCGGTCAATCTGGAGTGCCCGTCAGAAAAACGAGTATCTAAACCAGTTTACCCCCATCTCATTGGTTTGCGGCTCGCTTTCTTTACTGCTGATCGCGTTTCTGCTTTCCCGCCTGATAGATTTTTCACTCCCTGCGCTTCATTATGCCTCGCTGAGTTTTTCTATTCCCACTTTGCTTGCCCTGACATTAAGTCTGTTCCCGATCCTTTACCTCTTACCGCCGGGGGTGTTTTTATATTTTCTCTACCGGCATTTCTGGAAGCGAGCACGCTACCTGCGCGCGGAAAGGGACCTGCTGAAGCTTCCCCTACGTTATATTAATGAAAAGAATACATTGGAAAAAAGTGAATATATAAATTCCCTGCCCGACGGCGAGAAATATTTAATGATCCGTAAAACCAAGCCACCGAATCAAAACGATCCACTGTTTCGGGCACATATTCCGAAACGCAGCTGTTCCCTAAAAAAAGAGGTGGACAAGGAAGCGTATTTTTACTTTTTTGGAAGCCCCGACATCTCATCCGCGCTGAAAAAACCATCCGACCCGATGGGAGAATTGATTTCCATTCCCGGGAACCCGTATACCCTGGCCAAGGCATGTCAGAAAAAGGCAATCAAAGTGGGGCTGCTTTCGGCGTTTTTTATTTTTTCCGGGCTCCTGCTGAATCTTATTCTTTTGTTTTTTGCTTTTCTTAGAATCCTGATTTACTTGCAACCAGGCTATTGATGTTTCTGCCGGCCTGCCGTGTTTTTTTGCTGTAGTCGGAACTGAACACCTCCGCCGGGAGCCGACCCGTTTGCAGCAGGAATCCTTTGTGCAGGATGCATAAAATCTTACTCTGCATAAAATAGTCAAAAACATCACTGGCGAAATAAACCATTCCGCTCGGTTTTAAACAGTGATGCATGGTGTCAAGCATGGGCATCTTTAAAAACCGGCGCTTGCGATGTTTTGTTTTGGGCCAGGGATCAGGAAAGTAGATGTGTACGGCATCAACCACTCCCGCCGGCAGACAGCGGAGAAACTCTTCGGCATCTCCTTGGTAGATTCTTACCGAAGAGAGATTATTGCTCGATACTTTTTTCATAATCTTCAGGCAGCGTTTTTTCTTTATCTCGACGCCGATAAACCCGGTCTTCTCTGCTTTTAAGGCATAGTTTACCAGGAAATGGCCGTTACCGCTGCCGATCTCTATTTCGAGTCTGGGGAATAATGAGATAAACTCTGTAATGCTAGCGAGACTGTCGGGCCCTGCGAAATCCACCGGGTTTTCTCTCTGTTTTTTTGCGAGAATAGTTGACCGTTATCTTACGTCCCTTGAAATCAGAGTTGTTCAGGGCCTCGATTGCTTTTGCGGCATAATCTTGAGGTATATCAATAAACGAGTAGTTCTCGAGGATTTTGATCTCACCGATCTCATACTCTTTCAGATTCAGGGCCGTACCGAACATCTTAAGCAGATCCTGCCGGTAGACCCCTTTACTTTTTCCGATGCTGACGAACATGGTTGTTTTGTTTGTTTTCTTCGGTTGAAGCTTTTTCAGGGAGTTTCTGACGAAATATGCCATCAAATATGAACGGTCAAAAAGGGATACGTTCTTTTTTACCAGTTTTTTATAGTAGTCCAATTCCAGCGGATTTTCCTCCTGCTTGATCTTTTTCACGATTTGGGCGAAATATCCTTTTATAACCTCATTTTCTTTGGGCAATTCCTGTTCTTTCATTTTCATATGACATGTCTCCTCTATAGTTGTTATTTCAGCTGTTTGGTCTTCGGAAATAATATTAACGATTTCTCTGCAATTCACTCCGATGATCCCCGGTTTGGTATACTCCTGATAATCTTTTGCGGAATGCGGCAGGTCATAAAATATGACGTAGGAGGTACCTTCCGCATTGACCGCTTTCATATCAGAAAGGGTTACAATAAGTACCGAAATCTTCCCCGTATTGAATGCTTCAACCTGCTTTCCCAGCTTTATTTGTTGAATAGGAGCCGCTAAATATACCGATTTCAGCTTTATTGCATTCAATTCTTTTTCTATGGTTTTTCCAAGAGCGGCGGTATTACAGATTACCAGCACACCCTCCAGCTGCGCGGCAACGATCAAGGATTTCAAGGCCTCGTTCTTTTGTTTTGTGATCATGTATTTATGAGTAATAACCTGTGCCTGACCGGAAAAATCAGTCACCTGCAGCACGACCGGTCTTTTTAACTGACGAAGCAGATTGTTGTCTTTGTTTTTGTTTAAATGAGAAAAATAGACCGCCTGTATATGTGACGGCAGTTTGGAAAAAATGAAAAAAATATCATTGAGAAACTCTTCCTGTGTATTGCCGGGCTCATCGGCGAATACCAATTCCACATGTGATAAATCAACATGTCCGCGCCTGATATGGTCGATTATCCTGGCCGAGGTTCCGACGATAATATCGGGATCGCTGTGTAACTGGCGCCCTTCCTTTTTAATGAGATCAGAAAAGCCCACCATTAATACACTCAGGTTTTTGGAACGCATCTGTCCCAGGCGCTTTATACATTTGACAAGTTTGGCCGCGGCCTCTCCGGATTCGGTGATTACCAGTGATTTTATTCCCTTATGTCCCTTTTTCAGGCGGAGCAGCAGGGAAACGGCAATTGTCAGGCTTTTCCCGCGCTGGATTCCGGTCTCCGCGTATAGGTCCCTTCCGCGAAGAATAAAGGGGATCAGCCTTTTCTGCAGCTTGGTCGGCTGCCGATACCCGTATTCGAGGATGAGTTTATGCGCTTCTCCCTGTAAAGGGGGTGAGTTCTTTTTTGTACCCGTCATTATATTCTACCAGTATGTCTTAAAAAAGATACACGGATTTTTACCGTGGTTCTTTACATTATAATAAAAATAACCGTTTCGGTAAAGATTTATATAGCGTGTATTAACTGTTTTCACTATTAGAATTTACAGCCGGAAAGCATTATATTGTATACACAACCATATAACAGAGGCGGCGAATTTGTCAAGAACAACCCCGCAGCATGCCGAAAATCAAAAGAGGAGTAACGGATGAAAAAGCGACTTGTTATTGTATTACTATGTTTATGCGGCTTCTTGAATTTACTTAATGCGGACGTCTTTAAATATATTCATGTAAAGGGTGATAAATTCCGAATAATCGCCGAGGTAACGGAAAAAGTTTATATAAACGGTAAATTCAGCTATAACTATGAAGCCCTGAACAAGATCACCGCGGAAGTCATGGAGGTTAAAAAAGGCGCGGGTTATATCAACGCCGTTTTTCAAACCGCTGATAGGACATACGGAGATATAGGCAGTTACAGCCTCACCGAAGAGCTGGGGTCCGCATTCTGGCGGGACGAACAAGGCAGATGCAGGATCAATCCTCATTATTTCCGGCCGATTGTGCGGAATATCCCAATATTTCCGGAGCAGGACATCCGGCCCGGGTTCACCTGGTCCGCCCCGGCCCAGGAACTGCACGATTTCAGAAGGCCTTATGGAATCGATGACCCATATATTATTCCTTTCACGGTCCACTATACCTACCTGGGAGACACGGAAATGGACGGGAAGAAGATATCCCAGTTTAAAATTGAATATTCCTTTGAGCAGGAAGTATCGGGTATAAAACCGGTTGATCCCGAGGTTCCCTTCCCTGTAAAAATCGCCGCCAAGGTCAGCCAGGTCTATAACTGGGACAAAGAAATCGGCAATGTTCATTCCTATACGGATTCGTTCTATGAGGTGTATCTCTTGAACACCGGGGACTATTACGAGTTTGTCGGTACTTCCAAGGGCGAACTTTTTACCGCATCCCACCTTGATCGTAAAAAAACCGTGGAAGACATAAACAAAGATATCGAGAAAAACCAGCTCAAGGACGTGACCGTTGAAGAAGGGGAAAAAGGGGTAAAGCTTACCCTGAAGAACATCCAGTTCCAGCCGGACTCCTTTGAGCTTCTCCCTTCCGAAAAACAAAAACTGCAAAAGATCGCGCAGATCCTGAAAAAATACCCGAACCGTGATATCGAGATCGACGGTCATGCCGCCAAAATCGGCTCGGACGAACTGGGCATGATCCTCTCCAAGAACAGGGCCAAGGCGGTGGGAGATTACCTGCTGTCAATCGGTGCCACCACGGCCGACAAGATGATCATTGTGGGCAAGGGAGCCACCGAGCCGATCGCGGATAACAGTACGGAAGCGGGAAGAATTAAAAACAGGCGCGTGGAAATAACAATACTGGAAAACTGATTTTTTATTCCACATTCTCGGTCTGAATGCGGCGGACAAACTCGTCATTGGAGATTTTTCCGTTCACAAAATCCGTATAGACCGTACGTTCGATGTAGTATATTTTCCCGGTCTCATTGGTAAACAGAATACCTACGGCGAGTTTTTTTGCTTTGGCGGAAGCGGTATAGGCGTATTTAAACCCGTGAAACAGGGCAAGGGCCCATGCGTCATCGCCTTCCTTCTCCATCTTCGCCTTAAAAATAACATACACGATCTCCCCGGTTACCTCCGGATCGGTAAAGTACTGCTTATAATCAATCGTACTGGTTTCTTTCTGGCAAAGAAGACTCAATTCACGGGAATCCTGGTGTAACACATGAAAATTATGGAACATCCCCGAGGAAGCAAACAAAAGAGAGTTCCCTATAAAAAAAACGGCTATACCGATTAAAACACCTGGTTTTTTCACTTGTATTACCTTTGCTTACCTAAGCTAAGTTTAATTATAGACCCATTACTTCAATTATTCAAGAATTCTCATATTTTTCCTCCATGACAAACGCCGAACGGAACGCCACCCCGCGAATATGCCGGATTCCGTTGTTCATGAATATTAATTATGATACAATGGAGTTTATGATTCAGAAGCAACTGTTCGATCTTTTGGATAAAGAAAAAGAAAAGCTGTTCCAGGCACTTTCTTATATCAGCACCTATTATTATGAGATCATTACAGGGCTTGAGTCCCTGCGGGAAAACATTTTTCCCTACTCATTCAGCGCAAACAACCTCTGGAAAACCGCTCTCAATAAAGATAATGTGGTTTTCAATATTCCGGATATCAACCCGGGAACCATGAGGGACGATCCGGAGTTTA
>Ga0315542_1002169_pt1 | contig 12034 bp, 15 predicted proteins | sample SalMarSW160120MG_FD_202541 | JGI IMG/M metagenome (GOLD analysis project Ga0315542, IMG submission 202541) | Salt marsh sediment microbial communities from the Plum Island Ecosystem LTER, Massachusetts, United States - Salt Marsh Sediment SW1601-20 ... | reverse complement strand
TGAGGTCAGTCCCGTCCGGCCTCCTGTTCCAATGCGGTACCTCCTCGTCTTCATCTGCATTGTTCAGTATCACGAGGACGGGTTTGCCCGAAAGAAAGGTGAAGCCCTTGAGAAGCGGGTGTGATGACAGTTCCCTGTCGACCCGGAGAGGATCACCGTCTTCCAGTATCTTCTTGCAGGAGAGGAGAAGATCATACTCTTCGGTTTCCTCTTTCTTCCCTCTTTTCCGGTCACGTTCAAGACGCTCGATTCGATTTTCAATGACCACAAGGTCCGAAAGGATCATCTCTTCCTCGAGTGCCCAATAGTCCTTCTCCGAATCGGGCTGAGTATCTCCGGGGGAAAGGAAGTTCTTGACAACCAGTAATAGTGCGTCACAGGGACGGACCTGATTCCACAGGCTCGCACGGGCCTTGTCAGCAGGAGTACCATGAATTTCAGACGGCAGGAGGTATTCCACCCGGGCAAAGGTGGTTTTCTTGGGCCGGTATATCCCGGCCAGGAATTCGACGCGCGCGTCGAAGACCATCACCGTGGCCATTTTCATATCCTTTCGGGCGGAGGAATTGCCGTTATCGTCACCCCGAGCACCGGTAAGTGCCTCGAAAATGGTCGTTTTGCCGCTTTGGGGAAGCCCCACAATCCCCAGTTTCATGACATGCGATCCTTCCTTTTTTGTACGTCCCGCAGAAGCGGATCATACGGCCCCTTTCCTCTTTCGAAGCAGGACATACAAGGCCCCAGTTCCACCATCGTAGGGTTTGGCGGTTGAAAAGGCAAGGACTATCTTCCGTGCCGGGCCGCGGGTCAGCCAGTGGGGCAAACGTTCTTTCAGAATGGGGATGTGATTTTCCGAGTTGAGACCCCGGCCGTGGACCACGAGCACGCACCGCAGTCCGGCACGGAAGCTTTCCAGAATGAAGTCCGTCACCCGTTCCTGCGCGTCCTGCTTGGTGAGACCGTGGAGGTCTATGTAATTCTGGATTGGAAATTCTCCCCGCTTCAGACGCTGCAGCAATTTCGGATCGAAACCGTGGACAGCACCTTCGATGTACTCATCGGAAAAGGTGATATCCAGTTCGGCATATCCGCTCACCAGCTCAGACAGCCGAGTGATTGCCTCGATCTCATCGTCAGGGGCGGGGTGGGCCGGCCTGGTGTCTGCTTTCGGCAGGGTGATAATGCGGTTATGGCCGTCTGCCAGGGGAGCGACACCGTTCATGGCCTCCTGGAACAGCCTTGCATCCTCATCCAGACCGGAATCTGCCGGAGCGGATTTTTCTCCGGAAGAAGATGGAGACGGAGGGTCCTCATCGGACAGAGCGATTTGTCCCCGCAGGGCAGGATTGAAAGGACCTGCCTTTCTCCGGGCGTTTCCGTTCCCGGTTTTCCCCCTTTTCTTCTTTCTTCGGGTCATCGTTGCATGTCAAAATCAAAAACCAAAAATCAAAATGTCAAACAATTGTCATATGACAAATGCGGGAATCTTGATTCCGGATATGCCCTCCGGGCTTTCCGGAATGACAGCAGAGGGATACCCCGTGGCTGGAGTCGGGGTGGTTCATTTTGTTTTCGGTTTTATCCCGGTTTGGGTTGAAAAAATGCCGACGGTAACATAAGATCAATTGCATGCACGGTGAAATCCGTGACCGGTATCTGTTGCGCCAGAGTGCTCAAGAAGGAATCTTTTCCTCCCGGTCGTGGGATTGTGCCGATTATGAGTCGCATGTATTCTATGATGAAGGATGGAAAATGGCAAGAATTGATGATTACAAGGCAGCCGTAGCGCTGGGTACGAAAGAACTGGAAGGGGAAGAGCCCAAGCTCGTCGCTGATCAGACCGGTGCATGGTTTGACACCCTGGCAGACGGCCAGCCAACCGTAACGTTGGAATTTCTTCACAGGGATATTTCCATCACGTGGCTGGATTGGAACATTTTTTTCAAGGATACGGGAGAGGAGGTTCCCATTCAACAGCAGGTCCTCATTCTGCACTATCTGAACGGGGCCCCGGGTGCAAGAGTCGAGGGGAAATGGATAGCGTACCAGGAGGTGCCGGACGGCAAGTTTTATCTTGATGCTTTTCTCAGGAGGGCAAAAAACCCGCTGGTCCAGGCCTTCGGGAACCGCCCAGAGAGACTGCTTCCGGTAACACAGCGAGTGTACGGCGCCGAACCTTTTGACCAGGGCGACCATGCAGTGGTGGTGAAGGCCTTTCCTCTGGTGCCGGTCGCCCTGATTCTTTGGGAGGGAGACGACGAATTTCCCCCTGAAGGGAACCTCCTTTTCGACCGGAGTATCTCGCATATCCTCTCTGCGGAGGATATTGCCTGGCTGGCGGGAATGATCATTTACCCGATCATGGGGCTGGCTGAGAAAGAAGAGAAATGAATACGATCCCGGCACCGTATGTGGATTCAGCGAGACTGATCGGGATAACCACAGGATCTGGTGTCTTTTTTCGATTACAAGTCTCCCGGGCTGGTATTTTTTGCGACTTATCCACGGGGGAGTTTTGCCCCTTCCGCATTCCAGTCCTCGGGAAAAAACTCCCTGAGGACTTGGCTGCGGCTTCCCGCATGGATACGTCCGAAAAATACGAAGCCCTCCCGCCGGTAACGAAAAAAGACACCAGATCCTGTGATCTCATAGCCGCCCATTGGAGAGCTATGTTTCAACCGGACGAGTCAAAATAGTCAGATCTATGCCGAAATACAGGAGGCATGGATGGATACAGGGAGGAAAGCGAGATGACCATGCAGGAACCGAAAGTTGCGGTGTTAATGGGAAGCACTTCCGATGCCGGTGTTATGGAAGGGTGCAGGGAACTGCTCCGGGTCCTGGGTATTCCTCATGAGATAAAGGTCCTTTCAGCCCACAGGACTCCCGATCAGACAAGAGATTATGTCACCTCAGCCGCCGACAAGGGGATAGAGATCATTATCGCTGCCGCCGGATGGGCGGCGCACCTGGCCGGCGTGGCGGCTTCCCACACCACTCTTCCGGTCATCGGGGTCCCTATCGATTCATCCCCACTGCAGGGCATGGATGCACTCCTGGCGACGGTTCAGATGCCCCCGGGAATCCCGGTTGCTACCATGGCTGTGGGAAGCGGCGGTGCAAAAAACGCAGCGATTCTGGCAGCTCAAATTCTGGGGTTGAAGTATCCTTCCATCGCTCAAAAGGTGTGGGCGTATCGTGAAGCAATGACCAGGGAGGCCCTCAAGAAAGGGAGCGATTTCGAAAGCGGGGCATAAGGGAGCAGGGAAGTGCCCGACCGGGAAACGAAAAGAAACACACCGATCATAAAAGTAGACGCTGCGCACCCGTGTGGGAAGGGAGTGCAGGAAACAGCGCAGATCATCAGGCAGGGCGGGGTAGCGGCCTATCCGACCGAATCGTTTTACGGGCTGGGAGCCGATCCTGCCAGGGAAGACGCGGTGAATCGCCTGTATCAGATCAAGGGGCGGCAGAGAGGGCGGCCTGTTCTGATCCTGATTCCATCTGTTGAAGCACTTAATTCCCTGGTGAAACGTGTCCCACCTGTGGCCCGAATACTGATGGATGCCTTCTGGCCCGGGGGATTGACACTGGTTTTTGATGCCGCTGATTATGTTCCGCGGGCGATAACGGCAGGTACGGGAAAAATCGGGGTCCGCATCTCCAGTCACCCGGTGGCCGCATCGCTGGTGCGCGCAGTGGGTGGTCCGATTACCAGCACCAGCGCCAATCTTTCCGGAATACCACCGTGCCGGTCGGCAGAGGAAGTAGACCGACAACTGGGAAGCCGGGTGGACATTATTCTGGACGGCGGGGTCACTCCGGGAAAAGGAGCCTCCACGGTCCTGGATGTTTCCGGGGATCCGCCGCGTATCCTGCGGGAAGGGATGGTTTCCCGCACACGGATTCAAGCCTTCATAGACCTTCCGGACGCTGACGGGAAACTCGCTTCCCCATGAGCCGGGGAGATGATATTCCGTACCCATTCCCATATACGGAAGCAGTCCTAAGGGATAGGTTTTCAGCAAACACAGGGAGAGTCGGGGAACTGGGTGAGTTTTTTGAGGCCGTGGGACGTGACCACAAACACGTTTTCAAGCCCAGCCACTCCTTCGCCCGGGAAGACGATCTTGGGTTCCAGGGCGAAGATCATTCCTTCCTGGAGGATAGTCCGACTGCCGCGCCCGATAATGGGCCATTCGTCAAGTTCAAGGCCGATTCCATGCGCAACAAAAGGGACAGGTTGAGGGTATCCCATGAATCCCTTTTCAAGTTCCCGGGCTCGCACCACCTCCAGCGCCAGGGCATAAAGATCACCGGCCCTGGAACCAGGGCGGGCGCTTTCCGCGACTGCCTCCTGGACCTCGCGCATCACTTCATGGGCGCGGAGGAATTTTTCCGGCAACTCTCCGATGGAAAAAATGCGTGCCTGGTCTGAGATATATCCCTCCACGCTGGAAGCGTAGTCCACCAGGACCGGTTCGTGAGGAAGGATCCTGCCATTCCCTGCACCCTGGGAGTAGTAAGCGCCGAGTCCGGTTCCGCCCGTGGGACCCGGCGAGGCGCTGGGTACGGCGGCGCTTTTCCCTGCCAGTACTTGGCCATAGACACATTCCATGTTAAATGCTCTGGTCCTGACGATTCCCGGGTGACCCTGGCTCCGGTAAAATGCCTCCAGCCGGTACGCAAGGCCGGTTTCAGTCTCTGCCTCTCGAAGAATGGACGGGACCTGCCGGAACATCTGATCTCCCATTTCCGCGGCACCGGTCACACATGAGATCTCGTACAGGGATTTCACCATCCGAAGGGTTCGGATGATCGGCGATATGTCTATCATTTCAGCCTGTGGAAAGAGGCCCTGATAGATACGATACTGGTTGACGGGCAGCACATCCATTTCCAAACCGATGCGTTTTGGGATATTGCCCTCGCTTTGCTCAATAAAGCGCGGAAGATCTGAGAACCCGGAAATGCGGACAATAGCGTCAATGACGGCATCTGATCTCGCCCTGTCAATGCTCTTGCGGACCATAAGGAGCGGAGGTCCCTGCACCGGAACCCAGAGATGGGCGGCCTGGTCTGTGGCGGAAAGGTAATATACGTCAACCTTTTGTACGAAGATGGCACCATCAAGATCCTGCTCCCTGAGCATTTTCTGGAGCCTCTTGAGGCGGTTCTTGATTTCACTGCGTATGGCGGTGGTCGGCACTCGATCCCTCCTCCATTCAAGAGACACCCGTTTCCCGGGAGGGTTTGGTTTCGGTTTGGTCCCGCTCAATCTGCCTCGTGTACCAGTCGATCTGGCGGCATATGCCGCGGATAATCCTTACTTCCCGTGCGCGAAGGGGGATGCGTGAGAGATATCTCCGGATATTGAGCATCCAGTGTTCTGGGTTTTCGGGCTGGAGAAAGCCGATTTTCGTGAGCATCTCTTTCAAATGATCATACATCCCTTCCAGTTCAAAGCTGTTCGCCAACCGGGGCATGGGTTTTACCGGTTGTTCCGTGGATGCGACGGCGATTTCGTAGCAGAGGATCATGACAGCGTGAGCGAGGTTGAGCGAGGAGAACGCGGCAGTAGAGATGTTCACAATCGTGTGACAATGCCGCAGTTCTTCATTGGAAAGTCCCCGGTCTTCCGGCCCGAAGAGCAGACCTATGTGGTTCTCCTGTGACAGGGAAATGAGATCCCGGGCCAACACGCGCGGGCTGGTCAACGCAGGTCTCAGGGAGCCGATCCTTGCGGTGGTGCCCGCCAGGAAGTGGAACGGGGCGAGGGCGGCTTTGAGGTCGTCCCAGACCTCCATGGTCTCCACTACATCCCAGGAAGGTCCTGTTGCAGTTTTCAAGACCCTTGAGAGGTCGCAATTTTTAGGCCGGACAAGAATGAGCCGTTGAAGGCCCATGTTGTTCATTGCCCTGGCTGCCGATCCTATATTTTCGGGAATCTGGGGTTCCACCAGGATAACCCCGATATGGGACAAGTCTATCTTTGCACTCATGCGCGCATCACATTTCGATCATTCTTCTGAAGCCGGGGCATCCGGCGGGCCCTGCAGAATTTTCAATATGTCCGCCATGGCTCCATCGCTGTCGAAGGAAAAGGCAACGGTCCCTTCCCGGATTTCGTAATGGATGAGCTGGCAGTGATACTCCGCTGCCACCTCTTCCAGGATTTTTCTGAGCCGGATCGCATCCGGATGGCTATCGCTGTTCACATCTCCGGAAAACAGATCCACTTCAATGAGTCCGGACGGCATGGTCATACTCTGCTTCACTTGGCAGTTTGGATTGTTCCCAGAAAGGTATGCGGGTCCTTGACCATTTTCACTTCAAATGGTCCCGGGGACGATTGATCTTCCCCGGCTGTTTCAACTCTGGGAAATCTCTATGTTCTACGCTTGTCAGTATACGGCTTCTCATGAGAAATGCAAGGTGTTCGAGCTTGGTTCCAGGAATTATTATGTCATCCCCGGTCAACCCTTGCCGGTGATGGAGACCGTTCATTTTCAAAAGGTATGTGTTTTCTTAAAGAACTCTCTGCCCTGTGCCGATTTATAGATGCGAAACAGGCTCCGTGGAGTTTCCAGTCGGAAACGCATGCTTGCGGGGGAGAGATCAGGGGAAAAGCGGCATTTCACTCAAAGATCTTTGAGGTCGATGTTCTACTCAAAAGGGGGATCACCCGCGCCGAGGTCGATTGGGCCCTTTTCCATCTGAGAGGCATGTGTCAACAAGAAATTGTTTTTTCCTGTTTTACTGCTTTCTGTAAGACATCCAGGAGAGACTGGAACAATGTATGCATGCTCTCATCTCAAAAAGCTTGCGAAATTGAGATGTTCTTGCTCGATCAGAAATCCTGTGGCGGGGAAGAACCTATTTTGTGGTTGAATAGGGCGGGATGCTGTGTATAATATTCCCGCTGTTCGTCACAATTTTTCAGGAGGACCGTATGGCACAAATAGACGCCTTTTTCAAGTTAATGCATGATCAGAGGGCATCAGACCTTCATCTGGTCGCGGGACAACAGCCCGTCCTTCGCATAGATGGGGAACTGGAGCGGGTCAAGTACAAGGATCTGGAGAATGACCCCTTGAAGGCGATGCTTTACGAGATTGCTCCCGAAGAAAAGGTGAAGGTCTTTGAAGAGACAGGTGATGTTGATTTCGCATACGAGATACCGGGCCTGGCCAGATACCGAGTGAACTTTTTTCAGCAGAAAAACGGAATGGGCGCTGCATTCCGGGAGATCCCGTCAGACATTCTCACCTGCGATCAACTCGGCCTTCCTCCCGTTGTCGCGAGGCTGGCGACATTGCCCCGCGGACTGGTGCTCGTAACGGGTCCCACAGGCAGTGGAAAGTCCACCACCCTTGCGGCTATTGTGCATGAAGCAAACAGGCTGCGGAAGGATCATATCATTACGATTGAAGATCCCATAGAGTTTGTCCATCAAAGTGAGCGGGCCGTTATCAATCACCGGGAAGTGGGCATTCACACCAAGTCGTTCTCAGCCGCGCTTCGGGGCGCTTTGAGGGAGGATCCGGATATCATCATGGTGGGAGAAATGAGAGACCTGGAGACCATTGCTCTTGCACTCGAAGCGTCTTCCACGGGTCACCTGGTTCTTGCCACTCTCCATACTACCAGTGCAGCCAAAACCGTGGACAGGGTTATCGAGGTCTTCCCGGTCAGCCAGCAGGAACAGATCAGGAATACCCTTGCTGACGGATTACGGGCAGTGGTTGCCCAGACACTTTTCAGACGTACTGACAAACATGGGCGCGTGGCGGCCCTGGAGATCATGATCGCGACACCGGCGGTGAGAAACCTGATTCGCGAGGGAAAAACGTTTCAAATTCCCTCCATGCTTCAGACCGGGAAGAAGTACGGGATGCAGTCCCTGGATGACGCAATCATGGAACTCGTGAATAAGAAAATTATCAGCCCGGATGATGCCTACTCCAAGGCCAACGAAAAATCCAGGTTTATGCCTTTCCTGAAAAACCTGCCGGAAGATTTTACTGAAGTCTAAGGCGATTTGGAGGATATGGAAGCATGAAAAAGCAAGAGTTGGACCACATCCTCACGAGCATGCTTGAGTCCTATGACAATGTTTCCGATTTCAATATAACGGTAGATAAACCTTTTCAGGTGGAAAGCTCAGGACAGCTCCTGCCGGTGTCGCTGGATCTTCCCATCCACCGGTTGACTCCCTTTCAGACTGAGGTATTTGCCTTGAATCTTATTGACGGAGACCGCCGTCTGACGAGGATTCTGCTTGAGGAGGGATCCTGTGACCTGTCCTATCATCTGGCGGGAAAGGCCCGGTTCAGGGTCAATGTCTTTTCTCAGAAGGGATGTTATTCGACGGTGATGAGACAGTTGGCCAACAGGGTCCCCACCATTGAAGAGCTTGGTCTTCCTGATGCCTTTTTCAAGATGACCGAGGAGCGGAATGGAATCATCCTGGTCACCGGAGCAACGGGGACAGGGAAATCAACTTCTCTTGCCGCTGTATTAAATGAGATCAACGAAAAATTTTCAGTGCATGTGGTCACCCTCGAGGATCCAGTCGAATATGTGCATTCCCAGAAGAAAGGGACCTTTAACCAGCGGGAACTGGGGGCGGATTTTGACAGCTTTGCATCCGGTCTCCGCGCGGCCCTGAGACAGGCGCCGAAGGTGATTCTGGTAGGTGAAATGAGAGACAGGGAGACGGTGGAAATCGCCCTTTCAGCGGCGGAAACCGGTCACCTGGTTCTCAGCACCATCCACACGGTGGATGCGGGCCAGACCATTAATAGAATCATCGGCATGTTTGAGCAGGATGAAGAGAGGCAGGTTCGATCACGGCTTGCGGAAACACTCAGATGGGTCGCCTGCCAGCGCCTCCTGCCCCGGAAAGGCGGCGGACGAAGGGTCGCAGCCTTTGAAATTATGGGGTCCAACATCCGGGTGAAGGAAAGCATTATCCAGGGGGAATCCGAGGGGAAGACTTTTTATGAGATTATTGAGGGGAGTCAGCCCTTCGGCATGATGACCTTCGATCAATCCATATCAGACCTTTATCGGCAGGGCCTGATCTCTGAGGATACAGCAATGAGTTACGCATCCAGAAAGGCTATTGTTGGTCGGGCAATGGATTCCATAAAAGCTGCGAGAGGTGAGAAGACTACTTCCATCGAAGGCCTTACGTTGGATGAGGAATACGAGAATAAAGTCGTCAGGTAGAATGCTTTTTGAGGGAATAAGCCATGGACGTCATTTGTGAACACTGCAGGGCAACGCTCAATATCCCTGATGAGAAGATTCCCAAGGGTCAGAAGATTACTGCCACCTGCCCGAAGTGCAAGAACAGGCTCATCATCGATACCCGGAAAGGGGTGCAGAGGGAAGAGGACGTGTCGCCGACTCCCGGCGTTGACAGCAAGGAAACGAGACCGGGCGGAGGGGGGTATCCTGAGAGTGAAGATGAAGCCCTGGAATATTATGAAGAGGGAGTAAAACTCGCCCTTGTGCTTGGAGAGAATGCAGAGCAGAACAATCAGATTGAAAAGCATCTTGACGCCATGGGGTTTCGCTGTGTGCTTGCGGACAATCCAAGAAAAGCCATTGGAAAAATGCGCCTTCATCATTTTGACCTGGTCATTTTCCCGGAGGATTTCGGTGGGGTAGCGTTGGAACAGAGCCCGGTCCTCCATTTTCTGAATCATCTTTCCATGTCTGTGCGCCGGCGGATGTTTGTGGGCATTGTGGGAGAGAACTACCAGACAATGGATCAGATGATGGCTTTTGCATTGAGTGTCAATCTTGTGATTAGTAAGAATGACCTGGGGCGGCTGTCCATGATTATGCAGAGGGCTGTTTCTCAAAATGAACGGTTTTACAAGATATTCATGGAGACCTTCCGGGAGACAGGAAAGGCGTAGAAGCGGAAAAGATGACCACGAAACATACCTATCGGATCCGAGTGGAATCCTGCCTTCTGACAATCATGGATGTGCAAAGGAAAATCGACAGAGAATACGGTGACCCCGGTTTTCTGGATCAGTTTGAAGAGCTGAGAAAGAACCTTGAAGGTGTCGATATGGGGCTGGTATCTGAGGGTGATATACTCATGGTGGAGAAGGCCACAAACGCCCTTTTGCGCGAGTTTGAGGTCCTGTACCGGCGCTGCGGGCGGGAACAGGTATATCAGGATATCAAGAGTTGATTTTTCTTCATGTACTGGGAAAAAAGGTCACGCTGTTCATCGCACCCCGCTTTGATCGATGGCGCACTCCAGGACCTTCGCCCCTCTGACCGGAGCGAGGGTCTCTTCCCACAAGATCCCGGCCTTTCTGATATTCTCCAATTCACCGATTCCCCAGACCGTCCCTCCCGCGCCGGCACCGGCAAATCTGGCTCCGCAACCGCTTTCTTCGGCCTGTTCAATCAGCTTCTCTGTAATGGGGATCAGGGCTTCCGGAGTTATCTGCCTGCGGATAGCCATTTCCTCACGGAGCAGACGGGCGGCTTCTGACCAATGCAGATGTTGAACAGCCGATGCGAATTCCCGGACGATCTCGTTTGCCTTGATCCATCCTTTTCGGGTTTTCCCGGAGAGAAATTCCGCAAGCCACTTCCTGTTCGTGCGGGAAGATACGTGACTCTTTCCGGAATAGGCGACGATAATGTGGCGTGAGAGGAGCCGCTGTTCCCTTGTTTTCAGCAGGGGAACTCTCTCAAAGGGACTCGCAGGACTTGAGTAGTGCCAGATCCACAGATGTATTCCTCCATAGGCGGCCGCTGCCTGGTCCTGGATCCCGCAATTGCCTCCGCTGATGCCGTCTTCCAGGTGATAGGCAAGCTGCAATAGGCTGTGCGCATCAAGGGTGCCGCCCTGTCTGCGATTGCCGATTTTGTCCAGGGCCTTGATCAAGGCCATGAGCGCCGTGCTCGAACCTCCCATGGCCGATTTTACCGGAGATTCTGACCGGATATGCACATCGATTCCGTCAACATCAAAAAATGAGATGGCCGCGAGAAATATCCCGAAGGGGGAATTGAAAGGGAGCCTGCCTGTTTCAAAAACCTGAGCACGGGGAAAACCTTCCGAGGAGATCCGTATACTGTGGTCCCGGTACGGAGATACGGTCACGGTAGATCGGAGGTTCAGGGCCATGTTGACGGTAGCGGGCCTGATATGCTCAAAGGGAAGGGCCATGGCCTTGATATCCCAGGTGCCGCCGGAATCAATGCGGCAGGGGGCAGATGCAGCTACCGGACCCTTCTCAAGAATCTTTCTGACCGACGCGGTCAATGGATATTCCTCTCAGCTTCCTTTTTCTCTCAAACCGAATTCTTCCCCATGCGCCGGAACCGTGGACACCGACATCTGGTGTCTCCAGCATCTGTCCGGTATAGGAGGCCGGCGATTATGTCAGCACCCACACTGTAGCAGAAAGATGGTCTGAAATGCAACGGGAAGATAGGCCGGAGTCGCCGCATGGGTGACACCTCCCGCCAAACAACGGCTTCAATAGGACATCTGGCTCTCTTTTGAAGGGTATCGTTTCGGGATTCAAGGAAAGCACCGCTGCTGCCGATTGATCGGATACGGTTTGACATTGTTTTTCATTGTTTGTATGCTCCGTTGTACATACAGTCTGCGGGGCCTTTCCTGGACAGAAAAGGTGAAAAGGAGTGAAAAATCATGATAATGACGCGTTTCATGCGGAAGATGACCATCCTGAGGGCCCTGGTATTGATCATGACGACCGGCGTACTGTTTGGATGTGCAAGTCCGGAAGAAAAAAAGGCAAGGCATGAAAAACGGGCGGAGCAGTATCTCCAGCAAGGAAAGCTCAAAGAGGCGGTCATCGAACTCAGGAACGTGGTTCAGTTGGACCCCAAGGACGACGGTGCATATTATCAGCTCGGAGAGACCTATCTGAAATTGAAAAAAGGGCAGGAGGCATTCCAGGCGTTCTCACGGGCGGTTTCCGTGAATCCCGGTAATTTGAAGGCCCAGCTCAAACTGGGGCAGATC
>Ga0315542_1002168_pt1 | contig 12035 bp, 8 predicted proteins | sample SalMarSW160120MG_FD_202541 | JGI IMG/M metagenome (GOLD analysis project Ga0315542, IMG submission 202541) | Salt marsh sediment microbial communities from the Plum Island Ecosystem LTER, Massachusetts, United States - Salt Marsh Sediment SW1601-20 ... | reverse complement strand
TCCCGGGTCTTGACCACCCGGATGTCGGACGGGATGAGGCGGCCGGACAGGCCGTGCATCAGGGTGTCGAGCTCGTGGACCAGCACCACCGCGTTGGTCCCCGGCTTCTTGGCCACGGCGAGGGTCACTGCCGGGGCATCCACCCCGACGCGGTCGATGCCCTTCTCGTGGGCGGCCGGCCCGCTGCCGATCCAGACGTAGTCGGTGGGCTCGGCGGGTCCGTCGGTGATGTCGGCTACGTCCTTCAGGTACACGGGGCGCCCGTCGTACACGCCTACCACCACGTCCCGGACCTCGTCCGCATCCCGGAGGAATGAGCCCACGTCGACCTCGACATCCTCGTTCAAGGACGTGGCCGAGCCCGCCGGTAGGCGCCAGTTGAAGCCCTGCACCGCCTTGTATGCCTGCAGGAGGGAGACGTTGAAGGCCCCCAGCCGGTCGCGGTCGAAGTCCACCCGCATGACGCGCGGCTGGCCTCCGATGACCGAGATGTCAGAGACCTGGGCCTGGCGGCTGAGCTCGACCTTGAGCTCGTCCCCAACCTGGCGCAGGCGCTCCGGGCTGGCCGTGTCGCTCCACAGGGTGTAGGCGACCACCGGCACGTCGTCGATGGTCATCGGCTTGATCACCGGCGGCATCACCCCCTGCGGGAGCTCGTCCAGCATGGAGTCGATCTTGGTTCGAACCCGCACCGCCGCCTCGTCGGGGTTGGTGCCCACCTCGAAGCGCACGATGATCATGCCGCCGGAGGGCTGGGAGGTGGAGTAGACATACTTGACGTTGGCGATCTCGTAGAGCTTCTTCTCCAGGGGCGTGATGGCGCGATACTCCACCTCCTCGGCGGTGGCCCCCGGGTAGCCCACCATGACGTCGATCATGGGGACCTGGATCTGCGGCTCCTCCTCCCGTGGCGTCACCAGCACCGCGAAGGCGCCCAGCAGCAGTGAGAAGACCACGATGAGGGGCGTCAGCTTGGAGTGCAGGAAAGCCTTGGCGATGGAGCCCGAGGCGCCCAGGGGACGCCGGGTCATCTTCAAGCGCAGCGCCTCGCGGCGGGCGCTCTCCACCTCGGCCGGGCGGGGGTCGGGCTGACCCACATCCGGCCGTTCCTGGTCGCGCTCGCTCATCGCTCCACCTCCACCGGGGTGCCGTCAGCCACGGGGCCGGGGGCATCGACCACGACCTGGTCGCCCTCCGCCAGACCCGAAAGCACCTCGACCCTGTCCTCCCCCACCGGGTTGCCGGTGGTGACGGCGCGGGTGCGCGCGGTGCCGTCGGCATCACGGACCACGACCAGCTCCAGGCCACCCCGCCGGTGCACGGCGGAGGAGGGGATCACCAGCCGATCGACGCTCGCCCCCGGGATCTCGGCCCGGCCGGCGAGACCCGAAGAGATGTCGGCGTCGGGAAGGGTGACCTTCACCGTGAAGGTGTGGGTGGCGGCGTCGGCCGCGGGCATGATCTCGGCCACCACGCCGTCCAGGGTGCCGAGATCTGGGCGGGCGTCCATCCGCACCTTGAGGTGCTGGCCTTGGTGCACGTGCCGGATGTCGGTTTCGCGCACGGTCAACCAGATCTTGCGCCCGCTCCTCGACTCGAGGCGGACCAGGGGCCGGCCGGGCGCGGCGAGATCGCCGACGTCTACCAGCTTCTCCACCACCCGCGCGGCAAAGGGAGCGCGCACCACAGCTTCCGCGGCGATGGTGGAGGCCGCCTGCACGGCGCCCTCGGCCTGCTTGACCGCGCCCATGGCCTGCTCGTGTTGCGTCCGGGCCATGTCGAGCTCGAGGTCGGAAGCGGCCTTCTCCTCGTGCAGGGCCTCGTACCGCCGGAGGTTCTTCTCGGCCAGGGCCAGAGCAGCCTGGGCCTGGCTCAGGGCGCCCTTGGCCTGGGCCGCCTGGCCGTCTGCGGTCTCGGGCGCGATCTCCAGGAGGGCCTGACCCTTGGCGACAACGTCACCGGCCTGCACGCGCACTGCCATCACCGGCCCGGTGGCTCGGCTGGACACCACGCTCTGGCGACGCGGTTGCACCGTGCCGTAGACGAGGATGGGCTTGCCGTCCTGCAGGAGCTTGACGGGCTCCAGGTGGGCCTTGATCGGGGTCGGGGACGCCTCGCTGCGCTCGTCGTGAGAGGCGCCGCAGCCGGCGGCCACCACGGCAAGGCCGGTCAGGATAAGCGCCAGCACAGGTCGTTGACTGTTCATCGTGACTCCTCCATGAGGTTTCCATTCGCGGTCAGCGGAGCGCCGGACACGTACAGGAGGCGATAGGAGGCCAGAACGACGTCGTAGCGGGCCGTCAGCTCCCGTACCTCCGCCTCCCTCAGCTGGGTCTCGGCGTCCAGCAGGTCGATCATCTTGTCCAGTCCTTGGCGGAACCGTTCCTCGCGCACTCGCATCGCCTCCCGCGCCGAGCCGATGCCGTCGGCGGCGGTGGCCTGCCGGGTGCGGGCGGTGTCCAGGTCCTGCCACGCCTTGCGCACCCCGAGACGGACGCCGTCCTCGAAGCGCTGGATGTTGCTCGAGAAGGTGGCGGTCTTGTGGCGGGCGGTCTCGCGGGCCGCCGCATCCGCACCCCCGCGGAAGAGGTTGACCTTGGCGACCGCCAGGATCGCGGTCGACGTTCCGTGGTCGCCGAAGATCGTGTCGTCGTACATGTCATAGCGCCCGATGGCCGCCACCTCGGGGAGGAACGCGGACCGCGCCACCTTTTCCTCGAGGCGGCCGGCGTTCAGACGCATGCGCGCCGCAGCCAGGTCCTGGCGGCGATCGAGGCCGCCCGCGATCCACCCAGCAAGATCGCCGGTGATGGGGGGTGAGGGGGGAACGGGGGCGATGGTGCGCGGGGTGGCCTGGTCGACCCCCATCTGGAAGTTGAGCGCGGACTCGGCCAGGGAGGCCATGTTGCGCGCCTTCTCCTGCAGGTCCTCCATGTGTGCCAGGTAGACCTTCGCCTTGAGGACCTCCGCCTCCAAGACGATGCCCTGCCTGGCGTAGGACTCCGCCAGGGAGAGATGGCGTGCGGTGGTCTTCCGCACCTTGTCCATGAGGGCCACCTGCTCGCGGGCCTGGGCAAGGTTCACATAGGCAGTGATGGTGTCGAAGCTCACCTGGTGCACGGTGTGCCGACGGTCGTGGTCCGCCGCCGCGGCCATGGCGTCGGCCTGCGAGATGCGAGCGGACAGCTTGCCGCCGGTGTAGATGGGCTGGGTGAGCTCGAGCCGGGTGATGTACGTGTCGAGGGGCTCGGCGTTGTTGGGGTCGGACATGAAGAACTTCTGCAGGTCGAAGCGGCCCTGGTTGAGGGTCAGGGCGAAGACCTCGGCGGGGTTGTCCGTGCGGTTGTAGGTCTCGCTCAGGTCGAGCGATGGAAGCCTGTGTCCCTTGGCCTCGCGGACGGTTGACGACGCGGCCGCCGCCTGCTCACGAGCCGCTCGCAGGGCGGGGTTGTTGTCGAGAGCTGTCTGCACTGCCTGCTCGAGGGTGAGCTCCTGGGCGGACACGGTGGCCGCTGCGCTGATCAGGATCAGGGTTGCCAGTCGGGTGCGTCTCATGAACCTCCTCCAAGTTCACCATATAACCATTTAAGAATTTACACAAATTCCGCGGCGTGTCAACCCCCCCGCGTGGACGCCGACCCCGGGCAGCCACCCTCCTTCGCGGGGGCCGCCGTGTGCCCACCTGGCTCTTCCGCTCCCGGACGACAGCTCGCCCGGTGCGTGCCGCACCTCGTCTCGTCTGTCAACGGGGAATTGAACCGCGGCAATCGAAAATTCCCCGACGTCCGCGACTCTGCCGGCATGCGCGCCCCGGGTTAGGCGCTGTCCACGGTGTCCTGGACGCTCCCGAACTCGCGCAGGCTCAGGCGGGCGGTCGTGCCTTGGCCCCGGCCGGCACTCTCAAGCATGAGGGTGCCGCCCATCATGTGGGCCAGACGCCGCGAGATGGTGAGGCCGAGACCGGTCCCTCCGTGGGTCCTGGTGGTGGATCCGTCCACCTGGTAGAAGGACTCGAAGACCTTTGACAGCTCGTCGTCAGCGATGCCGTTGCCGGTGTCGGCCACGGTGAACTGGACCTCGTCGCCCACCGCGGCGCAAGCCACGGTGACCCGTCCTCCCCGTGGAGTGAACTTGAGGGCGTTGGACAGCAGATTGGTGAGGATCTGCACGGTCCGGTCGGGATCCGCCCACACCACCAGCCGGAGGTCGGGCGCCTCCACCGTGAAGGTGACGCCCTGGCTTCTCATCTGATGTTGGAACAGGGACTCGACGTCGGACAGGACGTCGTGCACCGGCACCGGAGCGGACTGCACCTCCAGCCGCCCGGCCTCGATCTTCGCGAGGTCGAGGACGTCGTTGATGATGGTGAGGAGCTTCTCCGCCGACTCGTGGGCGATCTTCAGAAACTCCCGCTGCTTCTCCGGCTCCTCAACGGCGCCGTCGATCACCAGGCGCAGAAAGCCGAGGATCGCCGTGAGCGGGGTGCGCAGCTCGTGGGACGTGTTGGCCAGGAACTCCGACTTGAGGCGTGACGCCTCCATGGCGACTGCCCGTTGCTCCTCCAGCTCCCGGACGAGCTGGGAGAGGTACACGGCCCCACCGAGGAGGAAGCCGACCTGGGTGAGCAGGTCGACCTCCTCGCCCACCAGGGAGGGCTCAGATGGAGTGGTCGTGGCGAGGACGCCGATCACGCGTCCCGCCGCCAGCAACGGCAGGTACAGGAGATGAGTGATCCCCTGCTCCTCGGTGAGCCGCCGTGCAGTCTTCTCGGGCAGCGTCTCGGCCATCCGCGCCGAGCGGGGCACGCCGTCGCGGAAGGTCAGCGTGCACGGATGACCGACCCCGACCGGGTGATCGTGATGCTCCTGAAAGGCGTCCGCGCCAGGGCCGGCGCCCGCTTCCAGGCGAAGCCGGCTGCCGTCGGCGAGGGGCCGGTAGAGCAGCAGCGAGATGGAGGGATAGATCTCCTGCCCCAGCTCCAGGAACCGCTGCAGGATGCGAGTGTCCTCGACCTCTCCGGCCACGGTCTGGCCGACGTTGGACAGAAATGCCATCCTGGACTGTCGGGCCTCGGCGGTGCGGCGGGCGAGGAACAGGTCGGTGACGTCGCTGGCCACGACCTCCACCAGGCGCTCTCCGGAGTCCGGGTCGCTGATGGCATGGAGCTGGGTGTTCAGCCAGTGAATGCTGCCGTCCGAGTCGACGGCCTGCAGCACGGCCTCCCACTCGGGAGATCCCGCAGCCACCCTGGGAATGGCGGCAGCAAGGCGTTCTCGGTCCACCCGCTGCAGCCGCGCCAGCCAGGCATCGTCGCGGTTGCGGTCGGAGACGCCCCGTGGGACCCGCAGGAGACGGCTCGCGGCGCGGTTGGCGTAGCGCAGGGATCCGTCCGCGTCCACCGAGATCACCAGAACAGGGAGCGCGTCCATGAGGATCTGCGTCCAGTGTCGCTGCCGGCGCACCCGATCGGAGACCGTCTCCAACGCCCGTAGGCGACTCGTCTGATCCAGCACGGAGCTCACCAGGATCGCCGCCAGGGCCGCGGCACACAGGGCCTGGCTCCAGAGGAATCCCAGATCGCCGGGCCCGTGGGAAAGGGCTGCGTGGGCGTTGGCGCCGGCCAGCAGCAGCAGTGCGGCCAGCACCCCCGTTTCGAACCACCGCCACCACGGCCGTTCCACGGTGATCGTGGCGGCGAACAGGAAGGCGGCCGCCAAACCCGCGGCCGACGCCTGGAGCCCGATGGCCAGGCCCACGGTGTGCAATCCGGTGATCACCACGGTCACGGAGCCTGCGATGGCGACCGCGGTCGCCGCCCACAGCAGGCGCCGGGAGCTGTGAACCGCGAGCCCAGCGGTGGCGATCACGGCTGCGATGAGCTGGCTCGCGATCCACCCGGTGCGGAGCATGGCCGCTGCCGCGTGCACCGGGAGCAGGTCACCGCTGATGGCCGCGGCGAGGACGAAATAGAGGAGCACCGGAATCAGCGCCACGCTGAGCCACCGCGCCTCGGTCTGGCGAAGGGTTCGCCAGCGACCGTGGAGGTGGATGACGGCCGCGCTCGTCAAGACGAGGTTGACGATGAACAGGAGTGCGAGCTGGCTGCCGTCGCCGGCCCAGCCCGCGAACCCGTGGAGGACCGTCGCCACCGCGACGACGGCGAGAGCGCTGCCGACCGCCACCAGAGGCGAGACAAACCCCTCCCCTTGGGGAGAGGCGGGGGCTGTCTTCTCCTTGGCCACGAGTCGAGTATAGCCCCGCGATGGTTCGGTCTCTCCCCGCCCTGGGGCGCGGTGCTCGGGCCGGCCCGGCAGCGGCGGGGACCGTCGGGGACGAGGCCCGGCCACGTCCCCGGAGCCTGCCGGCGGAGACGTCGTGCTCTCCGGCCGCTCTGGAGACGGGAGTGGCCGACGCTGGGAATTTTCAATTCTCGACCTCCACTTTCCGAATGACAGAGCTGAGAAGAGACGAGCTGGCCCGGGGTGACCGCGGGGTTCGATGTGGTACGTCTGCCCTGCTCGCCGGCGTCGCGGAGGAGGCAGGTCGACATGAGAAAGACGGTGCTCGCGGTGGTGGTCGTGGCGGTTGTCATGGCAGGTGGTGGGCGCAGCATCCACGCCCAGGAGGAGCAGCAGCCGCCGGAGCCGGCATGGACCGGCAGTCTCGGCCTGGCCTACCTCGCCACCAGCGGAAACAGCGACACCCGCACCTTGGGACTCGACTTCGAGCTCAAGCGGGACGCCGACCCCTGGGGCATGGGGGTGGTGGCCCAGCTCAACCGAGCCTCCGACAGCGGGGTGAAGACGGCGGAGCGGTACTACGCGGACGGTCGTGCGACCTACGCCGCCAGTGAGCGCTGGCAGTACTTCGCGGGCCTCAGCGGGGAGCGCAACACCTTCGCGGGGTATGACCTGCGCACGGTGGTGCAGGCGGGCGCGCAGTACATCCTGCTCCCGGGCCCGACCCAGAACCTGGCGGTGAACGCCGGGCTCACCTACACGGACGAGAACGCGGTCGGCGACGAGCCGAGCACCGACTATGTCGGAGGTGTCGCCGGACTGACCTATCAGTGGAAGATCAACCACCAGGCCTCCGTGAGCGAGAAGCTCACCTATTTCGCCGACTTCGGCACCACCGCCAACTGGCGGCTGTGGTCGACCACCGCCCTGACGAGCTCCGTGACCAACAGGCTCGCGATCAAGCTGTCGTATGAGGTGCGGTACACCAATACTCCGCTGCCCGGCTTCAAGGGCACGGACACGACCACCAGCGCCTCCGTGGTGTGGAAGATCTGACAGCCGGCAGCGAAAGCGGCCGGCCGGCACCCCTTGGCGTTGGCTGGGAAGAAGACGGTGCCCATCGCCGGGGGAGCTGGTGCCCGGGTTGGCGTGGCTGGCGCGTGGCGCTGCTGCCGGTCACTGTCCCCGATCGTCGCCACCATCCTGTCGCAGGCGCAGGAAGTCGGTGAGGACCTGGCGGGCATGCTCCGCCGGCCGCACGCGGGGATAGGCCTTGAGCACGGTCCCGTCCGCCCCCACGAGGTAGGAGATGCGCTTGGGGAAAGGCAGGAGGAGGTGGTTGGCACCCACGGCGCGGGCGAGCTCGCGATCACGATCTGACAGCAGCAGGAAGGGGAGGTTGCGCTTGGCCGCGAAGGCCCGGTTGACCGCGGGGGAGTCGTAGGAGACGCCGAAAACAGTGACTCCGGCGGCCTCCAGCGCGGGCCAGGCGTCGCGCAGGGCGCAGGCCTCCCGGACGCACCCCGGGGTCTCTGCCTTGGGGTAGAAGTAGATCAGGTACGGGCGCCCGGCGAGCCGGGCGTCGGACACCGTCGTTCCGTCGTGGGCCGGTAGCTCGAAGTCGACGAAGCGCATCCCTTCGCGCAGCATGGGTCACCCCGCTCGGCGACAACGATCCCCCCGGCGCTCTTCATTCCCCTCCGGACAAGGCGGCAGACCATTCCGGTCGCTGGTCGAGGACCCGGAGGAGGTGATCGTGCGCCGCCACCACCAGGGCGTGACGGATGGTGCCGTCGCCGATGAGGGCACTGAACTCCGGCAGCGTTGCGAACCGCAGGGCAATCTCCTCCGTGGGGTCCGGATTGGGGACGCCATCGGCGCGGCAGCCGATGGCGAGGAAGGTCCAGCAGTGGTTGGACAGGAACGCGGGGTTCGGGTCCACCACGCCGATCTCGCGGAGATCGGCCGGACGGAATCCGGTCTCTTCCTCCAGCTCCCGCACCGCCGCCTCCGCGGGGGTCTCGCCGGGATCCACACAGCCCCCTGGGATCTCCAGGGTGACACTGTTGGTGCCGTGGCGATACTGCTCGACGAGGACGAGCATTCTGTCCGCGGTGATGGCCACCACGTTCACCCAGTCGGGCGCTTCCAGGCGCAAGAACGGATGCTCCGCACCGGTTGTGGGCGACCGGCGGACGCTGTGGACGAGGTTGAAGAGCCTGAACTGGCCCACGGTCTCCTGGCGGATCAGAGGCCACGGTGAGACACCGGGAACGGCGGGGACGTCTGTCATGGCGGCATCCTACTCTTGACCGGTTGGTCGGACAGCGGTAGCGTGTGCAGGCTATCACGTGAGCTAAGGAGGCATCATGGCAGGTAAGGCGGATATGGTGGACAAGATCGCAGAGCTGACCGGGATCCCGAAGACGCGGGTTGCCCTGTGCTACGACACGCTGTTCGACCTCATCGGCGAGGCTCTCGGCAACGGCGATAAGGTGGCGGTCCCGAACTTCGGCACATTCCAGGTGAGTCAGCGCAAGGCGCGCACCGGTCGCAATCCACAGACCGGCGCCGTCATTCACATCGGTCCCTCGAAGAGCGTGTCCTTCAAGGTGTCCAAGAACCTCAAGGATCGCCTCTGACCCTCCTCGGTCCGCCTTCCATGGCGGACCGCGGCGATCGACGCCGCCGGCCCCCGAGCCCACCGAGGCAGCGCGCGGTGCGACATCGCGTGGCGACTGTGACCCCGGGCCCGGGGGCCGGCGTTCGCTTCCATCCTCCCACGGCGTCCGCCGTGCCTCCCGGTCCGGTGCGGGGGCGCCAACCGACCGAGGTCCCCGTCCTTTGTGGGCCGATGGCATCCCGGCTCGCTGTCGTTGCGCTCGCCTTCATCTCCATCCTGACTGCGGTCTCGGCGGCCACGGCGCAAGAGGTGGTCCGCTACGACATGCAGGTCCGCCTCGACCCCGCCGACCACACCCTGGAGGGCAGCCAACACGTCCGCTGGAAGAACTCCACCGACACCCCGACCTCCGAGCTGTGGTGGCACCTCTACCTCAACGCCTTCGCGTCCAACGACAGCACCTTCATGCGCGAGTGGCGCAGGAGCGGTCCGGGCCGTGGTGCCCAGCGGCCGGGCGGCTGGGGGTGGGTGCGCTTCCAGCGCCTGACCCTCGCCGACGGCACGGACCTGATGCCCGCGCTGGAGTTCGTCCGCCCCGATGACGGGAACCCGGACGACTTCACGGTGGTGCGGGTCCGGCTCCCGGAGGAGGTGCCGCCGGGCGGGGTCGTGGAGGTGGAGACATCATTCGCGGCGCAGCTGCCCGCGATCGTCGAGCGCACCGGCTACGCCGGCGACTTCAACATGGTGGCGCAGTTCTTCCCCAAGCTCGGGGTGTTCGATGGCAGCGAGGGGTGGATCTGCCACCAGTTCCACGCCGCCGGCGAGTTCTTCGCCGATTTCGGCTCCTTTCGGGTGGCGATGACGGTCCCGGAGGGCTGGATCGTGGGGGCCACCGGTGTCGAGGTCGAGCGTGGCGTCGAGGACGGAGGCGAGCAGCGAGTCGTGTTCTCCGCCGAACGGGTGCACGATTTTGCCTGGGCGGCGGCGCCGGCCGCCATGATGGCGGTCGTAGAGGCCGACTTCGATCCCGGACGGGACGTGCCACAGGCGTGGCTGGACAGGGCGGAGCGTCTGCTGGCCAGGGGCCCGGCCGACCTCGAGCTGCCGTCGGTGCACCTGCGCCTGCTGCTTCCACGCGGCCAGCTCGGTCTTGCGGACCGGATGCTGGCGGCCACACGGCTGGCGATGGCCTGGTTCGGACTCCACTACGGCCCCTATCCCTACCCACAGCTCACGGTGCTCTCCCCGCCGCCCACCGCCGAAAGGGCCGGGGGCATGGAGTACCCGACCCTGATCACCACCGGCGCCAGCCGACTGCTGGAGCTGCCGCTCCTGAGCTGGCTGCCGTGGATCGAAACGGTGACGGTGCACGAGTTCGGCCACCAGATCTTCTACGGACTGCTGGCCTCCAACGAGGGGGAGGAGGCCTGGCTGGACGAGGGCCTCACCACCTTCGCCGAGACCGAGTGCATGACGGCCATCGTCGCGGATCGTCTGGGCGGCCGCGTGTCGCTGCCGGTGAGCTCCTGGGGAGTGACCCGGCTGCGCCTTCAGACGGCGCCGCTGCCCCTGCGGGTCGACGAGCCGGCCTGGGATTTCCGCAACCTGAATGCCTACGCCATCGCCTCCTACGACAAGGCGGCGCTGGCCATGAAGACGCTCCAGGGTCTGCTCGGAGAGGAGACCTTCGCTCGCGCCCTCGCCGCCTATGCCGAGCGCTACCGCTACCGCCATCCCACCGGTCGTGACCTGCAGGCCGTTTTCGAGGAGGTTTCCGGACAATCTCTGGGCTGGTTCTTCGACCAGGCCGTGCGCGGCGATGCGCGCGCGGACTGGGCCGTCCTGAGAGTGCGCGACCGGCGCCCGCAACCCCCGGAGGGGCTCGAGTGGACCGGCGACGAGTGGCGGACGGCCGGGGACGGCGAGGGCGGTGAAGGGGGCTGGGTCGGTGTCGTCGAACTGGGCCGCAACGGCGACCTGGTGGCGCCCGTCCAGGTCGCCCTCCGCTACGCGGATGGAAGCGAGACGCGACGCACCTGGGACTCGGCCGAACGCTGGGTGCGGTGGCGGATCCCGGCCGAGGAGCGGTTGACGGCTGTCGTGGTGGACCCGGACGGGGTGTGGGCCATGGAGACCGAACGGGCCGACAACTACTGGCGCTCCAGGAGCGACGCAACCGCCGCCCGCCGCTCCCTGTGGTGGCTGGCCGACGCCTTGCAGCTGCTCGGCCTGGCCCACCTGCCCTGGAGCTGAACGTGGGCGCGGCAAGGGCACGTCTGCGACCGGTCCCGGGCTGGGGGCTGTTGCGGGCCACACGGTTGTGGCGCGTGGTTCTGGCGGTCTGGGTGGTCATGACCGCGGCCTTCCTGCCCGCCCTGTGGGTGGTGGAAGGCGCCGTCGGCCCATCCCTGGGGCGGCTGCCCGGGCAGGGGGTCGCGGCCGGGGATGTCCTGCTGATCGTCGTCGACTCCCTGCGCCCCGCGGCGCCGGCCCTCCTGCTGGCGGTGGCCTCCGGTCTGGTCGTGGTGTGGCTGTTCACCGTGCTCTGGCAGGCCGGAGTGGTGCGGTGGGAGCTGTGGGCGGGAGAGCGGAGGGTTCGTCTCGGTGAGGTCCTGGGCCTGGGCATGGTGGCGTGGTGGCCCTACGCACGGCTCTCTCTGACGGCAGCCGTCGTGCTGGGCGCCGCCCTGTGGGGAGGGTGGCGAGCCCTCACGGCGGCGATGAAGGTCGCCTATCACGCCATGAACGAGCAGCGGGTCGAGGTGTTGCTCCTCGGTGGCATCGTGTGCTCCCTCCTCCTCGTGCTCGTGGTCATGGCGGCCACCCTGCGCGGCGCCTGGTTGCTCGGCCGGCCCCGGAGCCGATCGGCCCTGGCGGCCTGGTGGCGCGGTCTGTACGACACCGCGCGCACGCCCCTGGCGAGCCTCGGGACGGTCCTGCTGTGGGCCCTCCCGGCGGTCCTGGTGAGCGCCCTGCCGATCGTGGCGGGCGGCCTCCTCCCGTCCCTGCGCGGCGGCTGGGCGTTGCCCATCCTGACCGAGGTGGCGGCGGCGCTGCGTGCCTTCTGCTGGGTGGGCCTCTTCGCCTCCTTCGCGTCGGCGAGCGGAGTGCTCGGCGCGGACGCCACGGCCGCGGGCGACAGGAACGGGGCTGGAGGACCGGCGGAGAGG
>Ga0315542_1002166_pt1 | contig 12038 bp, 7 predicted proteins | sample SalMarSW160120MG_FD_202541 | JGI IMG/M metagenome (GOLD analysis project Ga0315542, IMG submission 202541) | Salt marsh sediment microbial communities from the Plum Island Ecosystem LTER, Massachusetts, United States - Salt Marsh Sediment SW1601-20 ... | reverse complement strand
TCGTCGCGGCGCAGCATGCTTCTCAACTTAAGCCAGTTGCTAGGCCAATTGGCCCGCCATCTCGGCCGCATACTGATCGGCGTTTGGGCCGACGATCAGGTGCAGGATGTGGTTGGGCAAGCGCATGATGCCATCCACGCCAGCCGTCTGTAAGCCAGCATCGTTCACCCGCCCTTCGTTGTTCACGACCACGCGCAAGCGGGTTTCGGCCACGGCTTCGACTTTTTGAATGTTGTTGGCGCCGCCCAGACCCTGGACGAAATTGCGCGCCTTCTCCGCCGCGGCCGGGTCGCGCAGCCTGGTGATAGCTGCTTGCGGCGCTAAAGCAGTGGTTGCGATGAGGTCGGTCTCCGACAGCTCGGCTTCCGGGCCGGCCACTTTCATATAATCATCCATGTCATTTTTGTAGCCCTCGGCCTTCGGCCCGAAGATGGCCTGCATGTTGTTGCCGACCACCACCACGCCGGCCGCACCCAGCGCCTTGAGCCGGGCCGTGCTGACCTTGCTCTGGTCGGCGACGCTGACCCGCAGGCGGGTAATGCAGGCATCGAGCGCCGTGATATTGCTCTTGCCGCCGAACGCCAGCACCAACTGATAGGCAAGAGCGTGCTCTTTGTTGATCGGCGCGCCGGGCACGAGCAGGCCCGCCGGGACCTCCTTCTCTTCTTCTTCACGGCCGGGCGTCTTCAAGTCGCGCCACTTGATGACGCCGTAGAACACGCCAAAGTAGAGCAGGAAGTAGAGCGGGCCAACGATCAGCACCATCCACGGTTTGACGTCCATGATGGAGAACAGGGCCAGGTCAATGGCGCCATGTGAGAAGCTGTAGCACAGCCGGGCGCCCAGCAGATAGAGGATCGGGAAGGCCAGGCCGGCCAGGAATACGTGAATCACGTAGAGAATCGGCGCCACGAACAGGAAGGAGAACTCGATCGGTTCGGTGATGCCGGTCAGGAAGGAGGTGAAGGCGCCCGAAGTCATGATACTGCCGGTGGCGGCCTTCTTTTCGGGCTTGGCCGTCTGCCAGATGGCAAGGGCCGCGCCAACCAGACCGAACATTTTGAACAGGTAGCCGCCGGCCAGGATGCCACCCTGCTGCGGGTCGCCGGCGAAGCAGATATTGGTCAGGCCGTGCACGACCGTACCGCCGGCCGGTGTATAGCTGCCGAATTGGAAGAACCATAGGGCGTTCCAGATGTGGTGCAGACCGAAGGGTAAGAGTGCCCGCTCGACGAGCCCGTAGATAAACACACCCAGGGCCGGGCTCGTGGTAATAGCCCAATCGGCCAGGCCCGCGATGCCGGTCTGAATGGGCGCCCACACAAAGGTCAGCACAAAGCCGATCACGATCGCCACCAGGGCCGTGGCAATCGGCACGAAGCGCTTGCCGGCGAAGAAGCCCAGATAGGCTGGCAGTTTGATGCGGTGGAAGCGGTTGTACAGATTGGCCGCTACCAGGCCCATGACGATACCGCCGAACACGCCGGTGTCCACCGTGTTGAAGCCCAGCACCGTGCCGGTCTGCACGCCGAAAAGGCCGGCGACAGCTGCCATGGCGCCGAGCAATACCACATAGCCGACGGCGGCCGCCAGCGCCGCCACGCCGTCGTTATTGGTAAAGGCGATGACCACGCCCACGGCGAACATTAGCGGCAGCGCCCCGAACACTGCGTCGCCTGAAGCCTGCATGATCTTCAGCAGGCCCAGGATGAACGGCGAGGAGATATGCATCGTGCCCGCCGCCACGCCGCCCAGCAGGCCACCGCCGATGCCCAGCAGGATGCCGGCTGCTGGCAGTACCGCCACCGGGATCATCAGCGCGCGTCCGAGCTTTTGAGCGCCACCAAAAGCGCGGCTGCCAAGGCCAGGCTCTTTCGCTGCGGCCGGAAGGTTTCCTTGTACCGTAGTCATAGTAGATTTCTCCTTAACTCTCTAAAACGGGCTGAGTGGTAGCTGCTTACGCCCACGGATCGGGAACCAGTTCCCGGACGGCAGCACCAGTATCGAGCGTCAATGCCTTCTGCGCCAGTTTCTTGCAATCAGCCTGGCTCAGCGTACGGATCTGCGCCTTAATGGCCGGGATAGCCGGTACGCTCACGCTGAGTTCCTTTACCCCCAGGCCAATCAGGATCGGTACCGCCTGCGGGTCGCCAGCGATGCCGCCACAGACGCCCACCCACCTGCCATGCTGTTGGGCGCCATTGACCGCCAGCGCAATCAGCTGCAGCACGGCGGGGTTCAACCCATCCACTTGCGGCGCCAGCTTGGGATGGCCGCGGTCCATGGCCAGCGTGTACTGGGTCAGATCGTTGGTGCCGACCGAGAAGAAGTCTGCCTCACGCGCAAATTGCTCGGCCATCATCGCGGCCGCGGGGATCTCGACCATGATGCCGACCGGGATCGGATCGACCCCGAGCCTGGCGCGTTCCTCGTCGAACATGGCCTTGGCGGCGCGCCACTCGGTCAATGTCGCCACCATCGGGAACATGACCAGCAGCTTGCCCGCGCTCGCCGCGCGCAGGACGGCGCGCAGCTGAGTCCGCAGCACTTCGGGGCGATTGAGCCCAACACGGATACCGCGCTCACCCAGGAATGGGTTCTCCTCTTTAGCGATCGGCAGGTAAGGTAGCGGCTTGTCACCCCCTACATCCAGGGTGCGGATAACCAGGGGCCGGCTCGGACCTAATGCCCTGGCGATATCGCTGTATGCCTGGCACTGCTCGTCCTCGGTGGGCGCGGTATCGCGATCCTGGAACAGGAACTCCGTACGCAACAAACCGACCCCTTCACCGCCCAACGAGACGCCCTTCACTGCGTCGGACAGTCCGCCTATATTGGCCACCACTTCTACCTGGTAGCCGTCGGTCGTGACAGCCGGCGCGGCTGCGTTCTCCAGGTCGGCCTTCTTCTTGGTCGTCAGGCGCTCCTGGCGTGCCTTCAGGCGCGCCATTTCCTCTACCGAGGGGTTAAGCCGCAGCGACGCCCGAGTGCCGTCGAGGATCACCGGCGTACCGTCGGGGATATCCAGGGCCTTGGGCTCAATTCCGGCCACAGCCGGGATATCCAGCGAGCGAGCGATGATGGCGGCATGGGAAGTAGCGCTGCCGAGCGTGGTGCAAACCCCGAGAACCTTGCTGCGATCCAGGTTGGCAGTATCAGAGGGCGTGAGTTCCTCTGCCACCAGGATGCTGTTGGCGGGCGCGTCGATCTTGCGCGGACCTATGCCGGTAAGGTTTTGCATGACGCGCTGGCCGACGTCGCGCACATCGGCGGCACGCGCCGCCAGCAGCGGGTTGTTCATCTTGGCCATTTGCTCGGCCTGTGTGTTGATCATTTGCTGCCAGGCGAAGGCGGCACTCTTGCCTTTGAGGATGGCGCTCCGCACGATGTCGTGCAGCTCCGGATCGTCCAACACCTCCTGGTGGGCGGCAAAGATAGCAGCCTTGTTTGCGTCGGCCTGGCCGTGCAGTTGGTACTGCAGGGCTTCCAGCTGGCGCCTTGACATCTCTTTCGCATCCGCCAGCTTGAGTTCTTCAGCCTCCGGATCTTCGGCCGTCTCAGCCACCGCCAGGTCCTTATGGCGTACCTGGAAGACAGTGCCGACCGCCAACCCCGGTGAGGCCGTGACACCCAGCAGTAGATTAGGATCCTCAGAGCGTCGCACGGGCGCCGGCCTGGCGATCTCGGGCACGACCCGGCTGGCGGGTGCGGGCGCGGATGAGCCCTCCTCACCCAGGCCCGATAGGATCAGAGGTACCAGGGAGTTGATCGCGTCTTGGGCGTCTGAACCTTGCGCGACCAGGTTCACCTTGTCGTTGTAGCGAATGTCCATGTTCATCAGGCTGGTGAGACTCTTGGCGTTGGCCCGGCTATCGCCCCGCTGCACCCGGATATCAGAAGCGTATTTTCTGGCAAGGTTGGCCAACACTGCTGCCGGACGGGCATGCAGGCCGGCGGTATTGGAGATCAGGATTGCCTCCGAGATGATGGGCACGCCCGCCGCTTCTGCGGCCGTTTTGGCGCCATCACCCACCAGCTCCAGGTCCAGGATGGGATCCCGCCCGATGGTGACAAAACCGGCCTGGGCTCTGAAGGACGCCACGCGGTCAGGGTTGGTCACCACGATCATCGTGAGCAGACTCTTGGCATGGGTGGCGACAAAGTCCGCATCGAAGTCGATGAGTGGGTCGCCGGCCTTGACTTTGTCACCATTTTTGACCCTGGAGGTGAATCCCTCGCCCTTCAGGTTGATGGTATCCAGGCCGATGTGCAGCAGCAGCTCGATGCCATCCGCGATTGCCAGCGTCAACGCATGGTTGGCAGGATGCAGCATGATGATCTCTCCGTCACAGGGCGCCACCAGCGATTGGCTGATCGGGTCCAGCGCGATCCCATCGCCCACCATCTTCTGGGAGAAAACCGGGTCAGGGACACGCTCGATGGGCACCAGATAGCCGGATAAAGGTGCCTTCAACGTGATTGTTTGGGCTGTTGTGAGTAAATCTGCATTACTTGTCATTTCTATCTCTCCTGTCAGAACTCGTGGTTCTCAGCGACCTGCTGGTATCAGCACTTCTGGATTAGCCCTTGGACTTGCCCTGCATCGCCACTGCTTCCTGGGCCTTGCGGATTTCGTCAGGGTCACCCAGATAGTAGTGCTGAATGGGCTTGAGGTCCGTGTCAAGCTCGTAAACCAACGGCACGCCGGTCGGAATATTCAATCCCACGATATCGGCGTCGGAGATATTGTCCAGGTACTTGACCAGCGCCCGCAGGCTGTTACCATGAGCTGCGATGATCACCCGGGTGCCTGACTTGACTACCGGAGCGATGGTGTCGTGCCAATACGGCAGAAAGCGGGCTACGGTATCCTTCAAGCACTCGGTGAGCGGAACATCTTGTAATTCGAGATCCCGGTAGCGCGGGTCACGACCGGGCCAGCGTGGATCATCTTCGGTCAGCGCAGGCGGCTGGATATCGTAGCTGCGACGCCAGATCTTCACCTGCTGATCACCGAACTTCGCAGCCGTCTCGGCCTTGTTGAGCCCTTGCAGCGCGCCATAATGGCGCTCATTCAAGCGCCAGGAGTTATAGACCGGGATCCACATCAGGTCCATCTCATCCATCGTGATCCACAAGGTGCGGATGGCCCGTTTCAACACCGACGTAAACGCCACATCGAAGACATAACCTTGCTCCTTCAGGAGCTTTCCGGAGCGATGGGCCTCGGCAACGCCACGCTCTGATAGATCCACGTCCGTCCAGCCGGTAAAGCGGTTTTCCATATTCCAGGTGCTCTCGCCATGACGGAGCAGAACGATTTTGTACATAGATCCCTCCTGTTTGCGGTCGGCGACCGCTATGCAGTCGTTGAGCGCCGCGACCCCTGGCAGCACTCGTCCTTCCAGGGATTCCAGCGACGCTCTGCATCATTTAACTTCGAGCTGCTGTGGGTGAGGCGATTCTGCATGCCTCACCTACACTCTGATTACTCTCTGTCGCTTGAGTACCTCACAAACAGATGCGCATCGGCCCGAAGAAATTGACTAGGCGACGGCGACCTCCCTGGCGAAAGTCTGTTCCTTCGCCGCCAGCGGACGCTTGAGGATAAACAGCATGCCCGTCGTGACTATGGTACCTATGACGATGGCCAGGACATAACCGCCCAGGTTCACGACTGCGTTGGGAATAGGTAAGACGAAGATGCCACCATGCGGCACCAACAACTGGCAACCGAATAACATTGAAAGCGCCCCAGTCACTGCGGACCCAACCATCAGGCTTGGAATGACGCGGAATGGATCGCGTGCCGCGAAGGGGATCGCTCCTTCTGTGATGAACGATATACCCAAGACAGCCGCCGCGCTGGCGGCTTCCTGCTCATCAGCCGTGAAGCGATTCTTGAAAAGCAGAGCCGCCAACGCCAGGCCCAGTGGCGGCGTCATCCCCGCGGCCATCACCGCTGCCATTGGCTCATAGACCTGGCTGGCGAGCAAGCCAACCGAGAAGGTATAGGCGGCCTTGTTTACCGGACCACCCATATCAAAGGCCATCATCGCACCTAAGATGATGCCAAGAACGACTGCGCTGCCGGTCTGCATACCCCTCAGCCAGTTCGTCATGCCAGTATTGACCACTTTCATCGGAGGACCGATCAGGTAGATCATGGCCAGGCCAACGACTAATGTTGAGAGCAGTGGTAGGATCAGTACGGGTTTCAGGCCTTCCAGGTTCTTCGGCAGTTTAATAGTATTGTTCAGCCAAAGGGTCAAGTACCCCGCCAGGAAACCAGACACAATGCCGCCCAGAAAGCCAGAACCCACAAAAGTCGCCAGCATACCACCGATCAAACCCGGAGCGATGCCTGGCCTGTCGGCGATGGAGTAGGCGATGAACGCCGACAGGACCGGGACGTACAGGGCAAATGCCGTCCCCCCACCGATCTGCATCAACGCCCACGCCAGTGTGCCTTCGGGATATCCTTCGGGCTTGATGCCACCAAAAGCGAACGACAGGGCAATCAAGATGCCACCGGCCACCACGATCGGCAGCATGTAGGACACACCGGTCATCAGGTGTTTGTACGGGCCGGTCACCTTGGCAGCGCGGGCTTTTTTCATTTCCTTAGCCAGGTCAGCCAGGCCAGTTCCCGTTGGTTCCGGTAAGGCCAGGGCTTTCTTGATCACTTCTTGCCCTTCATGCATAGCGGCTTTGGTCGATGTTTCGTAGAGCCGCTTACCGGCGAAGCGAGTCTTATCCACAAAAGCGTCTGCCGCGAGGATCACAGCATCAGCCCGGCCAATCTCCTCGAATGTGAGGGTATTTTGCGAGCCGACCGAGCCTTGGGTCTCAACTTTCATCTCATAACCCAGGGATTCGGCCGCCTTTCTCAATCCTTCGGCAGCCATAAAGGTATGGGCTATACCGGTCGGGCACGAGGTGACACCTACCAGGAATTTCGATGCATCGGGCGGAGGTGGCGCTACAGGTAGCGGTGCCGCTGTCGGTGCTGGTGCGACTGCAGCCGCTTTCGCCTCTTCGACCTCTGCCAGTGCCTCCTCGATCACAGCTCGAGTCTTGCGAATGGCGTCGCTCGTCGAGACCGCGTACACGGGTTTGTCAGTGAAGCGGTCCATGTTGATATGGATATCCGTGGCGATGATCACCATGTCAGCTTCGCGGATCTCCTGCTCGGTGAGCACATTTTTTGCCCCAGCCGAGCCCTGCATTTCCGCCCGCAAGGTATGCCCCATGGTCTTCGCGGTTCTCTCAAGCGCTTCCGCGGCCATGACGGTATGGGCAATCCCCGTTGGGCAGGCCATAACTGCTACGATCTTTGCCATGTGTCAGCTCCTTTTGTAAAACTATAACTAAAACAATGCCTTGGAAATCTCTCGGATGGTGACCTGCTCTCTCACCGACTGGACCGCTTCGATTGAGGGCAGGCCCGATCCGATATGACTGATAGCGGTCACCGAGAAGGCGGTTGCCAACCGGGCGCATTCGATCAGGCTCAGGCTGTGGATCTTTCCGGCGACGATACCAGCGACCATTGCGTCGCCGGCGCCCACTGTGCTCTTAACCTCCACAGCCGGTGGTACCGCCCAGGCCGTCTCGTCGCCTTCGACGAAGATTGCTCCCTCCTTTCCCATCGAGATGACCACACTGTGGATATTGTGGCGCCCCATAATCGCGCGCGCTTGCTCAAGAATGGCTGTGGCTGAATCCAACGACTTCCCGGCATATTCGCTTAACTCATCCACATTGGGCTTAATTAGCCAGGGTCCAGCAGACAAAGCCTGGCGAAATCCCTCGCCGCTCGTATCGAGCACGACCTTCTTGCCTGCCAGGAGCCGTACCATTTCCTTGTAGATGTCAGCAGAGACCCCGCGTGGGATGCTGCCGGAAAGAACAAACCACTCGTGACTGACGCCGAGCTCAGCCAGGATCTCGAAAAGGCGTTCGATATCAGCCGGGCTGGGAGTCTCGCCGGGGAAGTTAATATCTGTGGTCTGATGGAGGACTTCGTCGCTGACCTTAACGCCGATGCGCGTCTGGCCGGCGATACGGACGCAGCGATCCTCGATATTTTTGCGTTCGAACAGGCGGTGGAAGATGGCATCATTATCTGCTCCCAGAAAGCCGGTGACTGTGGCAGGTTGGCCAAAATCAGCCAGGAACGAGGCGACGTTGATGCCCTTGCCGCCAGCGTCCATCTGTGACGACTGGACGCGGTTCACGGCGCCAGCCGTGAAGTTTGGAATGCTGATCGTCTGATCGATGGCCGGATTGATTGTGACGGTGACGACCCGCTTCTCATGATCCATGATTTTCCTACCTTTCGCATTCCAGGTCGCAGATTGAAAGATTGGTGACTGCAACCTGGAACAAACTAACCGGCAATCTGCTTGAGTGGCAGGCTGCGCACCTCGGCCGCCGTCCGGCAGGTGAGAGCTTGTGTTGCGAGCTCCTTAGCCTGCTCAAGGGTGAGGCGCCGGATTTGCGCCTTGATCGCAGCGATGCTGGGGATGCTGACGCTTAGCTCGGTTACCCCCAGGCCGGCCAGGATCACTGCCCCCCTGGGATCTCCTGCAATCCCTCCGCATACTCCCACCCACTTGCCGGCAGCAGTTGCCGCTTTCACGGTCCAGTCTATCATTCGCAGCACGGCCGGATGCAGCCCATCAGCCTGCTTTGCCAGCATAGGGTGCACACGATCCATAGCCAGCGTATATTGGGTCAGGTCATTGGTGCCTATGGAGAAGAAATCTACCTCCTGTGCAAACTCGTCGGCCATCAGGACCGCCGATGGCACCTCGATCATGATGCCGATATCCACGGACCCTGCGCCAACCTCCCAACGTACCTCCGCGGCCGCCTCCTTAGCGGCTTGCAAGTCTTCCAGGGTAGAAATCATCGGAAACATGATCTTTACCGGCCCCAATTCAGATACGCGGTATATGGCGCGCAGTTGTGTACGGAAAAGTTCTGGCCTGGCCAGGCAAAGCCGTATGCCTCGTACCCCCAGGAAAGGATTACTTTCGGCCGGCAGGTTCAGGTAGGGTACGTTTTTATCTCCACCGATATCTAACGTGCGAATGATAAGCGGCAGGCCATTCAGCGCCTGCACCATTTCCCGGTAGGCTGCAAACTGTTCTTCCTCATCCGGTGGACCTTCTCGATCCAGGAAGAGGAACTCGGTACGCATCAGCCCGACCCCCTCCCCCCCGGCATTCACCGCCTGTTCGGCCTCCGAAGCGCGACCAATATTTGCTACCACCTCGACACGGTAGCCATCTTTCATGAGGGCTGGCTCATAGCAGCGAAGCTTCTCCGCCTCGCGCAGCGCCTCCAACGTCTGTTGGGCCTGCCTGGCGGAAGCCAGAGTGGCGGGGCTGGGAGACACGTAAAGATTACCCCGGCTCCCATCCAGTATGGCCTCCCCGTTCTCAGATTGGTGCATCAAAGCGGGGCCACAACCAACGACCGCCGGGATGCCCAATGCGCGGGCGATAATCGCGCTGTGGGAAGTGGGGCCGCCTCCTGATGTGCAGAATCCTAAGATGTAAGTCGGATCGAGACCGGCGGTATCAGAGGGAGTCAGATCCTCAGCTAACAGGATCATCGGTTTTTGGGGGATTGTCGATTCTTCCTCGAGGGAGTGAGCCAACAAGCGCAGCACACGGCTGCCGACGTCGCTCAGATCGACTGCTCGCCCGGCTATCAGTGGATCGTCTATCTTTTTCAAATCTTCTACCCGCTGTTCGATCGCCCTTTGCCACGCATAACCGGCGCTAGAGCCTGATTCTATTTGGGCCAGGACATCCTGTCCCAGTTCGGGATCATCCAGGAATTCAGCGTGAGCCAGGAAGATTGAGGCTTTGTCTGCTCCTGAGCGCTGCTTGACCTCCTGGTAGAGCCCGTTCAGCTCTGCTCGGGCTGCCTCGATCGCCTGCTGAAGATGGATCTTCTCGACCTCCGGATCTCTGGCAGTTGTTTCAACAACGAACTTGCTGCGCTTGAGATATTGTATTGGCCCAATCACCAACCCTGGTGAAGCGGGAACGCCCGGCACAACTGTTCCGCCCGGTTCGGCTTCCCACTCATATTCAGGGGTGATAGTACTCTCCGCTGGAACTTCCTCCTCTGCCTCGCTCAGCCCACTTTCTACAGCAGCTTTCAATGCCTGGAGTGCAGCCGCCTCGTCCGGCCCTTGCGCCATAACTCTGATGCTGCTGCCATTTTCTGCACCCAATTGGAGTAAGGAAGCCAGGCTTTTGCCATTAACGACCTTATCTCCAAGACGAACGCGCACATCTGACTCGAATCCCTTCGCAATACCGACAAAAACAGTTGCGGGCCGGGCGTGTAAGCCGGTTGGATTGATGATGGTCAGGTCTACGTATGTGGGAAAATCGGCGGGAACTTCTATTGGCACTTTAACTTTTTCGCGGGGACCAGTCAATGTGCGGATGATATCGTTTATGTCGTTGGTCTTGGCGAGCTTTTTGACAGTCGCTTCATCATTGAGGATATTGGTCAGGTTGGCCAGGATGCCAAGGTGCTCGTCTGAACGCGCGGCGATGCCAACCACGAGATGAACGGTTTCGCCACGATTCCATTCGATCCCGTCCGGGATTTGTAGCACTGCGATTCCGGTGCGCAGGATCAGATCGCGATCTTTTGGCAGCCCATGCGGAATTGCGATCCCATTTCCAAGATATGTATTGGCTACCTTTTCTCTGGAGAGCATGCTGTCAATATAACCAGCTTTTATATACTGGTTATTGACCAGCAGATTGCCAGCCGCGTGTATGGCTTCTGCTTTGTTCGCAACGCGGGCCTGAAGTTGAACGTTGCCTTGTTCTAATTCGAGCATTTTTCACTCCTTATTATCTGGAAAATCATCAATTTACCCCTTTCTCTTCTAAGCCCTGGGTGAGGTATTCAACAATCACCATCGGATCATGGGCATGGGCAAGGCTTTCAGCGATTTTGGCATCCTGGACCGCCCTTGTTAAATTGATCAGGACGCGGACGTGTTCGTCTGAATTGGATGCCAGTCCAATAACCAGATAAACCCGCTCGCCAGGCTCCCATTCGACACCTTCTGGAAATTGAAGAACCGACACTCCCGTTCGGTGGACTGCTCGTAGATCTGCAAGTTCACCATGGGGAAGCGCAATTCCATTCCCGAGATACGTTGACAAAACACGCTCCCGGGCCAGCATTCCGTCGACATACGAAGGCGCTACACATCCATTTCTTACCAGCACATCACCAGCTTGTCTGATGGCATCCGCTTTACTGGTAGCTTGCGCTCCCAGGACTACCATCTCCCTACCCAGCACTTTCATTCTGCAATTGATCTTAGTATTTTGATTATCATTCAAATCGTTTGGCAATGTTGGGGAATATCTGGGATACCATCCGCTGCGCCTAAGACATTATGGTTTAGAATACTGCGCTGATTCTGCCCTGTACTGCGCCACTGGCGGTCGCTCCCAGTTCACCCACAACGTTAGAATCCGCCAGACCCCCTCAACAGTTTATTACCGTTGCTGGGCATCTGGTTGCCCACTAGATTGCTGTTAGCCGGGATAACTTTCGGCGGTAGGTCGGCTACGCGCAATTCACACAATCTGCACAGAATAATGCCTTTAAGTCCGGGAGCCGGAATGGCGATCTTCGGAGCCGATCCTCCCCACCTCAAGTATATTGTTATGAAAGATTGACTAGATACAGATAAGTCGAAACAAAAAGCCACTGACAGACGATCGTCAGCGGCCTTGTTGAATTGCCCAATGTGTCAAGCCTTTTCAGATGGCCTGACCCGCGGTTTTGATTCGATAGATGTAGTAAAAATCGTCGCATTTATTGTACATTTAATTGTAAGCAGAGTCAACAGGTTCGGTTTGACACAGGTCCTGGTTTCTGATGCAGGGTTTTTTCTAGAATAAGAAAGCCAATATGTGAGTGGAATTTTTACCTTAATTGCAGTACATGTCATCAATTTTATCTTATATGCTTCTGAGGCT
>Ga0315542_1002163_pt1 | contig 12045 bp, 6 predicted proteins | sample SalMarSW160120MG_FD_202541 | JGI IMG/M metagenome (GOLD analysis project Ga0315542, IMG submission 202541) | Salt marsh sediment microbial communities from the Plum Island Ecosystem LTER, Massachusetts, United States - Salt Marsh Sediment SW1601-20 ... | reverse complement strand
TCCTGTTATCAGCACATTGGCATCTGTTCCCGCAACTTTTCTGACTATATTCATAACATTGATCATAGTAGGGGAAGCTCCCAATACTATCTTTTCACCGCCTTTGTTAATCTCCTTTTTTAAGAGAATATTGTCCTTTTTCAATATGGATGCTTCCTGTCTTGATACCCTTAATTTCCAGGCGGCGTTTATTGTTGCCAGGAGCTTTGTGTTATCCCATGGCTTGAGAATAAAATCAACAGCACCCTCCCTTATTGCTTTCACTGCCAGCTCAACATCCCCATAGGCAGTGACAATAACAACACTAATATTGCTGTCGTATTTATAAATCTCCCTCATCCAGAAAAGTCCTTCATTCCCATTGTGAACTCCTGATTTGAAGTTCATATCAAGCATTACTATATCGACATCATTATTCCGCAGAATTTCATTGATGCGATTAGGATCGGTCAGCGTGATAACTTTTTCGAACTCATTCTTCATTATCAGTTCAAGAGCATTCAGCAGGCCCTTGTTATCATCGACTATGAGCAAATTACCTTTCGTCATTTTACAGATTTTATGTAAAGACGGACTTAAAATCAAAATGTGTCAAAAAAATAGACATTTTTTTTGACACATTCAGTATTTTTATAAAATTATTCAATAGAAAGTCAGATCAACAAGTCAATACAGAAAGTATCATTTTGTTATTTGCCGGTCTTCCAGAAGATTATCAGGAATTTTATCTATAGAATAAATTTTTATATCACGAAAAAATATTTCAGCACCCTCCGATTCAAACTGAATTTTCCCTTTGGTCAAAGGAATTTCTTTGTCACCTTCCAGTTGACGGGAATTTTGAAGTACCATATTTACAACCCCGTTCACTATATGAATGCTGGTGCCTCCAAAACAGTATAAATCAATTGTATTCCATTCACCTGAAGGTTTTTCTGCATCAGGATATTTTATACAATTTCTCCCATTTGGACTGACAGTGCTGAAAGTAAAAAGATCCCCGTTCTTATTATAAACATAGGAACTGTCATTTTCCTTTATTGCCCTTACATCAAAAATTGCTCCTGCACAGGCCCAGTAATCACCACAATCTCCTTCCTCTATCTGGAACTCATGGGAACGAAGCCAGAATCCGCCGTCTGCACCCTGGGGACCTACAGCATAGTACATTAATCCACTGTCCTTTTTACCTTTTTTATTAGGGGGCCATTGCAATTGCCCCCATTTGAATTGCAGCTGCAGGTGGAAATTTTCAAATTCCCTCGTAGTTGAAATTCCACCATATTCCTCACCTGATATCCTCAGAACTTTTTCGCCGCCCACTTCAGCTACATCAAAGACCTTCAGGGGATCAGTATTTAAACCTACAGGAATAGTATCCCATTTATTCAGAACCGTATCATATCTGGGTCCCAGGTATGTATCCCATCCGGTTAAGTCTTTTCCATTAAAAAGGAACTGCAACTTGTTCTTATCTGATGAGCGGTTAATGCAACTACCTGACAAGAGCAGTAACAAAACTAATTTTAACAGATTTTTATAATTCATAGCTTTAAGGTTTTGTTAATATCTTTTCTTTCTTGGGCAGCAGCTAATATAGGCTAATTTTAAGTGTTGTCAAAACTTTGAAAGCTGCACTTCCAGATAAAACTGACCTGTTCATAACCACATAAATTAGAGTAAAAAAGAATTTGCAACTTTTATTTGAAATTTTGCAACATTTGGATTTCTTATACGTCTTTATATCAAAAGTTCTAATTGGTGAAAAAATAATTAAACCCATGACAGTAAAATTAAATGCAAACGAGGTTGTTCTTAAAGCCGGTGACACTAACCAGGTGATTAACAACAATACTATTGAGGGGAAACTGATAGTGACAAATCAGAGAATTTATTTCAAAACTCTTAATGAGGAAACAGAAAAATTCAATCTCGAAATATTGTTTGATAATATTCTTGAAGTAATTTATTACAGCAAAGGATTGTTATTTGGCATCAAAGGGTTGAATGTTGTAACCAGGGATGGAAAAGCTCACACTTTCCCGCTGAAGAAAAGAGATGAAATGGGGCAATTAATAAATAAAATGTATTAGCACGTTATTATTCAATATATATTCCCAGCTCATAAAAATAAGAATATCTGCCTGACCGGCAGATATTCTTATTTTATTTTATTCATATCTCAGCGAATCAACCGGATTTCTTAAGGCAGCCCTGAGAATCTTAAAGACAATTGTAAGGACTGTAGCTGCAAACATAATTAACACCGCAGACAATAACATTCCGGCCCTTATTGTGACAAAATAATCCCAGATACTGTCAAGCAGCATCAACGATAAATAATAACCTCCCAGGCATCCAAGAACAGCTGCAATCGTAAGAACGATCAGGAATTTTTTGCTGACCAGGAACATTATCACAGGTATCGGGGCACCTTGTATCTTTCTAATACCTATTTCTTTTGTCCTTCTGATGATATCAAGTGAGACGAGATTATACATTCCTATCAAAGACAATAGCGTAGCTACAATAGCAAGAAATAAATTTACCTTCAGGATGCTTCCATTTATATCCTTTTCTTCCTGCATCGTGTCCTCCTGTAACAAACCTCCGAAAACTTCATTTATTGCGAGCTTTTTCCATCTCATCCTTACGAATTCCAGTATCCCGGCTAAATCTGCCGGATTGCCTCTTACTATCAAAAGTCCAAATTCATCTGTCCCTGAAATTCTTAGCATCGTCGGCTCAATTTTATTCCAGAGGCCACTTGTATAAAAATCTTTTACAACTCCGACTATTGTCAACCTTGTTGTGTCATACAACGTAACACTCTTGCCAACTGCATCCTGCCATCCTAAGTCATTCAGAAATTTCTGGTTCACGATAATTGAATTGTTTGTGCGGTCCGCTTCCAACCTGTCCTTATCAAAAAGACGACCTTCAATAAGATGCAATCCCATTGTCTGGGCATAACCCGGGCCTATATCCAAAACATCGACTTCCAAAGGCCTGGTTTCATATTTAATTGGTCTCCGGTAAGCTCCGAATCCGATATGATTTTGTGTGCCTTCAGCCATAATTACCTTTGGATCAGTAAGAACTTCATTACGCAGAGATGTAAAATTTTCCTGTGGTACAGGAACAACGATAAGTTGATCTCTGTCATATCCAAGGTCCAGGGTCCTCTGAAAATTTGCATTTTTTGCAAATACTATACCCATTACCAGGGCCATGACAGATATGGAAAACTGTAAAGTAAGAAGGATAATTGAAAGCCTTCCCGAGCCTTTTACCTCCGAATCACCCTTAAGAACATTGACAGGACTGAAACCGCTTACATACAATGCGGGGTAAACTCCGGCAACAAACCCTGTAACAATAAGAAGCAGAATAATAAAGACCCAGAAAAATGCATACCTGGTAAGAGTGAGCTTAATAGTCATGTATGCCCACAAATTGCTATAAGCCGGTACCAGGAATTCAGCAATTACAATCCCTGTCATAAGAGCCAGGAAACAAATAATAAGTGTCTCCAGCATAAACTGTGAAACAAGTTGTCTTCGCTGACCTCCAAAGGTTTTCCTTAAACCAATCTCTTTAAGCCTCTTACTAAACGTAGCCCTTGATGTATTGGCAAAATTAAAACACGCGATTAAAAGGATGAAAAGAGCCATAACGGGAGGAGCAACAACTGCAGCAGGATGAAGAGAGGGGAAAAGTCCTGAAGCCCAGGTATTCCTGGAATTCTTTCCCACATCTTTCATAGGAACAAGGTTAAACCTGTTGATCTTAAAATCTTCCCTTGCCTTGTTCTGAACCGGAAGGTAAGCCTTCATCGATTGTACTATTGACGAAAGTGCTGACTTATCAGGAACCATTATGAACAGAGCAGTTGCCCACATCTTCCAGTCCGTATCATCAAACCCTCGTACTAAGGTCAGATTATCGAAATTTGACAGAATATCTATCCGGAAACTTGAATTGTCAGGAAGATCGGCAAATACAGCACCTACCGTATATGTAAATTCCTTTCCCCGGTCGTCGAGTAATGAGATGGTTTTGCCAACAGGGTATTCCTTACCGAAAAGTATATTGGCTGTTTTCTGACTTATCAGTACATTTCCCTGTCCTTCAATGGATTTTTTATCACCATTAATTATCGGGAAAGTGAATATATCAAGAAAAGCAGGATCGACAAAAGAGATATTCATGGGAAAAAGGTCGTCTCCTTTCTTCACTGGCAAACCAGCCCTCACTAACCTTGCTGATTTCTCTATCCCCGGAATATCCTTTGTTACCTGCAGTCCAAGAGTAGCAGGCACAATGCCATACTCCTGTTCCCGGTTTTCCATATCCCTGAAACTGGTAACCCGGTAAATTTTGTCGAAATTCTCATTATTTCTGTCAAATTCATAATTGAACATGTGGTTGAAAAAAGCGACGATGCACACCGCCAGCGCAATTCCAAGTCCCACTATATTTATTATTGTGAAGATCTTGTTCTTTAAAAGATTTCTGTAGGTAACCAGAAGGTAGTTTTTAAGCATATTCTTTATTCATATTTAAGCGATTGTGCCGGATTGACCTGGGCTGCCCTGAGGATGCGATAACTGATTGTCATTACTGCAATTCCCATCGCAATCAACAGACCGGCAACGAAACTGAACATCCCAAGATTTATCCTGTAATAAAAATTCTGCAGCCACTTCGTCGCAATAAAATAGATTATAGGCCATGCAATTAAAGCTGATACAGAAACCAGTATGACTATTTCTTTTGATATTTCAATGTAGATACCAGTTACAGAAGAACCCATGGCTTTCCTTACTCCAATCTCCTTGGTTCTTTGTTCCACCGTGAAAGAGGTAAGTCCGAAAAGTCCGAGTGAAGCTATCAGTATTGCAAGTATTGAAAAGATAACTGCCATTTGAGCATTCTGTTTTTCCTGGATATACATCTTCTCAAAATCCTGATCAAGGAAATAGTACTGCAATGGATTATTCTGTACAAACTCTTTCCATGTTGTTTCTATATCACTTATAGTCTTAACATAATTATGGGCAGTTAACCTGACTGTGATATAACCCCACAACATACCATCATTCTGGAATTTGAAAATATAAGGCTGTACAGGATTCCGAAGTGATTCAAAATTAAAATTTTTCACCACACCCAAAATTGGCATATAACTCATTTTACCGGAATCACCAGGTTCCATGAATCTTGTTTTTTGCATATCAGTAATTCCAAAATTCTTCATGGTGCTTTCGTTGACAAGACATGCATCTTTATCAGTTGAATATGATTCATTAAAGAATCTTCCCGAATCAAGCTTTATACCATAAGTATCGAGAAAATTATAATCGCACCAGTTTGTAACCATAAGAAAGCTTTCATCTTTTCTTCCTTCTATTCTGTAACCGTTAGTATTGTTAACGCGACCCGGAACCATAGTTGAACTGGTGACGTTTATAACACCCGGAATATTTTTTACTGCGTCCTTGAAGGCTTTCATCTTTGGATTCAGTGATCCTGCCCTGTTTATGACAATCAGCTGTTCTTTATTGAAACCGACATCTTTATTCAGCATATAGTTTATCTGCCTGTACATTACCAGTGTACCAACTATAAGCAGAATAGACACTGCGAACTGGAAAATTACCAGTACCCTTCTGAGACGGCCATTCTTCATACTATTCTTCACACTGCCCTTGAGTACTTCATAGGGGCTGAAGGAGGATAGAAAAAGAGCTGGATAACTTCCCGCCAGAAATCCTACTGCAAGTGTAAACAGCAAAAGCAGAGGTACAGTAAACCATTTGACAAAAAGCCTTAGTGCAAGGTGTGTACCAAGGAGATTATTAAAATACGGGAGTGTAAGTTTAATTAGTACTAAAGCCAGGATAAGAGAGACAAATGAAAGAATGAACGATTCAGAAAGAAACTGAGTTATCAGTATCCCTCTCGATGAACCTCCGATCTTCTTAATCCCAACCTCTTTGGCCCTTTTTGAGGCCTGAGCCGTCGAGAGATTCATGAAATTTATTGCAGCTATAAGTACAATAAGGATGGCTATACTGCCGAATATGATCAGAAATTTCGGATCGCTGGCTGCTTTAAACTCCTGTTGAATTGAATTATCAAGGTGGACATCTTTCAGGTTCTGAAAATAGAATCTGTATTTATTTCCCTGTTTCTCCATATCTTCCATTGATACTCCCAAATACTGCTGAAGTTCCGGCCCTACATACTTTTTCAGTAATTCCGGCATCTTGTCATCTATGGTTTTGGAACTGGTATTAGGTTTGAGCAGCAGGTATGTGCTGAAACTATTGCTTAACCATACCGGATTTTTTGAACGGGGATTTGTCATAAATGAAGTAAGAATATTAGCCTCAAAATGAGTGTTTTCAGGAATATCAGCCATTACTCCTGATACAACATACCTTACAGTATCGCTCCCTATTTTAATGGTTTTATCAATAGGATTTTCACTTCCAAAAATTTTCTTTGCCGTAGATTCTGACAAAACTGCTTTGTGTGGTGCATTCAATGCATTTTGGGGATCGCCTTTCAGAACCGGAATAGAGAAGAAATTAAAGAATGACGAATCTGCTTCAATCAGGTGTTCCTCGGTAAATGCCTGATTATTGTATTCAATAATGGTGGGACCGTGACCTGACAACCTCAGGAAATCCTCAACTTCAGGAAACTCTCTTAATAAAACAGACCCCATCACTGCTGGTGAAGTGGCAATAGTAACCTCCTGCCCACCTACCTTTCCATTCAAGATAGCCCTGAATATCCTGTCTTTCTTTACATTATAATTATCGTAACTAGCCTCATTTATTACAAATAAAGCAATTATAAGGCTGCATGCTATTCCAATCGAAAGACCCAGAATATTTATAACCACATACCCGCGCTGTCTTTTGAAAGATCTTATGCTGTGTTTTATCAGATTACGAAACATAGTAATGATGTATAATAAGGTTTTAAACTTTATTTAATTTCAGGTCTGCGATATCTGCCCTCTATTCATATTTTAGCGATTGGGCAGGATTGACCCTGGCTGCTCTCAGAATACGATAACTAATTGTAAGGATGGCAATACCGAGAGCAATTGATAACCCTGCAACAAAACTAAAAGCTCCAAGACTTATCCTGTAGTAAAAATTCTCCAGCCATTGTCCCGCAATATAATAAATTATGGGCCAGGCAAGAATGGCCGATACGGAAACCAGGATCACAATCTCTTTGGAAATAGCAATGTAAATACCTGAAACTGTTGAACCCATGGCTTTTCTTACTCCTATCTCCTTGGTGCGCTGTTCCACCGTGAATGATGTAAGTCCGAATAATCCTAATGATGCTATAAATATTGCCAGGATTGAGAAGATCACTGCCATCTGAGCATTCTGTCTTTCCTGGTTATACATCTGTTCAAAATCAGCATCGACAAAATAATATTGCAGCGGAGTGTTGGCGGTAAACTCTTTCCATTTATTTTCTATTTCAGAGATTGTCTTCTGGTAATTCTGCGCTAATAACTTCACTGACAGGTATCCATATTGCATATTATCATTTTTGAAGCAGAAAACATATGGACCAATAGGGTTTCGCAACGATTCGAAGTTGAAATTCTTTACAACGCCGATAACCTGCAAATAATTTACGTTATCGTTTGCACCAGGCCGGGGCTGTGCGAATCTTGTCTTTTCAGGATCCTTAATTGAAAAATCTTTGACTACAGATTCATTAACGATGCATGCATTCTGGTCCGTTGAATATGTTTCATTGAAGTTCCTGCCCGATACAAGTGTCATCCCGTATGTTGCCAGATAATCATAATCGATCCAGTTGGTCTGCATCAGGAAAGACTCATCTTTTCTTCCTTCCATACCATAACCATTATTATTGTTATTACGGGCCGGAACAGCTGTGGAGCTTGCTATATTGATTACGCCGGGGATCCCCTTTACAGCGTCTTTAAATGACTTGACTTTTGGTCCGAGAGCTTCTGCCCTGTTAATAACAATCAATTGTTCTTTGTTAAATCCAACATCTTTATTAAGCATATACCTTATCTGCCTGTACATTATTAGAGTGCCAACTATAAGGAGTATTGAAACAGTAAACTGGAATACGACAAGTACTTTTCTCAGACGGCCATTCTTCATACTGTTTTTCATGCTCCCCTTGAGAACCTCATAGGGATTGAAAGAAGACAGGAAGAGCGCAGGGTAACTGCCGGCAAGAAAACCGACCACAACTGCAAAAGCCAGCAATATAGGTACTATGTACCATGCTGCAAAAAGGTTTAACACAAGCTTTGTTCCAAGTAAATTATTAAAATACGGAAGTGTTAGTCTTATAATAACCAGGGCCACAATGAGCGAGACGAATGACAGGATAAAAGATTCCGAAAGGAATTGTGTAACAAGCATCCCTCTTGTAGAACCCCCTATCTTCTTTATACCTACCTCCTTAGCCCTTCTGGCAGCCTGGGCAGTTGAAAGGTTCATAAAATTTATAGCTGCAATTATTACTATAAGTATAGCTATGCTGCCAAAGATTAAGAGATACTTTGGATCACTAGGTTGCTTGAACATCTGCTGGATAAGCGGTTGAAGGTGAATGTCGGTAAGCTTCTGGCAGAAAAACCTGTATTTGTTACCCTGTTTGAGAAAGTCATCCATTGATATCCCCATAAATCGCTGTATGTCGGGCCCGACATATTTAATTAAAAGATCAGGGATCTTCTCATCGACAGTTTTTACTATGGAATTTGGTCTCAATAGAAGATAAGTACTGTAACTGTTACTAAGCCATACAGGATTCCTCGACCCCGGATCTGTCATAAATGAAGAGATGATATTGGCCTCAAAATGTGAATTACCTGGAACATCGCCCATAACACCGGAGACAATATACCGTACTGAATCTGTCCCTAACTTGAGAGCTTTGTCTATAGGATTTACATCACCGAAGATCTTCTTTGCGGTCGATTCCGACAACACAACTCTGTGAGGTGCATTCAGAAGATTTTTTGGATCACCCTTCAGTACAGGTATTGAAAAGAAATTAAAGAATGTCGAGTCAGCTTCAACAAGGTGGTCCTCCGTAAAAGTCTGATTATTGTAGTCAATTACAGTAGGGCCTGTACCGGTCATCCTGAGATAATCCTCAACTTCAGGAAATTCCTTTGCCATTGTGGGACCCATCTGAGCTGAAGTGTAAGCTGCTGTCAATTCCTGGCCCCCTATCTTACCGTTGAGGATAAGCCTGACTATTCGGTCTTTTTTGACATTAAATCTGTCATAACTTGCTTCATTTATCACAAAAAGTGCAATAAGAAGACTGCAGGCAATACCGATCGAAAGTCCGAGAATATTAATTATTATATATGCACGCTGTCTCTTAAAAGACCTTAAGCTATGCTTGAGTAGGTTAGAAAACATTTTTATAAGGTTTAATTTAACATCTCATAGACGGAATAAAAATAGCTTCGCTGCATTTAAGAAACTTATTCTACTTTCAATGCCTCAGCCGGGTTTATACCTGATGCTTTATAAGCCTGGAAACTAACTGTTATTAATGCTATAAGTGCAGCCCCGAACGCTATAAAAACCAATACTGTTATACTGAGGTCAATCCTGTAAGCAAACTGCTTCAGCATGTTATGCACTATGACGCAACCCAGGGGAAGCGCAATTGCAATGGAAATGATCACAAGCAAAAGAAACTCTTTTGATAGTGTATAAATTACCGATCCTGATCCGGCCCCCATCACTTTTCTTATACCAACTTCATTTGTCCGGCGCTCGGCGGAATAGGACGATAATCCGTACAGGCCCAGGCAGGCAATAATTACTGCCAGAATTGTAAAATATTTAAGTAATCCAGTCAGACGAATTTGCGATCTGAAGAGGTTATCGTAATCCTGGTCAATAAATGTATACTGCAGCGGATACTCAGGTATTAACTCCTTCCATTTATCTTCCACAACCTTAAGTGATGCCGGAACATTTCCGGGTGTAAGCCTTATAAGGATGGTATTAAGGTAACTTGTATCAGCAAGAGCAAAAGCCATTGGTTCAATCTCCTGGTCAGCTCCTTTAAAATGAAAATTCTTAAGCACACCAATAATATTACCATTTAAACCCATAAAACTGAACTTCTTACCAACCGGGTCACCGATATTCATTATTTTAACCACCTCCTCATTGACCAGGAAATTACCAGTCGTATCTCTTGCCATATCACCACTATATTCTCTTGAAAAATCCCTTCCGGAAACAAGCTTCATTTTCATTGTTTCCAGGTAGTCATAATCAACTCCATTAGTCCCTATCAGAACAGTCTTTTCAGGATCCTTCCCCTCCCAACGTGCTCCGCCTGAATTACTTCCCATCATAACAGGATTATGCATCGAGGCCGTTACTCCCTGTATAAGAGTCTCTGTAAGCAGTTCCTTCTTAAGTGAGTAATACTTTGTTTTCATACTACCTATCATAGGAATCGATATAACATTATCCTTATCGAAACCTAATTCTATCTCCTGGAGGTATTTCAACTGTTTATACATAAAAATTGCAGATGTAGCAATCAATATCGACAATGAGAATTGTATAACAACAAGAATCTGCCTGAGTCTTACTCCTCCCTTACCGGAAACCGATTCCCCTTTAAGTACAGAAACAGGTTTAAATGAAGAGAGATAGAAAGCCGGGTATATTCCTGATACCAGACCCGCAACAAGACCTACAATGATAAAGCTGAGTATAAATTTTGTCTGATAAAGATCTGCCAGGCCAAAATGTTTACCTGATATATTATTAAATACATTAAGAGAAATTGCCACAAGAAATAATGCCAGAATAAGTGCCATTGCAACAAGGAGCATCGATTCGAACATGAACTGAACTATCATTGACATCTGATCCGCTCCGGCTACCTTCTTAATCCCTATTTCCTTACTCCTGGTGGCAGCTTTAGCAGTGGACAGATTAATAAAATTGATACAGGCAATAAGAAGAGTAAAAATTGCTATCAGGGAGAATATATAAACAGCAAGAACAGGACCATTAGTCCTGGTAAAACCGAACTGGGCATGCAGATGTATATCAAGAAGGGGGAAAAGGCTGAATTTAGTGGTTGTCTGAGGATTATGTTCAACAACAACATCTGTCAGCTTTTTGTTTACGGCACCGATATCTGAACCTTTCTCAAGAAGAACGAAAGTATAAATTGAATTATTCCCCCATGAGTCGCTTACCGCACCTATTTGTTTAAGAAATGAGTATGGTATTACTGCTTCAAAATTGAATATGGAGTTCTGGGGGAGGTCTTTCATAACCCCTGTTACCGTAAACTGAAACCGGTTCTCGAGTGTCAGCGTTTTGCCTATTGGGTTTATATTTCCAAAATACTTATTTGCAAGTTTTTCAGAAAGAACAATTGAGTATGGTGATCTTAATACGGTTTCGCGATCACCAAGGATAATCGGCAGAGTAAACATCCTGAATAATCCTGAATCAGCACCAACTAGAAGCGATTCAAAGAACACCTTGTCTTCCTGTCTGAAAAGCACTCGCGGAAGCCTGTTGATGCGTGTCTGATCCTTTATTTCAGGTATTTTTTCCTGCCATACGGGCCCACTGGGATGAGGTGTAACAGTTACATGATAGCGTTCTCCTGAATAAAACTGGTCCTCTTCGACGCGGTAAATGCTTTGTGCATTCGTATTGTATTTTTCATAGCTCAGTTCATTCTGAATCCATAGAAGGATAAGCAATGCTGCGGCCAATCCAATTGCAAGACCCGCAATATTAATAAAAGTAAAACCTTTATGTCTCGATATATTCCTTATAGTTAACAGGAAGAAATTTTTAATCATAGGGTAGTTTTTTTCTATAAAAGACAGTTTAAATAATTCTATGTTGCACAGGATAATATTTATAATGATTGAAATCAGTACAAAAGCTAATTCATTTTAAATTTAGAAAAAAAAATATCTATTGCCTTCAGGGTTAAATCATTTTT
>Ga0315542_1002162_pt1 | contig 12047 bp, 10 predicted proteins | sample SalMarSW160120MG_FD_202541 | JGI IMG/M metagenome (GOLD analysis project Ga0315542, IMG submission 202541) | Salt marsh sediment microbial communities from the Plum Island Ecosystem LTER, Massachusetts, United States - Salt Marsh Sediment SW1601-20 ... | reverse complement strand
AGCACGGCGTCGGGGATGGCGCCGATCCCCATCTGCAGGGTGGCCCCGTCCTCGATGAGGGCGGCGCAGTGGATGCCGATGGCCCGTGCCTCGGGCCCCGCCGGCGCCGGCGGGACCTCCGGGAGGGGATCGTCGACCTCGACCGCGAGATGGATGTTGGAGACGTGCAGCAGCCCGTCCCCGTGGGTCCTCGGCATGTTCGGGTTCACCTGTGCGATCACGGTGCGGGCCGCCTGGACCGCGGCGCGACTGGCATCGACCGATACTCCCAGCGAGCAGTAGCCGTGTCGGTCGGGCGGGGACACCTGGACGAGCGCCACGTCCAGCGGCATGGCACCGCTCCGGAACAGCGTCGGGACCTCGCTCAGGAAGATGGGAACGTAGTCGGCCTGGCCCTGCTCGACGGCCTCGCGGACGTTCGGGCCCACGAAGAGGGCGTTGGTGTGGAAGCTCTTGGCGTAGGCCGGGCCGGCGTACGGTGCCGGCCCCTCGGTGTGCAGGTGGATGATCTCCACGCCCTGCAGCTCGCGCCAGCGCGCCGTGAGCGCTTCGAGCAGCCGGAGGGGCGCGGCGGCCACGCTGTGGACGTAGACGCGGTCGCGCGAGCGGACGACGCGGACGGCCTCATCGGCGGTGACGGTTCGCATGGTCGTGTCGGACCTGCCCTCCCTTGGCGGTGTCCCTCGCCCCCGGCCTCGACGCTACGATGAACGCCCGGCCCACCGAAAGGAAGAACGTCCCTCGGGAGATACGTCCCGGGCCCTGTCGGGGGTGGGGGGTAGGCTGAACGCGACGTGCGCGTGTCCGAGCTGTTGACGCTCCCGCTCCTCGGCCGGGCCCGGCTGGTGGCGGGCCGTGCCGGGGTCGACCGGGAGGTGCAGTGGGCGGGGGTGGTGGACATCCCCGATCCGCACGAGTGGCTCCGGCCCGGCCACCTGCTGCTGAGCACCGGCTACGCCTGGCCCCGGGACGAGGAGGGCCAGCGCCTCTTCGTGCGCTCGCTCGACGAGCGCGGGCTGGCCGCCCTGGCGCTGGCGGTGCCGCAGTTCTTCAGCGAGGTGCCCCCCGCCGTCGTGCGCGAGGCCGACGCGGTGGGGCTCCCGGTGCTCGAGGTGCCCTGGGAGATCCCCTTCGCCCGCATCACCGAGGAGACGCAGCGCGCGCTGCTCGCCGAGCAGCAGCGCGTCATCGTGCGCTCGGAGGCCATCCACCGGGCGCTGACGCAAGCGGCCGTGCAGGCCTCCGGCCTCCAGGAGATCGCCAACGTCCTGAGCGAGCTGATCGAGCGGGACGTCACCTTCGAGAGCGTGTCGGGCCAGCTCTTCGCCGCCTCCTACCGGCCCGGCGAGCGCGACGCCGTGCGCGACCGCACCGTGTCGCAGGGGGTGACCCCGCCCGAGGTGATGGCCGAGCTCGAGCGCTCGGGGATCCTGCAGCGCCTTCGCACCCAGAAGGATCCGGTGTGGGTCCCCGCCGTCCCCGAGCTCGGCCTGACCCCCCGCGTGGCCTGCCCCATCCGGGTGAGCGGCGAGCTGGTCGGCCTGGTGTGGGTCCTGGAGGGGTCCGCCCCGGTAGGCGAGCTCGACGTGCGGGCGGCCGAGCACGCCGCCACGGTGGTCGCGCTCCACATCGCGCACCAGCAGACCCTGGCGCAGCTCGAGTCGCGCCTGGGATACGCCTTCCTCGACTCGCTCCTCGACGGGCGGCTCGAGCCCACCCCGCAGAACCTGGAGCGGTCCCGCCTGCTCGGCTTCGAGTGGGAACGCGGGTACCGCGTCGGGATCGCCGTCCTGAACGACGTGTCGCTCCCGCTGTCGAAGGACGACTTCCTCAGGCGTGAGCAGCTCGCCGAGCGCCTGCGGCAGCGCGTGCGCGGGCTCGGCGGCGCGCCGCTACTGTCGGTGACGTTGAACGAGGTCAGCGTGCTGCTCGAGGAGGGCGTCGACCCGGCCGAGCTGGGGCCGGGCGCCGCGGACGAAGGCGTGGGGATGGCATGGGGTCGCGTCCACCACGGGGTGGCCGGCATCCAGCGCAGCTTCCGTGAAGCGCGCTCCCTGCTGCCCCACCTGGTGGCGGGAGAGGCGCTGCACTACGATGCCTGGCTCGTGCCGCGGGTGCTGCTCGGTGACGCCGAGGCGCGTGCCGCGCTGCTCGACGAGGTGTTCGGTCCGCTGCGCGCGAGGCGGGGTGGGGGGCGGCTGGTCGAGACGGTCGTCGCCTGGGCGCGGTGCGGCTTCCAGGGCAAGCGCGCAGCCGCCGACCTGGGCGTGCACGACAACACTGTGCGCTACCGGCTGGAACGCGTCGCGGAGGCGCTCCAGGTCGACCTGGCCGACCCGGACGTACGCTTTCGGTTGCGCCTGGCGAGCGATATTTTGGCATTGGCAGACAAGAACGCTTCATAGGTTTGTGCCCGAGAGCCGTAGCGCGGCCGGTCTGCGGAGGGTAGGATGGTGCCTCCACAAGGAAAGGAGCGCTGGACTGCGGTGGACTCCGCCGACTCCCGTAACGCACTTCTGGGCCATGTCCGTGACGCCAACGTCCCTCGCGGGCTGGCGACCGCCCATCCGATCTTCCCCGCGCGCGCCAAGGGCGCCCGCATGTGGGACGTGGACGGAACGGAGTACATCGACTTCACGGGCGGCATCGGCGTGATGAACATCGGCCACGCCAACGAGCGCGTAGCCGACGCCGTGCAGGCGCAGCTCGAGCGCTTCAGCCACACCTCGGCGCAGGTCGCCATGTACGAGCCGTACGTGCGGCTCGCCGAGCGCCTCAACGCGCTCGCGCCCGGCGACCGTCCCAAGAAGACCCTGCTGCTCACGACGGGTGTCGAGGCGGTCGAGAACGCCGTGAAGATCGCGCGGGCGGCCACCGGCCGGCCCGGCGTCATCGCGTTCAGCGGCGGCTTCCACGGCCGCACCCTGCTCGGCATGACGCTGACCGGCAAGGTGCGCCCCTACAAGCAGAACTTCGGCCCTTTCGCCCCGGACGTCTACCATTCGCCCTATCCCTACGCGCTGCGCGGCTGGAGCGCGGCGGACGCGCTGCGCTCGCTCGACGACGTGCTTGCCAGCCAGGTGGCGCCGGAGCGTGTCGCCGCCGTGCTGATCGAGCCCGTGCTGGGCGAGGGCGGTTTCGTGCCGGCCCCCTTCGAGTTCCTGCGGGCGCTGCGTGAGCTGACCCGTCGCCACGGCATCGTGCTCATCGTCGACGAGATCCAGTCAGGCTTCGGCCGCACCGGGACCTTCTTCGCGATCGAGCACAGCGGCGTCGTGCCCGACCTGATCACCGTGGCCAAGAGCCTCGCCGGCGGCCTGCCGCTCTCCGGCGTGATCGGCCGCGCCGACGTGATGGACGCTCCCGAGCCCGGCGGGCTCGGAGGCACCTACGGTGGCAACCCGCTGGCGTGCGCCGCTGCGCTTGCCGTGCTCGACGTGTTCGAGGACGAGCGGCTGCTGGAGCGCTCCCGGCGCCTCGGCGAGATGTTGTTCGTCCGCTTCGAGGCGCTCAGGGCGGAGCACGCCTGCATCGCCGAGGTGCGCGGCCTGGGCGCCATGGTGGCGGTCGAGTTGATCACGGAGGGCGAACGGGGCATCGAGGGAGGCGCCGAGCTCGCGCAGCGTGTGATCGCGCATGCGCGGCGCCGCGGCCTCCTTCTCCTCAAGGCCGGGCAGGACGGCAACGTGCTGCGCGTGCTGGTCCCGCTCACTGTCGAGACAGACGAGCTGGACCGGGCCTTCGCCGTCCTGGCGGAGGCGTTCCAAGCCGCCGGCCGTGCGGAGGCGGGAGCGTGAGCACCGCGGGCCAGGGGCGCAGCGGGCACGTCATCCACCCCGCCGTCGACCACGCCCCACCCCTGGCCGTCCGAGGCGAGGGGATCTACCTCGTCGACGTCGAGGGGCGTCGCTACCTGGACGGCTGCTCCGGTGCCATCACCGCCAACATCGGCCACGGTGTCGAGGAGGTGCTCGAGGCGATCCGCCGGCAGTCGAGCCGGCTCACCTTCGCGTTCCGCTCGCAGTTCAGCAACGAGCCGGCGGACACGCTGGCCGAGCGCATCGGCGCGCTGGCCCCCGGCAGCCTGCGCTGGCTGTTCTTCGTCAACAGCGGCAGCGAGGCGACCGAGCTGGCGGCGAAGATGGCGGTCCAGCACTGGCAGGAGCGGGGCCGGCCGGAGAAGACCCACGTGCTGTCCCGCACGGTCAGCTATCACGGCATCACGCTGGGTGCTCTGTCGATGTCCGGCCACGTGCTGAGGCGCTCACGCTTCGAGGCGCTGCTCGCCAAGGACGCCACGGTGCCCGCCCCCTACTGCCTGCGCTGCCCCTTGTCGCTCACCTACCCAGGCTGCGCGCTGGCGTGCGCCGACGAGCTGCAGGCCCGCATCGATGCGCTCGGCGCCGAGAACGTCGCCGCGTTCATCGCCGAGCCGGTGGTCGGCGCCGCCGGCGCGGCCATCACGCCGCCGCGCGACTACTACCGGCGCATCCGCGAGATCTGCGACGCCAACGAGGTGCTGTTCATCGCCGACGAGGTGATGACCGGCATGGGCCGGACCGGCGCGATGTTCGCCGTGGAGCACTTTGGCGTCGTCCCCGACCTGCTCGTGCTCGGCAAGGGACTCGGGGCGGGCTACACCCCCATCGCGGCCGTCGTGGCCACCGACGAGCTGATGGCACCCATCCGCGCCGGTTCCGGCGCGGTCCTCTACGGCCACACCCTGAGCGCCAACCCCCTCTCGGCCGCCACGGCGCTCGCCGTGCTCGACGTGCTGGAGCGCCGGAACCTGGTGGACAACGCCCGGGAGCGCGGCGCGCAGCTCGAAGCCGCCCTGCGCCGCCTGGCCGAGCGCCACCCGGTCGTCGGCGACGTGCGCGGCATGGGTCTCCTCCTCGGGCTCGAGCTCGTGGCCGACACGGACCTGACCCCGTTCCCCCCGTCCGAGAACGTCACGGCGCGCCTCGTGCGCCACGCGTTCGAGCGGGGGCTCCTCATCTATCCGGCCTCCGGCGCTCTGGACGGCGCCGGCGACGCCGTGATGGTCGCTCCGCCCCTCACCGTCGAGGCGGCGGAGATCGATGCCCTGGTCGGCATGCTGGACGGCGCCCTCGAGGCGCTCGAGCACGAGCTCGGGCGGCCGGCAGCGCAGCGAGCGTGACCGACCCCGGTTCCTTGGGAGCAGGCCTGCAAGCGCCACGCTCCGGTATGGAGGTAGGAATGACCCGTGTACGCATCAAGCTGATGGTGGGAGCGCTGCTGGCGCTGACCGTCCTGTTCGGGGGGCTCGCCAGCGCGGCCGATCTCGCTCAGATCCAGAAGCGCGGCTACATCATCGCCGTCATGTCCGGTGGCTACCCGCCGTTCAGCCTCTTCAACGCCGACCAGCAGCTGGTGGGGTACGACGCCGACGTGGCCAAGGCGTTGGCTCAGCAGCTCGGCGTGAAGGCCCGCCTCGACGCCGCCGAGTTCTCCACCATCGTGCAGGGCGTGCAGTCGGGCATCTTCGACATGGCCGTGGCCAGCCAGGCCTACACCCCGCAGCGCGCGGAGGCAGTCGCCTACCTCGACCACCCCTACCACTGCGGCGGCGCCCAACTCTTCGTGCCCAAGGATTCGACCGTCACCGACATCAGCCAGATGAAGCAGCCCGTCGCGGTGTCGCTGGGCACCACCTACGAGGGCTGGCTCAAGCAGCACGGCTACGACTTCAAGACCTACAAGGACGACCCGACCGGCATCCAGGCGGTGCAATCGGGCATCGTCGGCGGCCTGGTGACCGACCTGGCGGTCGGCTCCTACGCCATCACCCAGGGCGCGCCCCTGAAGCCTGCAGGCGACCTGCTGTACGTCGACCTCGCCAACGTCACGGTGGCCAAGGACAACCCGGACCTGAAGGCGGCCCTCAACAAGGCGCTGGTCGCCCTCTACAACGACGGCACGCTCAAGCAGATCAGCATGAAGTGGTTCCACCAGGACATCGTGTCCCGGTGCTTCAACATGCCGATCACCACCAAGTGAGCTCGCCCCGCTAGAGCATGGGAAACGTCGTCACCCCCGCGATCCTCCACGCGCTGCTCAAGGGCGCCGTCCTGAGTGTCGAGCTCAGCCTGCTGACCTATGGCCTGGCGCTCGTGATCGGGCTGATCGCCGCACTCATGCGGCGCTCGAGGGCGCTGGTCGTCCGGGGGCTGGCGAGGTTCTACATCGAGCTGTTCCGCGGCACGCCGGCGCTGGTGCAGATCTTCTTCGCCTACTTCGCCACGCCGCAGATCTTCGCCTGGCTCAACCACTCCGTTCTGGGACCGCTGAGTGGAGGGAGCGTCCAGCTCCCTCCCCATCTCAGCCCCTTCGGCGCAGCGGTACTGGCGCTCTCCCTCGGCTACGGCGCCTACCTGGCCGAGGTCATCCGCGCCGGCATCGAGTCCATCCACAAGGGGCAGGTCGAGGCCGCGGCCAGCCTTGGCCTCGGCGGCGGGGACATCATGCGCTTCGTGGTCATCCCGCCCGCCATCCGCCTCATGATCCCGCCCTTCGGGAACTACGCCCTGGCGCTCCTGAAGGACAGCTCGCTCGCCTCCACCATCAGCGTGGTGGAGCTCACGCTGTCCACCGAACGCGCCATCTCGTACAACTATCAACCCGCGATGATGTGGGCCGCAGCAGCGGTCATCTATCTTGCGCTGTCCATCGTGGGGAGCTTCCTGTTCAGCTACCTGGAGGTCGTCGCCGATCCCATCCGCAGGCGCCGCGGGCGCCCCGCGGCCCGGCTGGCGACCGCCGGCGAGGGTCCTGGCGACGAGGGGGGAAGTGAATGAGCGCCGACCCCGGTGGCGCCGAGTACGGCGCCGCCCTCATCAGCCTCGAGGGCGTCGAGAAGCACTTCGGCTCCTTCAAGGCGCTTCGCGGCGTCGATCTGGACGTCGCGCGCGGCGAGGTGGTGGTGGTCATCGGGCCCTCGGGCTCCGGCAAGTCCACCCTCATCCGTTGCATCAACGGGCTGGAGGCGCACGACGCGGGCACCATCACCGTCGACGGGATCCGCATCAAGGACACGCGCGACCTCGCGGAGGTGCGCCGCGAGGTGGGCATGGTGTTCCAGCAGTTCAACCTCTTCCCGGAGATGACGGTGCTGCGCAACGTCACCCTGGCGCCGATGCGCGTGCGGGGGGCGAGCCGCAAGCTGGCGGTCGATACCGCGCGGCGATTGCTCGACCGCGTGGGTATCCTGGAGCAGGCGCACAAGTATCCCGAGGAGCTGTCCGGCGGGCAGCAGCAGCGCGTCGCCATCGCCCGGGCGCTGGCCATGGAGCCGAAGGTGATGCTCTTCGACGAGCCCACCTCGGCGCTCGACCCGGAGATGATCAACGAGGTGCTCGACGTCATGAAGGACCTGGCGGGCCACGGCATGACGATGATCGTCGTCACGCACGAGATGGGTTTCGCAAGGGAGGTCGCCGACCGGGTCCTGTTCATGGACGGCGGGCGGGTCATCGAGACCGGCACGCCGGAGCACTTCTTCCAGAACCCCACGGAGGACCGCACGAAGCTCTTCCTGTCCAAGATCCTCCGGCACTGACCTCGCCGCCTCCTGGCGGAACCATGGGAGCACCGTTTGGACCCCTCACTCGTCACCCTCTCCGCCACCGAGCTGGCCCATCTGATCCGCAGCCGGCGCGTCTCGCCGGTCGAGGTCGTGGAGGCCCACCTCGACGCCATCGAGCGGCGTAACGCCGCCATCAACGCCTACGTCACCGTGCTTGGCGAGGAGGCCCTCGAGGCCGCGCGCGAGGCCGAGCGCCGCCTGTCGCGCGGCGACGCGGTGGGGCCGCTCCACGGCGTGCCGTACGCCCTCAAGGACCTCTTCGAGACGAGGGCGGGCGTGCGGACCACCTACGGCTCGCTTCCCTTCCGCGACCACGTGGCCGAGCGGACCGCCACCCCCGTCGCCCGCCTCGAGGCGGCGGGCGCCATCGTGCTTGGCAAGACCAACACCCCGGAGTTCGGGTACAAGGGCACCACCGACAACCGGCTGTTCGGACCGACCAGCACGCCCTTCGCCCCCGGCAAGAACGCGGGCGGATCGTCGGGCGGGAGCGCCGCTGCAGTGGCCGCCGGCCTGACGCCGCTGGCCGAGGGTTCGGACGGCGGCGGCTCCATCCGCATCCCCGCGGCCCTGTGCGGGGTCTACGGCTTCAAGGCGACCTTCGGCAGGGTGGCGTCCGCCGCGCGTCCCGACGGCTTCCTGCTCCACACCCCGTTCGCCCACGCGGGGCCGCTCGCCCGCACTGTCGAGGATGCGGCGCTCATGCTGCAGGCGATGGTCGGGCCCGACCCGCGCGACCCGTTGAGCCTTCCCGACCTGGGCGAGGATCTGGTGGCGGCCACGCGCGCACCGGTGGCCGGCATGCGGGTGGCCTACAGCCCCGACTTCGGAGGGTTCCCGGTGGAGCCGCGTGTGCGCGCCGTCGTGGAGCGCGCGCTGGCGGCGTTCGAGGAGCAGGGGGCGCACGTCGAGCGCGTCGAGCTGGCCTGGCCGCGCCCCCATCAGGAGCTTGCGACGATGTGGACGCGCACCAGCGCCGTGCGCGCGGCCGAGTCGGCGGTATCGATGGCGCAGGCGGGCATCGATCTGTTCGGCGAGCAAGCCGACGAGCTCGACCCCGACTACCGCCACAAGCTGGAGCTGGGGCGCGAGCTGAGCGCGGTCGCCTACCGCCTCGACGACGTGCTGCGCACCGAGGTGTTCGATCGCGTGCAAGACGTGTTCGAGCGCTACGATCTGCTCGTGACGCCCACCCTGTCCGTGGCCGGCATCGACAACGCCGCGGACGGCACCACCCGCGGCCCCGCCGAGGTGGAGGGGCAGCCGGTCGACCCCCACATCGGCTGGTGCCTGACCTACCCCCTCAACTTCACGGGGCATCCCGCGGCCTCGATCCCGGCCGGCTTCACGGCCGACGGCCTGCCTGTCGGGCTTCAGCTCGTCGGGCGGCGCTTCGAGGACGGACGGGTGCTGGCCGGCAGCGCGGCGCTCGAGCGGGCGCGCCCGTGGCACGGCGCCTATGCCCGCGCCGCCGCCGCGATGGAGGGTGCCGGCCGGTGAGCGCCGCCGCGTCCCCGGTGTGGCCATCCGGCCGCGGCCCTTACGGCAAGGTGATCGATGCCGCCGCGGCCATGGCGCTCTTCCACGACGGCGCCACCTTCCTGTTCGGCGGGTTCGGGAGCATCGGAACGCCGCCGCTGCTGGTCGACGCGTTGCTGGAGAGCGGCTTCGAGCGGCTGCACATCATCGGGAACGACGCGGGGTACCCCTCGCACGGGGTGGGCAAGTTGATCCGCGCCGGGCGGGTCGAGCGGGCGGTGGTCTCCCACATCGGCTCCAATCCGGTCGCCATCCAGCAGATGAACGACGGCCTGCTGGACGTCACCTTCGTGCCCCAGGGCACGCTGGCCGAGCGCATCCGGGCCGGCGGGGCCGGGCTCGGCGGCGTCCTCACCGACGTCGGGAGCGGCACCGAGGTGGAGGAGGGGAAGCGGATCGTCGAGGTGGACGGCCGTGCCTACCTGCTCGAGCCCGCCCTGCGTGCCCCTCTGGGGATCGTGCTGGCCGATGTGGGCGACGAGTACGGCAACCTCGTCTACCGCGGCGCGGCCCGCAACTTCAACCCGATCGTGGCGATGGCGGCGGACGTCGTCGTCGCCGAGGTGCGCACCCTGGTGCCGGTGGGGAAGCTCGACCCCGACCGGATCCACACCCCGGGGGCGTTCGTCGACTACATCGTTCCGGGAAGCCCCCTTCCCACCGGCATCCCGGCACCGAAGACGTGAGGCGGGCGCGACCCGGGACGGCCGCCGTGGCGGTCGAGGAGGCGAGGACGCAGTGGACGCACGCGAGCTGATCGCCCGCCGGGCGGCGCTCCTGCTGGAGGACGGCGAGCTCGTCGCCCTCGGCATCGGCCTGCCGACGTTGGTCGGCAACCACATCCCGCCCGAGCGGCGGGTGGTGCTGTTCGCGGAGGACGGCGTGGCCGGCATCGGCCCCAGGCCCTCCGAGGGCCTCGAGGACGTCGACCTCATCAACGCCGGCGGCGAGCCGATCTCGCGCGTGCCCGAGACGGCGATCTTCGACTCGGCCGTGGCCTTCGCCCTGGTGCGGAGCGGCCGTCTCGGCACCGCCGTTCTCGGCACGATGCAGGTGAGCGGCCACGGCGACATCGCGAGCTGGAAGGCGCCGGGTGGACCGAGCCCGGGCATGGGCGGCAGCATGGAGCTGGCCGCGAAGGCGCGGCGCACCCTGGTGCTGACCCGGCACCGCACCTCGAGCGGCGAGCCGAAGATCGTGGAGCGCTGCGAGCTGCCCCTCACCGCGCCGCGTGCGGCGAGCGTGATCGTCACGGAGCTCGGCCTGTTCCACGTCACTCCGGACGGCCTGGTGCTTCGCGAGCGCGCGCGGGCGGTATCGGTCGAGGACGTCCGGGCGGCGACGGCGTGCCGGGTGGAGACGGACGGCCCGGTCGACGTGATGGAGGACGTGATGGAACGCGAACGCGGGGGCGCGTCGCGCGGCACGGGAGAGGGAGGTCGGGCATGAACGGCGACGGTACCGGCGCGCCGGAAGGCGTCTGGCAGGAGGTCGAGCGGGCGATCGGCGAGGGCTGGGACGCGGAGGTCGCGTTCCTGCGCGACCTGGTCCGTCTGCCCAGCACGCTCGGGAACGAGCGCGAGGCACAGGAGCGGGTGCTGCGCGAGCTGCGGTCGATGGGGCTGGACGCGGGCACCTACGAGGTCGACGGCGGGGCCATCGCCACGCTGCCGGGCTACTCGCCCGTCGACTGGAGCTACCAGGGCCGCCCCAACGTCGGGGCCCGGCTGGCCGGGCGGGGCGGCGGGCGCTCGCTCGTCCTCAACGGCCACATCGACGTCGTGCCGGCGACACCGGAACGGCTCTGGAGCGTCGATCCCTGGGGCGCCGAGATCGTCGGCGACCGCATGTACGGGCGCGGCGCGGCCGACATGAAGTCGGGCATCGCCGCCATGGTCCACGCGGTCGCTGCGTTGCGCCGCGCGGGCGTGGAGCTTGCCGGCGACCTGCTGCTGCAGACGGTGATCGAGGAGGAGTGCACCGGCAACGGAACGCTCGCGGCGGTGACGGCCATCGACGAGGGGGCGCGGCCGGACGCGGCGATCATCCCGGAGCCGTTCAACCAGACCCTGCTGACGGCCCAGATCGGCGTGCTGTGGGCCCGGATCACGGTGCTTGGAGCGGGCGCCCACGTGCTCGGTGCCGACAAGGCCGTCAACGCCAACGAGAAGGCCGCCTTCCTGATGGAGGGGATCCGCGCCATGGAGGCCGCCGCCAACGAGCCGGCGGCGAAGCACCCGGCCTACCGGGACGTTCCCCACCCGCTCAACTACAACGTCGGCGTGGTGCGCGGTGGCGACTGGCCCTCGTCTGTCCCCTCGGAGTGCGTCCTCGAGGTGCGCTTCTCGGCGTACCCGGGCGCCGATCTGGACGAGGCGCAGCGGCGCTTCCAAGAGGACCTGCTGGCCTTCGCGGCTCGCGACCCCTGGCTGGCCGAGCACCCCCCCGAGGTCGAGTTCTCCGGCTTCAAGGCCGCAGGGTGCGTGCTGGACGCGCAGACGCCCCTGTTCGAGGTGCTTCGGGGCGCCCACCGCGCCGTGATGGGCGTCGAGCCCGGGACCTACGTCAGCACGGCGACCACCGACGTCCGCTTCTTCTCGCACCACCACGGCATCCCGGCGACCTGCTACGGCCCCGTGGGCGCCAACCTCCATGCCCCGGACGAATGGGTGGACCTCGTGAGCGTCCGGAACGTCACCAGGGTGCTGGCGCGCGCGGCGCTGGAGTGGTGCGGCCCGGCGGTGTAGCGCTGCCGTGAAGGCGGTTGGGCGAGATGGGGTCGATCGATAAGGCAGGAGGGCGCGCGCCGACCTACGGCAGCGAGGCCCGGCCGACCAGCCCGCCGCTCGGGCCGCTGACGGCGACCTCGACGGCGTCCAGCCCGTCGGCGCGGAACTCGATG
>Ga0315542_1002159_pt1 | contig 12055 bp, 8 predicted proteins | sample SalMarSW160120MG_FD_202541 | JGI IMG/M metagenome (GOLD analysis project Ga0315542, IMG submission 202541) | Salt marsh sediment microbial communities from the Plum Island Ecosystem LTER, Massachusetts, United States - Salt Marsh Sediment SW1601-20 ... | reverse complement strand
ACTTTATTTACAACTCTTTCTAAAATTCTATCACTGTAAAACAATCCGTAATTTATCCCGTCATAATAACCGGTACCGATTGTCCACTTATCTCCGGTAGCTCTAAATACAGCGGCAATACCCATCAGAGTTTCGGCTTCCATAAGAAAATCACTAACTGCAGGAAAAAAAACATAATCGCTGTCTTCAACATCCAAGGGAAATTTTATTTTAACCGATTTCTCTTCAAACATATCATCTTCAAGGAATTCAAGCGTATCTGCTAAAGCCGGGACCGGAATCCCAGATGTATTTTTTGAAGCCCCTTCAAGCTGTTCCCTGGTGCTTATAACTAAAGCACGAGGTACAATTCCTATTTCGCTTAAAATATAGCGGCCAAGATGTGTAATTAATCCGTGGTCAATTCCCATAGGACATTCAAGCGCACATCTTCTGCAAGCAGTACAATTCCAAAAACTTTGGGCCATTTCTTGAATTTTTTCATCCGTAAGATAACCGCCTCCCGAAACTTTTCCTTTTAACATTCCTCCAAGAGTAAAATGACGTCTATAAACTTCCAATAAAAGCTCGGAACGATGACAGGGTATATCTTCAGGATCTCCTGTAGCTTGATATATTTGACATGCTACGGCGCAGCGCGAACATCTTGCACTCATTCTTGCAAAATGATCTAATACAAATTTATAATTGGAATGTTTAAGGATGGCGGCAAAGGCTTCTAAAAAACGGCGGGGACGATCATCTGCATTAAATTCTTCTATATTATAACGAACATTTAACTTTTGTTTTTCCAATACTTCCGGCTTTACAGAAGATTTAAAAGCCTTTGCCCTTTCTTCATCTGTTATTCGTGTAGTTTTCATTTATTTTCCGTTTTTTCAGTACGGAAATATTTAAAAATGAATGATGAATAAACAAGTTTATAAATTTATTTGTAATCTAAATGTTGTTCACAATCTTTTTAATTTCATTTTAATAAACTCGAGAAAAAGTTGTTTATCCGGCCTGAATAACGGATAAACACAAGCCCAAGTATCAAAGATACCACCGACATCATTTGAATTAATTATAGCTATCTTAATTTTATATTAAAATAATTTTAAATAGGCTGTATCTTTTTTGTTGTTATTCGCCGATTATATTTATTGTTTTCTATTTGAATTTTGAATCAACCTTATAATTAATAATTTCGTTTAATCTCTTTGGAAAAGCAGACTTTACACTTAAAAAAAGAATTTTATATTATCACACATTTGTTGGCTTTTGTAAAAACGTATAAGTATTCCCGCCTTTTATATACGTTCTGTTGAAATTATCACACTATTTTAGCATTGTATTTTTAAATTACGTAGAGTCCGGCATATCTACAGAGCCCGACAACTTTCGCTTGTAAAAGAAAGGTTTATTTTAGTTTATAACTAATTATTAGTCATTGAATCTAAGTGATATAAAATAATAACTTAACAATTATTTAGAAAAAATTTTTTATAAGGATAGAATAAAGTGAAAGGATCTAGTTATGGAAGTAAAAAGTATCGGGACGCTGCCTTCAAATAAAGGACCGGAAGATTGGTTTACAGGAACGGTAATAATCAATCCATTATTTCAAATAAAAGCTCCGGCAAGAGTAGTATGCGCAAACGTAATGTTTGAACCTGGTGCAAGAACTGCATGGCGCTTCTCCCGAAATAGCAATATCACACATAGCCATACAAGAACAGCTTGATGGCAAAGCAGTTGACTGGTTGGAAAAAGTATCGGATGAACAATATTCAAAACTTATAAGTAAATAAATATATTAAACAAGAACTTATGATCTTTTTCCGTTATTAATTATTTTCATATGTTTTACAAATATTTAATTGATACTTTTTAAAAATGATAAATATATTTTTCCCTAATCAGAGTTAAGATAAAGTAATGGCAAGAATATTTAATACCGGATCAGCAGACGGGCTTGGGCAACTATCGGCCAAATTGCTGGTAGAAAACGGGCATAACGTTGTATTGCATGCGCGTAATTCAGATCGTGGACGTGATGCACTGAAAAAAATTCCCGCAGCAGATAATGTATTAACAGGAGATCTTTCAAGCATCGAAGAGACAATTAAGCTTGCAGATCAAGTTAATGCATTGGGTGCCTTTGATGCCGTGATTCATAATGCTGGAGTTTACCGGGCTTCGGCAAATGAAATTTTCAGTGTAAATACCTTAGCGCCTTATATTCTTACGTGCCTGATACAAAAACCGAAACGGTTAATCTATCTTTCTTCAGGAATGCATTTACACGGACAATCAAGGTTAGAAATTTTCAAAAATGATATCGACCGTATAACTTATTCCGACTCAAAACTTCATAATCTTATGCTAAGCAAAGCTGTAGCGCGATTATGGCCGGATGTGTATTCCAATGCAGTTGATCCCGGCTGGGTTCCTACAAAAATGGGTGGTTCTGGTGCACCGGATAATCTGCAAAAAGGATATGAAACTCAGGTGTGGCTTGCAGTTAGCAATGATGAAAAAGCATTAGTTACAGGCAAGTATTTTTATCACCAAAAAGAAAAACGCTATAATCACGAAGCTGACGATATCGCACTTCAGGATAAGTTTTTAGACCTATGTAAAGAGATTACAGGTGTTTCATTTACTTAAACAGGAATTATATCTGCTAATGAAATCAACATGGATTATTGAAAAAGTAATTTGCAATGAATTGCTATACTGTTTTGCAATTTAAATTTACAATCTACCTGACATAGGCTGCTTAAAATAATAGCTGTAACTTTTAAATTTGAATTAAACATTAATAATATTAAAATATACAAAACTTCATAAGGTAAAAATATATTAATCTCCGGCAGCCGCCGGACTTCACCATTGAGCAATACTTTCCTTACATATTTTCTTCTATTGTGCAACTTTAACTCTTTTTCTCTTTTCATTGCTTCAGCTCTTGTTGCAAATTCTTCATAATGAATTAATTCCCATGACACATATCGTTTAGTTGATTTTGATAGTCCATCATTATGTTGTTTAAACCTTAGTTTAAGATTATTGGTATGACCAATATATATTCGATCATTAGTTGGGGAGTAAATGCATAAGTGTAATACATATTAAATAAAAAGCCCATCAATTATTATTGATGGGCAGCATATTGACCAAAATAATTTATTCTGAATGATGGCAGACTATTTCATTAGCACCAGTTTCTTAATTTGCACGAAATTCCCTGCCTGCATTCTGTAAAAATAAACTCCGTTTGAAAACTTCGCAGCATTCCATGTTACATTATAAGTTCCTGCGGATTTTTCTTCATTAACTAAAGTTGAAATTTCTTTTCCGAGAATATCGTAAACCTTTAAACTCACAAATTGCCTGCTGCTTATTGAATACTGAATTTTTGTACTCGGGTTAAAAGGATTCGGATAATTCTGGGATAAATAATAATCAAATTTAGCACTTGAAGGATCTTTTACATCTACAGTATTGGTTAATGTTAAATCATCGATATAGAAAGCCGAGCCAAGGTGCGGAAACCCGCTCTTTGAATTTATCATTGAAAAAGTAATTTTTATTAGATTGGGCATTAAAGTATTATTCGAATAATAAAATTCTATATCGAAAGGAATAAAATTTGGGCTATGGGTTAATAACGTAGGTGCTACTCCAACGATTGTCGTATCTGTGGCGGAAATATTATATAAAAATATAGATATATAAATATTATCATTTGTATCTGCTGCCGTAAATTTATAATAGCCTGTTAAATATTTATATTTTTCCGTAATTGTAAAACCTTTACCGTCTGACCCGGCATATAACATTCCGCTGAAAACCAAACCGTATTTTTCCATAGTAGTATTTGCCAGTGAAAAGCTTCCGTTTTTACAATCTGTTGATTTGGATATAAGTATGCTGCCTGTAGAATTATTTGTTTTCCACCCGTTGGGCTCGGTACCGTTCCAATCTTCGAAGCCCCCATTAATTATTTGAGCAAATGTACCGGTAAAATTTAAAAACAAAAAAAGAAGCAAAAATAATAACTTCATTATTTTCTCCTAATTTATTTTTTGATTGTATTAAATATTCCGGAAAAATTTAATTATAAATTTTTATATGCTGATGTTCTTCGCATTCTAAAAGGATGAATAAGGATGCAAAATTAAATAATTATATTGAGGTAAAACCCGGTCAATTATTTCTTAGTTTCATCTCTTAAACCCTTTTAATGCCGAGTAGTTAAATTATTTTGAAGAAGATTTTCAAACAAGAAAAGAGGACTGTAATTTCGCTTTTATTAACATATTATATTTTTATTTTTTTGTCAATTAAATTTGTTAAAAAAAATTAATATGAATATTTAATATCAAATCGTTATTAAGAAATTATGAAAAAATAATTTGTTAAAAGTCATTTGTAGAATAGAATTATTTGAAATTTTAAATTATAAAAGATTTGGTTTGAATAACCATTCTCTTTTGCAATGCGAGTCGTTCGTCAACTGACAGATCTTCCGAAGGAATCACTTGGTAAGAACCTGCAACTTTATTGTTATTTCTTTCTCACCAACTCTCATACAAATGCACAACCTCTGTTTGACTTTAACTCTTTCTCTATTTTCATTGCTTCGGATCGTGTTGCAAATTCTTCATAATGAATTAATTCCCATGGTACATATCGTTTAGTTGATTTTGATAACCCATCATTATGTTGTTGAAACCTTAGTTTAAGATTACTGGTATGACCAACATATATTTGATCATAAGTTGGGGAGTATAATACATAAGTTTAGTACATATTAAATAAAAATCCGACTTGTGTCGGATTTTTTGCTCCGCGAGCAGGACTCGAACCTGCAACCCTTCGGTTAACAGCCGAATGCTCCACCATTGAGCTATCGCGGAATATTATTTAATTCCTTAATAAATGAATAAATTTTCACATAAAAGGAAACCAAAAATAAGGACAAATGCCATATTTGTCAAGCTTTATTAAGTCTTGTAAAATTTATTTTTTATTTAAAAATACAACCTTCTGCGAGAAGAAAAATTAGCTTTTAAACTGCAAAAATTGTTGCTCATTTAATTTGTGTACTGGGATACATCTCTAATTTCTCCATTAAACTGTAAAAATATTAATTCTGTCAAAACATAAAATAGAAAAGATATTAAGTTCAATTAAAACGTGAGTTAATAAATTTTACAGTAATTGTTGATCAAAATTTTTAGGAAATACATATATGAAGAAAAAAATAATTTTAATAAGCTCTGCGGTAATCATTATAGTGATTGCTGCATTTATTTTTATTAAAAGTAAAGACACACCCGCATATAATTTTAGAACAGCAGAAATCAAGAAAGGGAATATTGATTTGACTGTAACGGCTACCGGACAATTGAGCGCAGTAACAACGGTTGATGTCGGAACTCAAGTTTCCGGTACTATTGTAAAACTTAATGCCGATTTTAATTCTAAAGTACATAAAGGAGAAATAATTGCCGTACTCGATACAACTACATTGTACGCAAATGTAGAAGACGCAGAAGCTAATTTAAATCATATTAATGCTCAAATAATTGCAGCAAAAAGCAACTTTGAAACCGAGCAGGCTTTATATAATAAAAAATTAGATTCACAGACTAATTATGATTTAGCTCTTTCAAATTATAAATCTCTTTTAGCGCAAAAGCAGCAGGCGGAAGCCGATTTGCAAAAAGCTAAAATAAATCTGCGTTATGCAACTATTAAAGCTCCGATAAACGGAATTGTAATTTCACGCAATGTGGATGTCGGTCAAACAGTTGCGGCAAGTTTGGCTGCACCTACATTGTTTTCAATTGCAAACGATCTAAAAAGCATGCAGGTACAGGCTGATGTAGATGAAGCCGATATAGGTAAAGTTAAAGTAGGCCAAGATGTAAGCTTTACAGTTGATGCATATCCAAATAAAACTTTTGACGGAGTAGTTTCCCAGGTAAGGTTAGCTCCGCAGGAAATACAAAACGTTGTAAACTATACGGTAATAATTAATGTTAATAATGATAAACTGCTGTTAATGCCAGGTATGACTGCAACAGTTTCAATTAATATATCTCACCAAGACAACGTTTTAGAAGTGCCCGATATAGCATTTTATTTTCAGCCTGCTCAAAACATGATCGACCAAACATTTCTGCAAAAGAGAAAAGAAAAAGAAAGTTCTTTCAGATTCAAACATTCATCGCAGGAAACGAATAAATACGCAGCAAATATACATTCGGTTTTTTCAAGGTTTGCTCAATCATCATTTCAACAAAATAGAAAAACAATCTGGCTGCTGGATGGAAATAATAAAATATATCCGGTAGAGGTTAGAACCGGACTTGATGACGGTACTTATACACAAATAGAAAGCCGCAGGATAAAACCCGGAGACCAAGTTGTGCTCGGTACTTTAAGTACAAATGTCCCCCAGACAAAGAATGTTAATCCGTTCCAGCCTCAAAATAGATTTAGAAGAAGAAACCGTGGAAGATAAAATTATGGAATCGAATAATATGAACAACAACATTATAAAAGTTGAAAATCTAACTAAGGTTTATAAAGTAGGTGAAATTGAAGTTCACGCAATAAGAGGGGTTTCATTAGAAGTAAAGAAAGGAGAATTCGTTGCCATAATGGGAGCTTCGGGTTCGGGTAAATCAACATTTATGAACATTCTCGGCTGCCTTGATGTTCCAACTTCAGGCAGCTATACTCTTGAAGGAACTCAAATCAGTCAGCTTACAAGAGATCAACTAGCAAGAATAAGAAATAATAAAATCGGATTTGTATTTCAAGGGTTTAATTTGCTGTCACGAACTACTGCTGTGGAAAATGTAGAACTCCCGCTTTATTACAAACGTACCGGCACTAAAGAAAGAAGAGAATTGGCAATGGAAGCTTTGGAATCCGTCGGATTGGCTGATAGAGCCCACCATACTCCCAACCAGCTTTCAGGCGGACAGCAGCAGAGAGTAGCCATTGCCCGTGCCCTTGCAACAAACCCATCTCTTATTTTAGCCGATGAACCTACAGGAAATCTTGACAGCCGTACTTCAATTGAAATTATGGAAATATTTCAGAAGCTAAATGAAAATGACATTACCATTGTTCTTGTAACACATGAAAAAGATATTGCCGAGTTTGCTAAAAGAAATGTTCATTTTAGAGATGGGAAAATTGGTTCGGATATTATTGTAAATCCAAGGAAGATTGCAAGCAAAGTTTTGGAATTGCTTCCGGTAAATGTTGAAGAGGAAATTGTATGAGTATTTTAAATGTATTAAAAGTCGCTATGATATCATTGGGCAGAAATAAAATGCGTTCCTTCCTTACAATGCTGGGAATTATTATCGGTGTTGCTGCGGTAATTGCAATGCTTGCAGTTGGTCAAGGAGCTAAAGAAGCAATACAGACACAGATTCAAAGTTTGGGAACGAATATGATTATTATTTTCCCTTCTGCTGTTTCATCAGGAGGCGTTAGTAATGGTGCGGGAACAAGCATTAAATTAACTCCGGATGATGCAACTGCAATCCAGGCCGAATGTCCTTCGGTGGAATATGTATCGCCGGTAATTCATACTTCGGCCCAGACAATCTATAAAAACATGAACTGGCGAACAGAGATACAGGCCGGAAATACTAATTATTTTTCAATTAGAAACTGGACCTTAAAAGAAGGAAATTATTTTTCCGAGAACGATATTAAAAGCGATGCAAATGTCTGCGTGCTCGGTCAAACCGTAGTGCAGAATTTATTTGGTAATGTTAATCCGGTTAATAAATTAATTAGAATAAATAATCTGCCCTTTAAAGTTATCGGAGTATTAAATCCTAAAGGCCAAACTGCAATGGGGAATGATCAGGATGATATTATTATTGCACCTTTTACTACCGTACAAACAAAAATGCTGGGATGGACCTGGGTAAATGTTATATTAGCTTCCGCCCAATCTTCAGCAGCAATAAATGATGCAGAACAGCAGATAACCGAGGTACTTAGAGCCAGGCATCATCTGCAATCCTGGGAACCGAATGATTTTACGGTAAGAACGCAGACTGATATTGCAACGGCGGCAGAATCCACATCAAGAGTTTTGACAATACTTTTAGCAAGCATAGCTTCGGTTTCGCTTATTGTCGGAGGTATCGGTATTATGAATATAATGCTCGTGTCCGTAACTGAAAGGACAAGAGAAATCGGAATCAGGATGTCTATAGGTGCACGGGGAAAAGATATTCTTTATCAATTTCTTGTCGAAGCAATCGTATTAAGTTTGTTAGGCGGATTGATAGGAGTATTGTTAGGAGTAGCATCCTCGGATTTAATTTCTTCTCTAGCAAAATGGACTACGTTAATATCACCGGAGTCAATTATTCTATCATTCGGGTTCGCAGGTGCTGTTGGTATATTCTTTGGCTTTTACCCGGCAAGAAAAGCCGCACTTCTGAATCCTATAGATGCTTTACGATACGAGTAGATAATACTGAATTAGAAAAAGCAACCTTATTAAAAAGCCGTTTTCAAATTGTAATTCCGCGCCCAAACGGAATCTAAAAGTGCATGTAATTGCAAAAATGTCCTGAATAAAGATTGCCTGCTGCAATCAAATTCAGAGTGACAGATTAAAGATTTTAAGGCGGCTCATTATTAAAAAGCGGAATGTAATTATCATTTCTAAAATATTACCTATCCAATTATAAAAAAATATATTTGCGTTAAGCTTTAAATAATTAGATAAGTTTATTGAGGGAATAAAAGCAAAAATAGGTTTCCGGTCAGTTGTTAATATAGATGTTTTCAATTATCCAAGGATAGGATATTAACTAGTTTGTTAAATGAAAATATTGAAAATAGACTATTATCTAAAAGATCAATTAAAGTTTCTCATTGTATAAAGTTGATTAAAATTAAGGCTGTTTTTTCATACCAATCTTCAATTCTATAACTATCACAATCCTCATTAACCAAATTTGAATTACTTGGCTTTTTAGGTAAATTTGTACTTATTTTTTAAAATTATTGAAGAAATATGCGCTATCCTTTTACCGAAATAGAATCTAAATGGCAAAAATACTGGGAAGAAAACGAGGTATATAAAACCGATCTTTCCAAAACCGACAATAAGCTTTACTGCCTGGTGATGTTTATTTATCCTTCAGGTGCAAAATTACATATTGGTCACTGGTATAATTACGGTCCAACCGATTCATGGGCAAGATATAAAAGTCTGAAAGGATTTAATGTCTTTGAACCAATCGGCTACGATGCATTCGGACTTCCTGCAGAAAACTACGCAATTAAAACCGGGATTCATCCGTACGACAGCACAATGACGAATATTAAAGATATTCATGAGCAGTTAAAACAAATGGGCTGTATGTACGATTGGAATGCCGAGTTAATGACATGTGCGCCTGAGTATTACAAATGGAATCAATGGCTGTTCTTACAATTATATAAAAAAGGATTAGCATACAGAAAGAATGCACCGGTTAATTGGTGCCCGAATGACAAAACTGTACTTGCCAACGAACAGGTTCAGGCTGACGGAACTTGCGAAAGATGCGGAGCCGTTGTAATTCAAAAAAATCTTACTCAATGGTTCTTTAAAATTACTGATTACGCAGAAGAATTATTAAAAGGCCTTGATCAAATTAACTGGCCTGAAAAAACAAAGCTGATGCAAAGAAACTGGATTGGGAAAAGCATCGGCGCAGAAGTAAATTTTAAAGTTGACGGCCATAATGAAGAAATTAAAATTTTCACAACAAGGCCCGATACATTATTCGGAGCTACGTATATGGTTCTCGCTCCCGAGCATCATTTAGTAGATGTTATTACAAAAGATGAATTTAAAAATGCTGTTGAAGAATACCGCAATTCAATAAAATCATTATCGGAAATCGACAGAACATCAACAGTAAAAGAGAAAACAGGTGTTAATACCGGTGCTTTTGCAATTAACCCTGTTAACAACAAAAAAATTCCGGTATGGATTGCTGATTATGTATTAACAACCTACGGTACCGGCGCAATAATGGCTGTTCCGGGACAGGATGAACGTGACTGGCAGTTTGCAGAAAAATTTAATCTTCCCATTATCAGAACAGTTCAGCCTCCGGAAAATTTTGACGGCAAGGCTTTTACTGAAGACGGACCGGCTATCAACAGCGAATTTTTAGACGGACTTTATGTTCAAGAAGCTAAAGAAAAAATAGTAAAATGGCTTGATGAAAAGGGTATCGGGAAAAGCAAAATTAATTACCGCTTAAGAGACTGGTTAATTTCCAGGCAGAGATATTGGGGAACGCCAATACCTATTATTCATTGTCCCAAATGCGGCGAAGTTCCGGTTGAGGAAAAAGATCTGCCGGTTGAACTTCCTTACGATGTCGAGTTTAATCCCGGAGGAGAGTCACCGTTAACAACAAACGATAAATTTATAAATGTTAAATGTCCTAAATGCGGTTCGGATGCAAAAAGAGATCCCGATACTATGGATACGTTTGTTGATTCTTCATGGTATTATTTCAGGTATTTAAATCCTAAAATAAAAGAAAAAATATTCGACACTTCCCTATCGGATAATTGGGTTCCAGTTGATATGTACGTCGGCGGCGCCGAACATGCAACAATGCATCTATTATATGCCAGGTTTGTTCATAAATTTTTAAGGGATATGGGCTATACAAAATCGGATGAACCATTTTCAACTTTAGTTCATCAGGGTACAATTACAAATCAGGGCGCTAAGATGTCGAAGTCAAAAGGCAACGTTGTAAATCCGAATGATTTTACAAATAAGTTCGGTTCCGATGTTTTTAGAATGTATTTAATGTTTATGGGTCCGTATGAATTAGGCGGCGACTGGAGCGACAAAGGGATTGCCGGAACGGATAGATTTGTTCAAAGAGCTTACGAGTTATTTAATAAATTCCCAAAAATATTATTGAATACGAAAGCAAAAGACAAATACAAAATTGAATTTTTAAATAATGAAGAGAAAATTGTCTATCGAAAAATTAATCAGACAATCCAAAAATTCGACGAAGAAATTAATAATTTCCGGTTTAATACTGCTATTGCTTCTTTAATGGAGCTTATTAATGAGTTAACAAAAAACATAGAAAAATGTTCGGATGAATTGAAAGCATATTCATTAATAAGATTTGGAATTTTGTTAGGCCCCGTTGCACCTCATCTAGCGGAAGAATGTCTTGAAATAATCGGGAATAAAGAATCTATCTTTCTAAAACCGTTTTGGTTTGAACCTGATCCGGAAGCATTATTAGAAGACAAAGTAAATATAGCGGTGCAAATTAATGGAAAGCTTAGAACAACAATTGAAATGCCTTTCGACAGTGATCAAGTTGCGGCTAAAAAAGTAGTATTTGAAGATGAAAAAATTGTAAAAAATATTGAAGGCAAAACAATCGTTAAGGAAATCTTCGTAAAGAATAAGATATACAATATCGTCGTTAAATAAAGATTTTAATGGAACGCAGATTATTATGATAGTCATGATTTTTTATGATAGGAAATTGGAAAGTTTTAATGAATTAATAGAAAAATCATAATTAATCTTAATAAATCATAAAAATCAGCGTTCTATTTTTAAACCGGACAATATGAAAATTATAATTTTTTATGAAAGAAAATTATAAATATTCCGATATTACTGATCTGATTATCAAAGCATATTATAAAGTATACAATAAACTTGGATACGGATTTTTAGAGAAAGTTTATGAAAACGCAATGATGATCGAGTTATTAAGTTTTAACTTGATCTGTCAAAGACAACAGCCAATTTCGGTATATTATAACGGAATGATAATCGGAGAATATTTTGCAGATATTGTTGTAAATGATGTTGTTATAATTGAATTGAAAGCTGCCGAAAGTCTTTGTCCGGAACATGAATGCCAATTGATAAATTATTTAAAAGCTACAAATATTGAAGTTGGATTGCTCCTAAATTTTGGAAAGAAACCGGAAATTAAAAGAAAAGTTTTAACCGAAGAAT
>Ga0315542_1002158_pt1 | contig 12059 bp, 9 predicted proteins | sample SalMarSW160120MG_FD_202541 | JGI IMG/M metagenome (GOLD analysis project Ga0315542, IMG submission 202541) | Salt marsh sediment microbial communities from the Plum Island Ecosystem LTER, Massachusetts, United States - Salt Marsh Sediment SW1601-20 ... | reverse complement strand
GCAGTAAAACAATGGTCTTCCGTTCCCAATCCGAAAGACGACCAGTTTGCCGAGGAGGACAGAGCCATTTTGTTGGGGAAAATAGGCGACACCGACATCACCGCCGGCTATTTCATCGACCAGTTCCGGGGACGGTTTAGCAAGTTTTACCAGAGATACAACAATCAGGAAAGTATGAAAAAGATCATGGAGAACCAGATCAATTACATGGCCTGGATTAAAACGGCGAAGGAAGAGGGCATAAATAAGATCCCGGAAGTCAAGGCCGAAATTCAGCGCCAGGAAAATGCCAAGCTGGTAGAAATGTTTAACAAATATGAGATTAATGAGAAAATAGACGTGCCCGAAGAGGCAATTCAGCAATACTATGATGAGCACAAAGACCAGTACCGCGAGGCAGCGAAGATCAGGATTTGGGAAATCGCGGTGAAAGACGAAAGCCAGGCCAACCATGTTTACGATTTGGCAAAACGCAGGAATGCCGATTTCACCAAGTTGGCTGAAAAGTACACCGAAAAACAGGCAATGAAGAAACGTGGTGGAGATCTGGGCTACCAGAGCGAAAGTTCAGGTGTGGGAGATATCAGCAAAAAGGCATTCCAGGCCGGCCCCAACCAGTTACTCAAACCGTTTAAAAGCGGTAACCTCTTTTATGTTCTCAAAACCGGCGCTCTTCAACCTGAAAAAATAAAACCGCTGGATGAAATGCGCTCCCGAATAGTCTCCGAAATCACACGAACAAAAGAAAAGGATGCGCACGATTCCATGGTTGAAGAGATTAAAAAGAACTCCACCTACTGGATAAACGAACCGCTTTTAAGACAAATGTCGTAAGGAAAAAAAGGATGACCCCAAAAGCTCGACTTTTTGCATCAGTCCTGGCAACCGGGTTTCTTCTGCTGGTTGCCTGTAGAAAGAGCCCTGTTCCACAGATTCAAATTGTGGCGCAAGTTGAAGATCACTACCTGACCAGTGATCAATTATTAAGTTGGATGCCTCCCAATTTACCGGAGGAACAAAAGAATGCGGTTGCCAGGCAATACATAGACCGCTGGGTACAGAAGACAATTCTGGCGATCTCGGCAAACAAAGAAGGAATTACTCTCACGCCTTATCAGAAATGGTCTGTACGAAATCTTGAAAAAGAGATGTTGGCGCAAAAGTATATCGAGGCGAAACTGCCCAAGGAAATCATTATTACCGATGAAGAGATCTCCAATTATTACGAGGAAAACAAAGCGGAATTTATTCGGGATATGGATGAAGTCCACCTGGTGCAGCTATACCTGGAAAATCTCGATCAGGCAATTGCCAGAGAGATTCGGGAGAGCAAATCTTTGCTGGATGTCATCCAAAAAAATTATCTGGATACGAAGGCAAACAGGATGTTGGAACAGAACGGAGATTTGGGATACGTGCCGGTGCAGAATTTGCGCAAAGAAATCATCTGGACCATCAAAAACGGTGCTACGGGCCGTATTTACGGCCCCATTAGAATAGATCGCGGTTACTATTACTTCCAGATGATGGATAGACAACCAAAAGGAACATATCGCAGCCTGGACCTGGTGAAAGAGGATATCCGGCTGCGGCTGATGAACATCCGGCGAAATAAATTAGTAGCGGATATCGCCAAGAAGGATGAAGAGAAATTGTCGGTATCTGTCTACCCCGATCATATTAAATAATTTCCGAGGAACCTGGCTTTCACAAATGTATTAAATACTCATAAATGTGTGGATTTCATCTCGTTTCGGGATGTTCTGAAACTATCTTTTTTTATTTGAGGTTAATCGATGAAAAAAATATTTTTGCCAATCTTTCTTGCAGCGGTACTGTTGGCAACGCCGGTTTTCAGCCAGCAGGTGCTGGATGGAACCGCAGCTATTGTAGGCGACGATGTGGTTTTGACTTCTGACATCAATGCTTTGATAACGCAGTATGCTTTTCAGAACAAGATAGATATTGCTCACCAGCCAAGTCTTTATCACCAATTGGGGAAAAAGTTTCTGGAAACGCTTATCGACCAGAAGTTATTGCTGATTAAAGCTGAAGAGGACACCATCAAGGTTGATGACGAACGGGTGGAACAGAATTTAAAGCAGCAAATGGATTATATGATCCAACAAGCCGGGTCGGAGCAGAAACTGGAGGAGTACTACTCCGCGCCGCTTTTCAAGATCAAGAAGGACTTGCGCAAGGAGATCGAAAACCAGATGCGCATTGGCGTTCTGAGGGACAAGCGATTCGGAAGCACAAAGATCTCACGCAAGGAGGTCGAGAACTTTTATCATCAGTACGAAGACAGCCTTCCAACGCACAAGGCGACGGTCAGTATCAGTCACATCCTGATGCAGGTAACTCCAAGCAAAGAAGCCATTGCTGCCGCCTACCAAAAGACAAAAGACATCCGGCAACGCTTGCTGGATGGTGAAGATTTTGCCACCCTCGCCAAGAAATATTCGGAGGATCCTGGTTCCGCCTCAAACGGCGGCGATCTCGGATTTGTCTCACGGGGAACCTTGGTTAAGGAGTTCGAGGAAGCTGCTTTTTCCCTGAAGAAGGATGAGATTTCTGATATTGTTCAATCGCAATTTGGATTTCACATCATCCAGTTGCTGGAACGGCAGGGCGAGAGAATTCATGTTCGCCATATTTTGATTCAATTAAAACCAACCACAGAAGACGAGCAGCGGGTTGTGAACCGCCTCAAGGAGATCCGCCAGAAAATACTCGATGGCGATTCCACCTTCGAGGAGATGGCGCTGAAATACTCCAGCGATCCGAATGTCGAGAAAGATCATGGAAACCTGGGACAATTTGAACAGGGCAGTTTTCAAATCAAGGGATTTGAGGATGCCGTTCAGGGTCTGAAACCGGGGGAGATCAGCGAGCCGTTTCGAACAGAATATGGATATCACATCGTGCGGTTGGATGGCCAGACTGAAGCACGCCCATTATCCCTGAAAAATGATTGGGAGCAGATTGAACAATGGGCACTCCAGCATAAACAGGAGAACGAATTTAAAGCCTGGCTGGCGCAACTGCGAAAAGAGATACCAGTCGTAGTGGAAATTGATATTTAAGAAAATCCATGACAGACCAGGTCCTCCCACACGTTTTGGTTGTAGAAGACCAGTTAAATTGGCAGCGTCTGTATAAGTTGTGGCTAAAAAAATCTTTTCGCCTGAGCTTTTCATCCACTAGGGCAGAGGCATTGCACCAGACCAGAAACAGGCGATTCGATATAATTCTAATGGATTTGGGGCTGCCGGAACCGGAAGACGGCATTCGCTGCATTCGGGAGATATTGGCGGAGAAACAAAGCGCCCAAATCGTAGTTGTAAGCGCATTCACAGACCGCGATCTTCATCTTAACGTTCAGCAATTAGGGGTGTACGCGGTTTTTCAAAAGGACGAGCGCCTGCAAGCCGACCTGCCCATCCTGCTCCGCAAAGCCTGCGAAATGGCATCCCTCGAAAGAGAAAATCTTTATTTACGCGAGCGGTTTCGCAAGAGCCGGGAGCAATTCAGAATTTTAGGAGAAAGCCCTGCGGCAAGCGACTTACGTAGCCAGGTAAAGAGCGTCAGCGGCGCCGATGCACCGGTTCTCATTACCGGTCCTACCGGATCGGGCAAAACATATCTCGCCAGAATGATTCACCTGCAATCCCGCCGCGCGGAAAAGCCGCTGGTCGAAATCAATTGCGCCACCCTGCCCTCCAATTTGGTCGAGAACGAACTTTTTGGTCACACCCGCGGCGCGTTCACCGGTGCAGAAAAAGCCTCTATTGGTAAGTTCAAATCCGCCGACAACGGTACCATAGTGCTGGATGAAATCGGGGAGATTCCGACCACCATACAGGCCAAACTGCTTCAGGTGATTGAAGAAAAGAGCTTTTACCCGTTGGGCAGCATGGAAGAAGTAGATGTGAATGTGAGAATAATTGCCACCACCAACTGTGACCTTCAACAGGAGATGAAAAAGGGCAATTTCCGGGAAGATCTTTATTTTCGGCTGGCAGGATTCATTATAGAAATTCCGCCTTTGGTGGAGCGGACAGAAGATATCCCGGCGTACTTTGATTTTCTTCTGAATAAAATATGCGAAGAAGAAGGAATTCCCATTCCGCCTATGGAGACTGCGGTCTATGAAACAATTAAACAGCTTGGCTGGCCGGGGAATATTCGGGAACTGAAAAATGTCGTCACAAAACTGGTTACATTTCACCGGGAAGAAATAACCGGAAAAGATGTTTTGCTCTACAACGCGGCTCTTCGTGATAATTTTGTGCGGGAGACGCTGCAGAAAAAATTCAGTTTGAGGGAGCTCAACGCGGCTTACATAAAAGAACTGGCCAAATTGGTGCACCGAAAAAGCGAACTCGCCCACATCCTGGGAATTGATAAAAAAACACTGGATAAATACTTAAAAATGCAGGTAGGGGAATGAAAAAGAAAAAGGAAAAACCGGATCGCGGTCAAATAATCGCAGAGTGGCTGAATTATTACCCAATTCGGGAAATGGAATATGAAAAAGACGATAAAGAACAGGTTGTTATTTTGGTGCCGCCGGTCGAGAACTGGCTGGTTAGCAAAATATTGCCGAAACCGAAAAAACCTGCACAACGAATTCACCTGGATGAAATAGGGACTTTTGTTTGGGAACATTGTGACGGAAAACTCTCGATCAGGGAGATTGGCGAACACCTGGCGGGAGAATTTTCTCAACTTACGGGGCAGGTGGATGAAAGAATTGTTCAATTTTTGCAGCAAATGTATCAACAAAATTTTATTAATGTTTACACCAAAAACGAGACGGCCTGAAAAGCTGCACATGGCATAGGCTGAATTTTCCTAAAAGTAAAAAATATTCCCGCTCAGTTTCCCTTTCCAGAACTGCCCCCGGTCAAACACCCGGAGTCGTTTTGGGAGCGGCTAACCCAAACCGAACCAGTTATTTTTCCCTTGTTTTCTTCAAACAATAGAAGAATATTCTCCTGAATTTTTTTCATTCCAAAGAATTGCAACCGCCCTTTATCCTGACAATATCCGCATCCCACCATAAAACAGTTTTTTATTCAAAAAGATGAGTTCTTTTTTTGTGATTTAAACGAAGGGAGATTTCCTGAATTTCCTTTTATTGTAATTACCAATTACCCGGAATTGAATTGGGAGGAATCTTATGCAGGAAATCGGTCCCCACACGGAGGAAAGGATTGCAAAAATGGATTTGATCGGTTTGGAAAAAGAACTTCAAAAGAGATGGGTGTTGCCCTACAACTTTAACTTTAAATTTGATTTTAATTTAGAAGCAAAAATCAATTTTGTCTACTCCGTATCCGATTTTGATGAAGTATTACGGCAAATTGGACCTCTTCCGGAGTCATTGAAACAGTACGCCGTGAACCGGTGGTACAACTACTGGAGCAATAAGGGATTAAACCAAATATTTTCAGAACATCCGGATTGTGAGCCCGTTTATAATCAATATGAAGAGGTAGAGGCGGTTACAATTCAGAATACACTCTTCAGGATAAAACTTCATGTTTTCCCCAATCAATTCGCCAATACGCTGCGATATGCCCTGCGGCACAAGGAAGAACTGATCTATTGGTTGTATCGCAAAATCAAACGCCATTCAATACAGGAAATTCCCAACCAGATATTCGTTATTCTGTATCAAAGGGATGGCGAGCACTGGAAATTGAAAGCGGAATTGTCAAAGCTGAAAGAAATTGTCGATAATTATTTAAATGAATTCGACATCCATCGGACGGTTCGGGTCCATATTATTGATAACACTGTCAATTACGCGGATACGCTCTGGTTCATCCAGCAGGATTGAGTAAGCTACAATTGTAATAATGGGTCGCGGTTCGTCTCCCGCGGATTCATTTAGGGTTTGAATCATTAAAATTCAGATCTGATTAATCCGGCTGGTTATGATTCGACAGAACCGCCTGGACTACTCTTTTGGGTGTTAGCCGCCAGCTTGGTGCTTTTGGTGCCCGGATTCGCTTTTGATTCTGAATAAATTCAATCACAATTTCCCGCACTTCTTTGCTCGATTTCCAAAGAATCCTGCAGCCATATTTCCGGTATAGCTGCATTCCAGTATCGCTATTTACAACAACTTTGTAGGTCTTTTTTAAATCCAGCGGTTTGCCGATGGCATCGCTAAAAAGGCGCGTAATCCGTACTCCCGGCTTCCTGGTAATGTCAATATCGTAGGAAACACCACGCGCAGTATCATATTCCGAAGCTTCGGCATCGGGATCAACAAGTGGAACACGAACGGGATTTTCCGGGTCTAACCGGTTAAAAAATTTAGCCGACCTCTCCAAGTGATTTTTCACCTGTTTGCCGGACAACAATAAAATCATCAGAAAATTGGCGGCGGGGTAAAAGCGGTAAACATCTTTAACATGAATGACGCCGTCCGCTATTATATCAGGTGCCATGCCGGAAGAGACAAGGGAAATGTCCGCCGTGGTTGCATCTAATTGGGCGCGATGAACGATATCTACAAACCAATTCTCCTCAAAGGGAAGCTCCCGGCCATTGCCGGGCGCGTCAACCTTCGCAATGCGACTGTTCATATACCTTATCATCTTTTCATGATATGGCTGGTATGTTTTCATGACAGGGTGGGAAGGTTTCACATGTCCCATTGATTCTATTTCAGCATATTTCTCATAGAGACGCCACTCATTTTCCGAATGTCGAAATTTTAGTCGAATCACACCAAGGTTACGTCCGTGGCTTCCCGCCATAACGACCAGCGGCTCTTTGACGTTCTGTTTCTTACTCTTGGGATGGCTATTATACGTCTCGTGCTCGTGACCGGCGATAATTACGTCATACTCGGGTTGGTTGGCAGCAATTTCCAGGCAGGGATTTTCCTCGAGGACGGATTTTTTGGACCGAATTTTTGTCGTTTCCGGATGAACTCCGGCATGAAACAGCCCGATCAATATCCCGGTCTCTTTCCTGCCTTTGAAATAGCTTGCCCAGCCTTTTGCCGCAATCCTCATATCCTGCCAGCGTATTCCCCATTGCGCCGGTGTACTCAGGCCGGGCGGAAAGCCCGGTGTGGTTAATCCCAGCACCCCTATTGTCAGCCCATTCAATTCCCTAACCGTGAAAGGCTGAAAAAAAGACTTACCCGATTTGGTATTTGCATTTGCAGACAGAACAGGAAATTTAAATTGATCCACAATTCGTTTATAGATCTCAGGTCCCTGCTCAACATCAGCGTGACCCACAGAGGCAGCGGTATATTGCATCATGTTCATCACTGCAGCAACCGGATAAGGCGATTCTTTATCAATGTAATTGTAATAATAGTTTAAGGGAGAACCCTGAATGCTATCGCCATTATCCAGCAAAATTACATTTTCATATTTGCGGCGATATTCTTCCACACGGCCTGCAATTTTTGCCAGGCCACTGCCTGTTTTGTGGTCACGAGCATAATCAAAAGGATAAATACATCCGTGGATATCGCTGGTAAACAGGATAACAATTTGCATCTCCTGTTTGCGAAAAGACGATGAAATTATTTTTGCGATTTTATGAAAAAGATTAACAAAAAGGATCATTATGCCATCCTGGTGTAAGCAGGCTGCGAATCAGAGAATCCGCTTAATAATTCACGATCAAAAAGAGAATCATTCAGTTAACTTTTCTGTTGGCACTTCATTTTTCATATTAAGGCAAAGACACCCGCGATTGTTTCTTTGTCTCCCAAAATACGTGGGCGAGTGAATCGCAGCCCTGACTTGTCAAAGCCGCGGAAATATTATAGATTCATTATTTTACTTTTAGAATCTGACCCAGATAAAATTTGATAATATTCAACTGGGAATTTACCCGTGGTTTGGAGCCAAATTTAATATTTTCGAGAATCCCTTTATATAAATCGCCTTTCTCAAGGTCATCCCGAAACTCCTGTCGACTGATCCCGGGGCGATAGTGGCCTAACATCCACTTGCCAATATCATACCCCAACAGATGATACATATCCGGCGTTTCGTGCATTTGCTGCCGGAACCGGCTGAGGAAAGCTTTGTATTCCCAGGCTTGCGGGTCGTAGTAACCGGCGGTTACATAAATGAGCCCGTCCAGGTAAGCCCGCTGCTTCATCAACTGGTCCGGGTCGTTCCAGCCTTCGTTGCCCAGCAATGTGCATTTAATATTATGAAATGCAAACTGCGGCGCAATGTAGGGGATGTATTCAGGGTAAGTGGCGATGAACAGCCCATCGATACCGGTGGACGGCACCTGGGTAGAGTCGATATCGCGCCCGCCTTCATCGGAGAACAGAATGTCCGTCATATATTGCTTGAACTGGGCCTGTATGTCCACATCACTCAAAGTGGAATCGGCAGCTCGTGCAGAATCCCGGAACGTAATGTAAAAACCCTTCTTGCGGATAGCCTTAAACTGGCGCGACAGGTCCTGCGCATCATCATAATACCACTGCTGCTCCACCACCTCACCACCATTTTCAGTAACGGTTTCCGCAAAGCTCCTGGCGATTGTTTGGCCATATGCATCCGCCGGAGCTAAAATCGCGAACGTCTTGAATCCCAATTCCTGCACGGCATATTTGGCCAAAAATTGCCCTTTTATCTCTGCATCTGGATTTATCTGGAAGGCATACGGACTTAACGCCGCCAATCCATTCTGAGAATTCAAAGGGCTCACATACGGATAAAATTCGTAGCGGGAAAGCAACGCCAATGTGGCAGTTTCATCATTATCAATCGGACCGACCACTGCAAGCGGTTGGTTTTTTTCCAAAACCGGCATAGTCGTTTCAATACCTGACAGAACTTCCGGTTCCAGGGTCAGTGTATCCAGCTCTATCGATTTGGATGGGTCGCGGCTCGCCATCTCATACGCAGCATAGAAGAAACCCTGGGTGATAGCATTACTTATCGCCCTGGAGCCCTCTTGTCCGGATTTCAATAGCAAAATGCTGTTGCTCGCAATACTCGAGCCTGCACTCTGCTGGAGCAACTGTCGGGCCACATCCGCATAAAGATGATACGGATATTTCTCGATAAAATTCTCAAGCTCTTGTGTCCCTTTTTCGCGCTGACCACTCCGTATTAATTTTTGTGCCTGGACAATATCCATCAAACCGACAAATGTCTCATCGGTGTGATTTTTGCGCAGGTCGTTGATCTCTTTTTCGGTGAGGAATTTATCCATTGTCTGGAAGACATAATCGCCCGCTTTTTCCTTCAGGCGGGAATCGCTGGAATTGTTCATCACCCATAGCCACTCTTCCGCAGCGTCCTGGTATTTCTGCTCGCGGAAATAAATTGTTCCCATCAAAAAATGGACATCGTCCAGGTAGGCACTTTCTTTATGGACTTCAATAAAATTATTGCACACAATAAGGGCGGTGCGGTACTCCCCCAATTTATAGTAAGACTTGGCCAGCATGAGTTTTGTAGCTGTCAAAAAATGTGAAGCCGGGTATTCCTTTAAAATTTGATAAAAAGTTCGTTCCGCATTTTGGTAACGTTCCTGTTCGTACTGAGAAACCCCGTTTTTAAACATCAGGGAATCGTTCTGCTGCGCAGTGAGTACCTGGCTGGTGATTATCAGAAGGAGAAGGCTTAAAATAATCCTAAACTCTCTCAACAATTTTTCCTCCAATTTACCATAAATGTGTATCTATTATTAGGCATGACAATTTAGTAGATCGATCCCGAGATGTCAACTTGAGATATTTTGAGCGACCATTGTAATCAAGCACCGGCTCATTTTACGAATTTCCAAATGGTCAACACAATTCCTCTGCTTGGGAAATGTCTCTGAATATCGACACCTGTTCAGTTCAACCGGCTCTATCAGGCTGGCAATCGCCGGACAGATTGCATTATTTTTCAAATGGATATTGCCGGCTAAGGTCATCCGTCTTCCTCAAATTGCCGAATCCACTCCAGGCTCTCCACTGCTTCCTGCAGATTATGGATCTCCATTATGATCGGCACTTCTATCTTATTTGCCCTGAAGAATGGAAGGTAGTCAATAGCGCCGTTTTTCATTCCCCAGTGCAAATCCTGCTTTCCGTTATTGTTATGGGTATGAATCTCGAAAAGATAATCCCTGATCTCATTGAAATAAGGCGATATATCCAACCCCTGGAGAAATGCATGGGCCGTATCAAAAAGTGCGCCCACATTAGCATGATTGACCTTTTGTAGCATAGCAATTTGACTTTCCCAATTCGACACCATTAACCAATTGGGATTGGGCGGTGAATTCTCAAGCGCAATCTTCACGCCGCGTCGCTCACCGTACTCCCCTAATTCCTGTAAATTTTCCACCAGATTCTGGCTAGCTATTTCCATCAACCGGGGGATTCCTGCCGCATCGCGATGCAGCATTCCGGCATGAACCGCCATAATTTCCGCGCCGATTTCCTGGCACAGATCAAGATATTTTTTGTAGCAGTCCATGTTGGCCCGCCGCAAATAGGAATTTATGGTAGCCAAATTGACATCATAAAACGTGGAATGCACAGTCACTCTCAACCCGGAGCGGTGGATAACATCCCGGAAAAATTGCAGGTCCGGGGCAGTCAAATCTTCCGGCGAAAAGAAAGGACGTTCGCCCCGAATCTCGAGGTATTTGAGCGGATAGTCCGGCGCCATTTCCGCTACCATTTCGAAATCCTTCCGATTCTCAAAAAAACAGGTAATTCCCCAGTTCATACGGCTTTCCTTTTAATTAAAAGTAACTATGTTTCTTCTATGATGCCAAATGAGAATCATCAATTTAATTATAATTCTGCAACAGGAAAATATTCTTCTGCCCTCCTCTTTCCCCAGTGAAATTACAGCTTGATTCTACTACTTACTTTTCCCCGGTGAGTTTCGCCGGATCGAGAAGCGCATCCATCTTTTCCGCACTTAAGATGCCTTTTTCGACAACTAAATCCCGAATAGATTTGCCTTCCGATATCGCTTCTTCAATCAGTTCGGCGGTCCTCCGGTAGCCGATCTCCGGGTTGAGCACAGTCCCCAGCGCCGCTGAGCTGTGCATGTAGTTCCGGCAACGCTCCTCATCTGCCGCAATTCCGCGGATACACTTTTCGTTGAACACCGGCAGGTAATTGACAAGCAGCCGGAAGTTTTGCAGAATATTGTAAGCCATCAGAGGCATCATTACGTTCAACTCCATTTGCCCGGCCTGCACCGCCAAAGACACGGCGGTATCGTTCCCCACTATCTGGAAGGAAATCATGTTCAGGCATTCCGCCATCACCGGATTGACCTTAGCAGGCATTATGGATGATCCGGGCTGGACAGCCGGCAGCTTGATTTCTGCCAGGCCGGTAGCTGGTCCCGACGAAAGTAACCGCAAATCGTTGGCGATACGGATAAATTCCAAGGCCAGGTTGCGAAGCCCGGCAGACATTGCCGCCACTGCCTGCCGGCTCTGCATGGCCTCACGTAAGTCCGGGGCAGGTCGCAAATCCAGGCCCGTTAACTGCGAAAGTGTTCTGACTATTTCCGCCTGGTAGCCCTTCGGTGTGTTTAACGCGGTTCCGGCGGCGGTGCCGCCAATCGGCAATTCCAGGAGTTCGTGTGCTGCCGATTGCAGCAACCGGATCGATCTCCGTAACGCTTGTCCGTACGCCCGAAACTCCTGACCAAGACGAACAGGCACGGCATCCTGAAGGTGTGTCCTGCCCGATTTCAGAATTTGGTGAAATTCTTCCCCTTTTTTCTCGAATGAGGAAGCCAGTTCCGCCAGGATGGGTTTCAATTCATTCCACCGTTCCAGCACTGAAATGTGAATGGCTGTCGGGAAAGTGTCGTTGGTGGATTGTGACATGTTCACATGGTCGTTGGGATGGAGCGATTTATAATCACCGCGCTTTTTGCCCATGATTTCCAGCGCCCGGTTAGCGATCACTTCATTCATATTCATGTTGAAGCTGGTTCCGGCGCCAGCCTGGAATACATCCACTACGAACTGATCATCAAGATTCCCGGAAATGACTTCATCTGCGGCTTGTTCAATAGCCTTGC
>Ga0315542_1002157_pt1 | contig 12060 bp, 11 predicted proteins | sample SalMarSW160120MG_FD_202541 | JGI IMG/M metagenome (GOLD analysis project Ga0315542, IMG submission 202541) | Salt marsh sediment microbial communities from the Plum Island Ecosystem LTER, Massachusetts, United States - Salt Marsh Sediment SW1601-20 ... | reverse complement strand
CGGACATTTCTATCGATTTGGATTTAATGAACGATGGGAAATCTCTACCAGAACGAATGCGACTGGCGCTTTACCGCATTTATCAACAAGCTGCCATCAACGTCATCCGGCATGCTAAAGCCAGCCAACTCTTCGTGCAATTCCGTTTTGATGATGATAAAGTCGAATTGACCGTTAAGGATAATGGCAAAGGCTTTGAAGTCCCTGAAAGGCCAGTCGAATTGGTACGCCAGGGTCATTTTGGCCTGGTTGGTTCCGCAGAACGAGCGCAAGCGCTCGGTGGAAATCTGCGTATTGAATCAAGGCTCGGTCAGGGCACAACTTTGAGGGTAGTCGTGCCACGCCAGGAACAAGAATATCTATCAACTCAAGGCGAAGGCATCACATTACGCTATTAATCATATCGATCGCCAAAATATAAGGATAGTTCGCGAACCATCCTTATATTTTGGCGTTACAATCTTGCCATGAACGATAGGACAAACTGGGAAAACCAACTTCAAAACGAACTTCACCAGGCGGATACTGCGCGCGCTGCCGGTAATGAGGGCATGGCACGTGTCTGTGCCCGGCGTGCAGCCGGGATCATCATCGGCGAATTTTTCCGCCGCCGTGGGGGTATCCAGCCCGGTCCAAGCGCCTACGATCGCCTGAAATTTCTTCGCCAGCAATCTGAAATTTCTCAGAAAGTTCGCCAGGTAGCCGAACATTTCCTGGTGCGTATCACTCCTGAATACGAACTGCCGGTTGAGGCGGATTTGATCGCCGAAGCCCGTTGGCTGCAATCAGAACTGTTGGATCGATAAGTGCCAGTCATAGATAGATAAACAACCGCTGTACCTTTTCCTGTTTGAATAAAGCAAGCGTTGCTTTTAGCTTACACAGGCAATTTTACCGAACACCAATCAAGGAGCATAAGATCCATGAACGCTAGCTATACCTATTATGCCAATCTCAACGAACAGGTTCCTGAGATTCCTGCAGACAGCATTGTAAGTCGCACGCTGCACAACGATGATCGCATCAAGGTAACTTTGTTCGGATTCGCAACCGGACAGGAGCTTTCCGAGCACACAGCTTCACAACCTGCTATCCTGCACTTCATCCAGGGGAAGGTACATCTTACCCTGGGAGAAGATGAAATGGAGGCCGGGCCGGGAACATGGGTGCATATGCCAGCGAATATGCGCCACGCACTAATCGCAGAAACGCCTGCAACTTTGGTTCTAATCCTGTTCAAGAAAGCAAATTGAATGGAAAAACAAGCCTGTAAATACCGGGATGAGCGTTAGTATGCGAATTCTGACAATCATTTCTGGTGAATATGGGGAAAGGCATCTCGCCAATATCCGCTCCCACGGGCCACAATCCTGGCTCATTGAAGAATGGCGCGCTCCGGCATTCTTCCCGCCGGTCATTGACTATCCTGAAGATTACCTGCCGGCCCACCTCCCGCAGAGCGACTTGATCATCTCCTTTGCCGAGCAGCGTGGGGTTGCTGAATTGCTGCCTGATATCGCCCAAATGACAGGCGCCCAGGCAGTTCTTGCACCTGTGGACAGTGAAGCCTGGCTGCCGCGTGGACTGGCTCGCCAATTGCGCGGGTGGCTTGCACAAATACAAGTAGCCTGTGCGACGCCAAAACCGCTTTGCTCGTTGACTGAGAAGGATTTCCTGGTAACCAGACGCCAGCGCATGGCTTATGACAGTTTGCTGATCAGCGAATTTGCTCGCTACTTTGGTCAGCCGCGCTTCGAGATCCACGTAAACCCCCAAACTCGATTAATTGATACCATCCATGTTCAACGCGACGCCGTATGTGGCTGTGCTCGCCACGTGGCCCAGGGACTATTGGGAGTCTCGGTCGATGAAGCTGAAGAACAGGCCGGTTTACTGCACCATCACTTCCCTTGCCTGGCCAGCATGGGGATCGACAGCGATTTCGATGATACCTTGATGCACGTTTCGGGCAACTTACTTAAAGATGCCATCGGTGAACAGATCAAACCTTATAAAGATATTCCTTACATCACCCCGGGAACTCGCAGCGTATCAACGTCAACTAAACGTCAGGGTCCTGCCGAGGATAACGAATAGAGGTAAATTCCAAGGGAGGATTTCTATCCCCTTCAAATTTCAAGCCGTTGGAGTCAGCGATGCTGATTGTTTCTGAGAAACTTGTGCTTTTACCCGGCGCAGCGCTCCGATTGTCCCTTTTAGAGTGACCAATGCACGGATACCCGTTATCAGGATGAGGATGCTGCTGAGCACACCAGCGCCAGCGATAAGCACATAATTTGGTGCGAAGTCTATCTCCAGCTCCGGCTCATCACGATCTTTACGACTGAACAGGCGATCTCGCAAATTTTTGATAAACAATGCCCGAGGTGCTACAGGCTCCATTAATGATTGCAAATAAGCCTCGATTGCAGCCAAATCCTCCAAGTCTTCCGAGTTCACCCACACTTTATTTACACTCATCTTCAGATCTATCCTTTTCGGTCGAAATTCTGTTTACCTGTTCAAATGGTTTGAGAAATATTTCCAATTTAACCAACCGGGTAGGCTACAATGCCAACTGTTCCCGGTCCAAGGTTTGCAGCAACAGAAATTGAGAGATCGGTCATGATCAAATCCTTGCAGTTCAACTTCGAGCGCACTTGATCCATCAACAGTTGACCAGCTTCCAGATCTTCCGCCTGGACGACCGCGGCGCACACCGGACGGTTTCCCACATGTTGATACACAGCTTCTACAACAAATTCAAGAGCGCGCCGGCGAGTGCGGACTCGATCGTCCATATCTAAAACGCCGTCTTTCAATGCGACAATAGGTTTTACATTTAACAGCGAGGCCAGAGCAGCCTGCAGTGCTTTAACCCTGCCGCTTCTACGGGCATACTCCAACGTGTTCAAGGTCAGCAGGATCGTTATATTTTTACGAATGAAATCGAGCCGCTCAATTATGGTTTCTATGGAATCATTCCTGCGATCCATCAGACGCGCCTCGCGGCACATATAGCCCATGGCTGCTGAGCCACTGAACGAATCGAATGGAATAACGCGGAACAAACCTTCGACTTCGCGAGCTGCCAGTTCAGCCGATTCAAACGTGCCTGACAATTTACCTGTCACATGGATGGAAAGGATCGTATCTCCCTTATTGGCAATCCGCTTATAGAAATCGACAAATTGTTGGGGGGAAGGCTGCGCGGTTTGTGGTACCGTGCCGCTTTCGTCCGCCATGCGATAAAAATCAGCGTTGCTAAGATCAATACCTTGCAAGAAGGATGTTTCTCCGAAATGGATATTGATCGGAATAACATCAATCTCATAAGCTTCAATCCATTCCGGAGGCAAATCGCCCGCACCATCCATAACTATCCGCAGCATATATCATTTCCTCCGTACAGGATATGATGAGCGTCTCTTCCATCCGGTGATACCCCTGATTTTAGAAATAACCCGGGAGAGGATGGATTCAGGCGGTGAGCTGTACGATATTCTTAAGCTCATCTCGCAAGGATAACAACGTACGGTGGTATAAGCTCTTAACAGCACCTTCGGTGCGTCCCATGATCTGGCCGATTTCCGCATTCGAGAGATGATCAACAAATTTTAGAATCAACAACTGCTGGCGTTCGGGGGGCAAATTTCGAATTACGCGCATCAAACGTTCGCGTTCCTCCACATGCAGCAGTTCATTTTCCGGAAGATCGCCATACCTGAAACTCAACAACCCATCATTAAGAGGGATTTCCTTCCGCCGGCTGTTGTCGCGATGCCAGTTAGCCACCAAATTATGTGCGATCCTGTACAGCCAGGCAGAAAAAGGTAAGCCTCGATCCCTGTAATTGCCAATATGTCGCATCGCTCGCAGGAAAACACGTTCGGTTAAATCTTCCGCATCGAAGGAATTACCGGTACGATAATAGACATAATTATATATTCGCCCTACATAGCGTTCATACAAAACGCCAAAGGCTTCGCGATCACCCTGCGCGGCGCGAGAAAGCGCCAATTCATCGCTGACTTCCAGCAAGTTCCTCACCTCTACCGGCAGGATTTCACAAATAGAAACCCCGCCATATCTAAAAAGTTTCGGCTTTGCAATTGTGTTGTATTGATATTCGGACTGTTCAAGATGAACTGCACGATATTTTCCTGTTCGCACCCGTTGCAAGAAATACCGATGGAGGTACTGTTCCCGAGTATAACACGACTGTTCGAGATGACAATTGTACGAACCTGGTCAATATTCTATACCTATGCGCAATCAATAAGATTGGGTTGGATTTTCATACTGAAATCCGTTATAATAGGAATTATACGGGGATGACTGGCTTCGACGGGAGAGGCTGGCCCCGGATTGCGAGCCGAGAGGCGCCGACCTCGGTAAATCAGCGCACAACAACAAGTGCCAACCGCACTAACTACGCTGCTCTTCCCCTCGCTGCATAAGTGAGTGATTGAGTGGCTGGCCCTCGCTGAAGGGCTACGTCCGCCTGCACCGTTCTCCGGCCGGTCGCAGGATTGGGCGTCACAAAGCCGGAGTGCCGCACATCACGCCGCTAACCGTGCGAAAGAGGGGCTTTCGGGTCCCAGCGGCTAGCCAGAGGACATCCTGTGTCGATCGAGGACCCAACTGGCAAAATAAAATGATCGACTACGCTCGTAGATATTCGAGGGACGAATCTTTCGGACTCGGGTTCGATTCCCGACATCTCCACCAGCACCTGTCACAACGACTTGAGGAATGAAGTTCCAGGCAAAAAATGGCATTTGCGCCATTTTTTGCTTTTAAATACCCGAATTTCATCGACGGTTGTCATTGAATTGTCCACCCGCCATCGATCATCAGAGTTGCTCCGGTGATCAACGATGCCGCTGGAGAGGCCAGAAATACCACTGGTCCCGCAACCTCCATTGGATTCCCAATCCTGCCCAGGGGGATACGATCCTTCACCGAGGATCGAAAAGTATCATCATCCAGCCATTTCTTTGTTCCGGGTGTTTCGATAAAGGTGGGGGCGACAGCATTAACAGTGATGTTATAGGGAGCCCATTCAAGTGCCAGGCATTTGGTCAGGTGTGAGATCGCCGCCTTCGTCATACAATAAACCGATTCTGTAGGCAGTGCCACAAACCCTGCCTGGGAACTGATATTGATGATTCTGCCCCTGCGCTGCGCGATCATCACTTTCCCCACGGTTTGGGCGGTGAAGAATGTGCCCTTTAGGTTAACAGTCAGTGTGTCATCGAAATCCGTTTCAAGTACTTTTTCTGCCGGGTTGGGTTTTCCGATTCCGGCATTATTTACCAGGATATCGATATGCTTGAAATGCTGCACACCTGCCTGCACAGCCGCCTCAATTTCATCCAGCCTGGAAACATCCATCTGCACGGGTAGAGCCTGGCGACCTAACGCACGGATTTCACTGGCGAGCGCCTCTTCATGATCTTTAAGCCTGAGCCCAAGAATGACATCAGCTCCTGCCTGTGCCAGGGCCAATGCACAAGCTTTTCCAATGCCTTTAGCCGCCCCAGTGACCAGCGCCACCTGACCAGATAAACTGAATGATGGCTGATCATAATTTGCAACCATGAGGACTCTCCTGATTTATAGATGGTGACCCAGCAAAGAGCGAACCAGGCTCCCTACCGGTTAAATTATTACTTACAGTGCACCAATCATCGAGTAACGCGGATCACCAGACCTTTTAAATATGACCCTTCGGGGAAATTCAAGGCCACCGGGTGATCTGCGCCCTGGTGCAAGCGTTCGACAATTTGGGCTTCAACGCCGGCATCCAGAGCTGCTCCGGCGACGATCATCTGGAACAATTCTTCACTCACACCACCGGAACAGGAAAACGTTGCCAGGATTCCCCCTGGTCGCAGCAGTTTGAATGCTAATAAATTGATATCCTTATAACCACGCGCAGCGTTTTGAGCCTGTGAAGCGGTCTGGGCAAACTTCGGTGGGTCGAGAACGATCAGGTCAAAGCTGCGCCTACGGTCGCGCAGGCCACGCAGCACCTGAAACACATCCCCTTGCTGCCACGCCACTCGTTCGACGGGAAGCCTGTTCAACACAACGTTCTTAAGTGCCAGCTCGTTTGCCTCAGCCGATGCATCAACCGCAAGCACAGAGTTGGCTCCACCGGTCAGCGCATTGGTTGTAAATCCGCCGCTATAGGAGAAACAATCCAGGACATCACACCCCTTTGCCATCCCGCGTATGCGGGCTCGATTAGTACGTTGGTCCAGGTAATATCCGGTTTTATGCCCCTGGTGCACATCCACCCAGAACCGCAAGCCATTTTCACTGATTTCCAAATACTCCGCTGGCTCATTGCCACGCAGAAGACCGCTACGCGGGGCCAAGCCTTCAAGTTGGCGCACATCCACATCCGAACGTTCGTAAACGCTCTCCACACCCGTCAACGCAACCAACAGGTTTACAAGCGTATCACGCCAAAACTCCGCTCCGCTGCTCAAGAACTGTACTACCAGGGTTTGATCATAACGGTCAACGATCAGCCCCGGCAAACCATCTGATTCAGCGTGCACCAATCGTAATGCGTTATCCTCAATATCTTGGAACAAGCCCTGCCGTGCAGAAATAGCTCGCTGCAGACGAACTCGAAAGAAACCATCGTCGATATTGGTCTGATGTTCCCATGCCCAGACACGCGCTCTGATTTGCGAATGTGGGCTGAAAGCTGCCCAAGCCAGAAATTCATCTCGCGAGGAACGAATTTCAACGGTTTCTCCTTCTGCGGGATTGCCTTGGATATCCGCTATCGCCCCAGAAAATATCCAGGGATGGCGGCGCAGCAGTGATTTTTCTCTTCCGGATTTTAAGTTAATAACTGGCATCTGGCAAAAAAGAACGTAAAGCGCCAGGGAAATAATCGCCCAGAAGCTTTACGTTGAGGCATACATTCAAACGATTAGATCAGACCGATCTGCTTCCCGGCGGCTTCGATAATATCCATCGCTTTTTCGATCTCATCCGGTTCATGAGCTGCAGTGACTGTCGCTCGCAAACGCGCCAGCCCAGGTGGTACAGCCGGTGAGACAACCGGTAAGACAAAGGTATTCTGGCGTTGGGCAGCACGCGTCATCTCAAATGCATTTTCATCACTCCCACAAACAACCGGAACGATCGCGGTCTCGGTATTCAAAGTATCAAAACCCCGTTCTTTCAGGCCATTGATGAATTGGCGGGTATTGGCACACAGCTTCTCGACTCGCCAGGGCTCTTCCAGAATAACTTCAAATGCAGCTTTGGCTGCTGCAGCCTGAGCGGGGGGTAGCGCAGCAGAAAAAATATAAGCCCGGCTGGCATGGCGCAGGTATTCGATTAATTCTTTCTTACCGGCTACATAGCCCCCTACGGATGGGATGGTCTTGCTCAAGGTACCCATCTTGACGTCGATTACACCATCCATTCCGAAATGCTCTTCGATCCCCCTCCCGGTCTTGCCTAACACGCCCACCGAATGAGCCTCATCGACCATCAACCAGGCTTTATATTTTTGGCATAGTTCGACCATCTTAGGAAAATCGATGATGTCCCCATCCATACTGAAAACGGAATCGGTAACGACTAATTTCGCTGCGCCAGCCGGAACCTGCTGCAAGCGTTGTTCCAGCGCATCCATATCGTTATGCCGAAACCTCAAGAACTTTGCCCCCGACATCAAGCAACCATCTACAATGCTGGCATGGTTCAGCTTATCTGAAATCACGTAATCTCCGCGCCCCATAAGCGTAGAGACTACGGTCAAATTAGTGACATAACCGGATGTGTAAGTCACCGCAGCCTCTGCTCCCTTAAAGTTCGCAATCGTCTCTTCCAACTCGCGGTGTAAGGTCAGCGTTCCTGCCAGGGTGCGAACACCATGGGTGCCAGTTCCAAAGTGGTCGACTGCTTCTCGAGCAGCCGCATTGATTTTTGGATGTCCCACTAATCCTAGATAACTGTAGGATGCGTACATCCCCATTTCGCGGCCATCCACGATGACCCGGGCGCCGCCGCGCAACTCTGAAACAGGTTGGTTGTAAAAATAGAGATCCGCCTGGCGAAAATTGTCGACACGCTTGTTCATCGCCCGAATACGTTCAATTACCGCGTCGTCAGCTTGAGAGAAATCCATAATTTACTCCTCCATCCCAGAATTAAACTGATCAAGTGTAGTCGACTGAATGAGAACTGTCAACCAGCGTTGGTAGAGGCGCGCCTGGCTCTTATTAATTGCTTCCGACCACCAGACGGCGCAACCCTTCCTCATCGAGGATTTCCACCCCCAGAGATTGTGCTTTAGCCAACTTTGATCCGGGATTTTCACCTAACACCAGATAATTGGTTTTCTTACTGATCGAGTCGCTAACTTTGCCACCATAAGACTTTATAAATCCTTTGGCTTCATCACGAGAGAAAACCGGCAGTGTGCCCGTAATGACAAAAGTCAGTCCATCGAGGGTTAAGTCTTTTGTTGTCTCGATCTGTATTTCAGAATGAGGCCACACACCATTGGCGCGTAGCTTATCCAATAAGCGCTGATTTGCGGGGCGGGCAAACCAATCTACGATAGCCTGGGCAATATTCGGACCAATTCCTTCAATGCCTTGCAACTCTTCCAGGGTGGCCGCAGCCAAAGCATCTAAATCTTGATAATGTTCCGCCAGATCACCCGCCATCACCTCGCCTACACCGTGGATCCCCAAGGCAGTGATCAAACGTGAAAATGGCCGTGTTTTGGAAGTCTGAATGGCTTCCAGAATATTATCAGCCTTCTTTTCAGCAAATCCTTCCAATTCTAACAAGTCCTGGCGGCGAAGCGTATATAAATCCGCCACATCCTGAACAAGGCCGGTTTGCACCAATTGCTCAACGATTTTGATACCCAGCCCTACGATATCCATCGCGCCGCGTGATACGAAATGTTCCAAATTGCGAATCAGTTGCGCCGGACAAGCCGCATTGACGCAGTACCAGGCCACCTCTCCGGGTAAGTTTTCTACCGGTTCCCCACATGCCGGGCAAGTCGTGGGTGGTTCGTAAACGCTTTCGCTGCCACTGCGTAAAGCTTCGACCGGACCAATAACATAAGGAATCACCTCGCCGGCACGCTTCACACGCACGCGGTCCCCAACGCGAATGTCTTTCTCAGCAATATAATCGAAATTATGTAAGGTCGCTTGTTTGACGATCACCCCGCCGATTTCCACCGGCTCCAAAATTGCAAATGGGGTTAAAACACCTGTTCGTCCGACATTAGCGCCGATATCCAAAAGCTGTGTGGTCACTTCCTGAGCAGGGAATTTAAATGCGATCGCACCACGTGGATCCTTACCGACAAAACCCAGATCGCCTGCCAGAATTAGATCGTTGATCTTGATCACCATACCATCGACTTCATAAGGTAGCTGATCACGCCGGTCTGTCCAGGATTCACAATAATCGATCGCTTCTTCCAATGTTTCGAAATATTCAGCGCGCGGTGTTGGAAATCCAAGAGCCTTCAGGAAAGCGAGCGTTTCCCATTGAGTGTTGGGGATAAGGCCATTACTGGCCACAATAGCATAATTTAATAGCGTCAGAGGGCGGGAAGCGGTCAGGACGGGGTCAAGCTGGCGCAAGGAGCCAGCTGCCGTATTACGCGGATTCAAGTAAGTCTTTTCACCATTCTCTTCCAGGCTACGGTTCAGCGCTTCGAAATCTGCCACATTCATGAAGGCTTCGCCACGCACTACCAGGTATTCAGGGGGCTGTGGTCCATCCGGATCCACTGGTAAGTGCAAGGGCAGCGCTCGAATCGTCCGCAAGTTTGTGCTAATATCTTCACCCACGACGCCATCCCCACGCGTAGCGCCCTGCACGAAAAGACCGTTACGGTAATGCAGCACTACCGTTAAGCCATCAATCTTGGGCTCGACAACAAAATTGGCTTGAGCGACTCGTTCGTCAATACGCAGAATGCGCTCGTACCAGGCGCGCACATCGTCCGCGTCAAAAGCATTCGCCAGGCTGAGGATAGGTGCAGGGTGGCGCACTTTCTCAAATTTCGCCGCAGGAGCCCCTCCTGCTCGCTGTGTAGGCGAGTCGGGCGTCACCCACTCCGGATGATCAGCTTCGATCTGGCGTAGTTCCAACAATAGCTGATCGAACTCATAATCACTGATAACCGGATCGTCAAGTACGTTGTAGCGGTAATTGTGGAAATTAATTTCCCGGCGCAGGTCCTGCAGCCGTTGGAAGAGGTTATCGGGGGCCTGTTCGCTGTCCATGGCGAATATTATAGCGTAAATTAATGATCTAATCTAAACCCGGTACTTCTGCATACGGTCCTTTATGTGCGCGCTCACCCTCAAGAACACCAGAGCTGTGGCGGGTAAAAGTGTTCGCCCCCAGCAATACCAAAGTGACCCAAACGGCATCGGCCAAAAGCAAGTGTACCAATTGCAACCAGACCGGGGCCAGGAGAGCCACGTTCAACAAGCCGGCTGCCAGTTGTATCACGAACAGGACCGTTAAAACAGTGACGAATCGTTTGATTTTCGGATCTTGTCGGACCATATTCACCAGGCTGCTGGAGAATATCAGGTAAAAACCGACTGTGACAGCGATGATCGGATGCCAGATGCGCAAGCGGATCAGAAAATGAGCTGTGGGAGAAAAATCCTGCTGAATCCCACTTGCCAGTGATGAGGATGGGAAGAGCGTATCCCCAAGTGCAGTAATCGCTCCGGTGACGCCCAGAACTAGCACCCCCAGGAAACCGATACCCAATATCCATAAGGCAGATCCTTGTCCCCTCAGCGTCAGGCGCTCGCCCCCCGAAGCCCACCAGGCTGTCAATGTCAGGCTGGCTAACAACAGAAAGGTATTGACCAGGTGCACAGCGGTCGGCACCGCAGAGGCGTTTTGCACGGTCCAGCCGAATAGCACCAGTGCAGCTCCCACCAGGGCTTCGGTAATAATGAAAAACATGGATAAATAGGTCCCCAATCGGACCGCAGAACCGCGTGGATACATCCGAAGAGCCCAAATGAGCAGTACAATCACGAAAATCAATGACAACCCACTGCTCATGCGATGGGTAAACTCAACCAGGGTAGCAACCAGAGGAGCGGTAGGCACAACCTCGCCATTACACAACGGCCAATGACTGCCACAGCCAGCTCCAGATCCCGTGGCGCGCACATAAGCTCCCCATAAAACGACCAGCACGTTGTACCCAAGGACAAACCAGGCGAATTTTGCATAGCGGTTCAATTTCATCATGCGTCCTTCCTGTGTCGATCTTGCCCGAGTCGATCTTGCCGTGGCAAGATCGACCACTCTTTGCTTGTAAAGGATTGATTATTTTGTTAGAACAGCTTTCCTTGTTGGGGTGGGCGGTGCTCCTGTGTCTCTAAACTGGCAATCTGCTTGAAGCGATTTGCTGTGGCAGGTGCAAAACCAGCATAATCATTGTTCGTAAAGCCGTACACTGATTCCAGTTGATCCTGGACATCCAGGATCAATCGCCACCAATCCTGCAATTCAGGAGAATGATCAACCCGCTCGTGATCATGCTTTTTGTAGCTGCCATGTTGACCAATCCAGCGAATGTATAAAAAATCGGTAGTCAAATTAATCTCTCGTGGTAAACCGGGATACTGCGTTGCAGCCCAGGAAACGCCATACCTTGAGAGCATGGACACCATTTTCGTACGGGCAGTGTACCACGAGCGGTCACGAATCTCAACAGCGAAACGAATATCTGCCGGCAAATCGGATAGGAATTCTTCCAGTACGCCTATTTGGTTGGCGTTGAAAGAGGGTGGAAATTGTATCAGTATCACGCCCAGTTTTTCGTCCAACAATCGGACGGTCTCCACAAATTGGGACATTAAACCAGAAGCCCCCACTAATTTAAGGTCATGTGTGATGGCATTTGGGGTTTTCAAGCAGAATTGGAAGGAAGCAGGTGTGACAGCCACCCACCTGCGGATGGTCTCGACTCGCGGAATGCCATAGAAAGTGGAGTCAATCTCCACGGCATTG
>Ga0315542_1002156_pt1 | contig 12067 bp, 9 predicted proteins | sample SalMarSW160120MG_FD_202541 | JGI IMG/M metagenome (GOLD analysis project Ga0315542, IMG submission 202541) | Salt marsh sediment microbial communities from the Plum Island Ecosystem LTER, Massachusetts, United States - Salt Marsh Sediment SW1601-20 ... | reverse complement strand
TGATGCCCTTATTCATGATGGCGATGGTTGGTTTCATTTTTCCTTCTAGCAACTCCTCGCTGAGCAATGTGCCTATTGCATTAGTGAATGAGGATACGGGATTTGGCGGTTACAACTTAAGCTCAACTTTCATCACAGCGTTAAACAGCATAAACGACGCCACGGGCATGATGAAGCTCGCTGACGCTTCTAGCCTCGCAGACATACGGGAGATGATTCAAAAAGGAAACGCTGAAGGCGGCATAATAATCTCCAGCGACTTCACATCAAACATAATGAATGGACAGCAGGGAACAATAACAATCATAACTGACCAATCTAACCCCCAAATGTCGTCGATGATACAGACTGTGCTGAATCAAGTGTTTGAGCAGATGGGCACAGCATTAGCTCAACAGAACGTTGCGGAGCAGTTGGGAATTGACCCAAGCAGCGCTTTGGCGGTTGTGAAGCCCTATAACATTCAGGTTCAAGGGTCAATTGAGGGCGAATTCAGTTACTTCGATTTTATTGCTCCAGGGATTATGGCGATGACTGTTATGATGAGCGTTATGACTGGGCTCCCTGCAGCCATTAGTCAGGAGCGGGAAGTTGGCACGCTAGATGGAATGATGGTGGCACCCATTAACAGGCTCTCGGTGATTCTTGGAAAAACTCTTGCGCAGATGGCACGTGGAATACTTCAGGGAGTGCTCATACTCGTGTTGGCTATTACAGTGTTTGGCGTTACTGTTCACGGAAGCATACTTCTAGTCTTTGCTTTGCTGCTGCTGGGCGTGTTCAGCTTTGTTGGCTTGGGTGTCGTGTTAACGTCATTTGCGAAGGACCAAGAGACAGCCGTTATGATGATGACTACAATAATGTTCCCGATGATGTTCCTCAGCGGAGTGTTCTTCCCTGTAGAGCAGATGCCATGGTTCATGCAGGGCATCTCAAAGTTTCTGCCGCTAACCTACGTCGCCGACGCCCTACGAAAAGTGATGGTGCTTGGAGCAGATATACCCGCAATAAGCCCAGAACTGTCTATCCTGATAGTGTTCGGAATCGTCATGACAGCAATAGCAGTGCCGGTATTCAAAAGAGCAATGACCAGATAGTAAGAGGAATGAAATAACATGCCATCAATCGAAGCAACAAATCTTTCAAAAAAATACGGTTCCTTTACTGCGGTGTCGAACCTAAACCTCAAGCTTGAGGGCGCAAAATGTGTTGGCTTTCTGGGACCTAACGGTGCAGGAAAAACGACTACCCTCAAAATGTTTACTGACTTAATCAGACCATCTTCTGGAGAAGCACTGATAAATGGTGTAAACGTTCACATGCAGAAGAAAAAGGCGCTTGAATCAGTGGGCACACTCATCGAAATGCCCGAGATTTATCCTGCACTAACACCACGAGAAGCATTAACGATGATTGCTGAGATTAGAGGCGTGCCTAAGGCTGAGCGGAAAAGGCGAGTAGAAGAGGCTGTCTCCGAAGTCCGAATGAGTGAATGGATCGATAAACGGGTCGGCAAGTTCTCTAAGGGAATGAAACAAAGAATCTGCGTTGCCTCTGCAATACTCAGCGATCCTTCTGTTGTTCTTTTAGATGAGCCCACCAGCGGTCTTGACCCCCGTGGAATGAGCGAAGTAAGGGACATCATAAAATCCCTGAAGAACAAAAAGAGGCTGATTTTCATGAGCAGCCACTTACTTAGCGAGGTTTCGGATGTCTGCGACGAAGTTGCAATTATAGACCATGGTAAACTAATCGTTTATGACACAATTTCCCATGTAACTGCAAAGGTTTCGGGCGGAGAAAATGTTGTTGAAATTGGACTGCGAAACACAGTTGATGCAGATTTGGTAAACAAGATAGCCGCAAAGCTGTCCTATATTATCAAGGCTGAAAAAAGTGACGGCAATACCTTTAAAATAAAATTCGCGGGTGACTTGGATACCCAAGAAAAACTTCTTGCTGATTTGGTGAAAATGAATATCGGAATTGTCAGCTACAAACCAGCTTCGTCGGCTCTCGAAGGAGCATATTTGAGTCTTATAAAAGATACGTTGTGATTAACATGACAGAGACAACAATTGTTTCAAACAATAAGGTGCCAAGCAGCCTGACGCAAGTTGGCATTACTATGAAATACACTCTTCTAGACTACATAAGATCACGCAGATTCTACATAATGTTAACTATAGCAATCGTAATCAGTGCTATCCTCACTTTCGTGATTGGTTACTACCGTCCAGCAAATTTTCTTGTAACTGATTTGTCGTTTTATTCAGGTTGGTGGGGGAACATAGCGACTTACGTGATAGTGCTTTCCGGAATTTTCTTTGGTGGCGACGCCATTTCTGGGGAATTTCAGAATAAGACAGGCTACTTTGGAATCCCTAACCCTATCCGAAGATCGGCTATATACATAGGGAAGTGGTTATCAGCTCTCATCGCATCTACGGTCATATTAGTCGTGTTCGCGGCGATCACTCTGGGCAACGGATTATATTACTTCCCAAGCGTGCCCTATGAATTCGGGCTGTCTTTGCTTTTCGCGTGGTTCTATCTTATAGCAGTTCTAGGCTTCACGTTTTTCTTCAGTTCACTATTCAAAAGCAGTTCTATATCCATTCTCGTAACTGCCATCCTATTCCTCTTTGCGTTTGACATAATCCAGTTTTTCGTTGCCAGCCTTGCCCAGATTGAGCCGTGGTTTATGCTATCTTATGGAGGACAAATAATCGGAAACATATTGACTGTGCCTTACCCAGCGCACAAGGTTGTAACCAGCTTTGGTCCTGGAGGCGGCGCAGGACCAGACATAGGAGGATTCTCTATGACAACATTCAATGTGCAAATCCCGGAAGGTCTGGCAATTATAGGAATTTACTTCATAGTCACCGCAATTTTGGGTTTGGTGCTCTTCGAAAGAAAGGAGTTTACAGGATAACTAACCCAAGAATTTGTAGACACACAGGAAGTCTACTGATTTGATTGTTTAAAAAATAAAAAATTTAAAAATGGATAATGGGTATTTGACGCTGAATTAGCTACATACGTGACAGCTTCGGCGTCTGGCTTAGGCTGTGTCGATGTACTTGTTGGCTTTAGGTATTTCTTCGGGCAGTCCTCGTCGTTTGCGTATGCCAGCTATGACTTCCATTGAAATGCTTTCAGGAACTTTCTCCCAGTGATCGAACTGCGTCTGCCAGAAGGCGTGACCAGAAGTTGCACCTCTCATGTCAGCGGAGAGACCGAAAGTCTCAGAGACTGGAATGAAGCCTGTGACGTTAGTTACAGGGCCCTTCTGCTCTGAAGAAGTTACTCTTCCTCTCTTCCGGGTTATTAATCCCGTTACGTCGCCAACAAACTGGTGCGGAACTGAAACGCCGATCTTGTAGATGGGCTCGATGAGAACTGGCCTAGCTGTAAGGAATGAGCCCCAGAAGGCCCTCTTCATGGCTGGCATAATCTGGGCTGGTCCACGGTGCACAGGGTCCTCGTGCAGTTTTGCATCTAGGAGCGTTACTTTGACTCCTCTTATTGGCTCATCACAGAGGGGACCATTTTTGGCTGCCCACCTGAAACCTGAGTTAACTGTCTCTTTTACTTCTCTGAGGTATTGGATACCTTTAGTCATGTCCACGAGAATGTTTCTGTGTTCTTCTAGAGCCCAAACGTTTTTGGCTTCTTGAGCCGACCAACCTGCCTCCTCACGTAAAGTGGTGTTGATCCGCTTGTTACCCATTGCCTCAAACAGGGAACCCTTCTCCATCAAGTCAATAACCTTTTGGTCAAGAGGCTCCACTTGAAGCCAGAATCTGCTGTGCTTGTTGGGGCTCTTTGCCATAGCTACAACACCCTGCTGGGATGCAGTTTCCCTGTAGACGACCAGCGGCTGAGACGTAATAAGCTCTAAGCCTCCGCCGTATTCTTTAAGGAATTTGACGGCAATCTCAAGGTGGAGTTCACCCATTCCGCTGAGAAGATACTCGCCCGTTTCTTTGTTAATTTTAGTAACCAAGTTCGGATCGTCAATGGCTAATCGGTCCATCAGTTCAATGAGGCGCGGCAGCTCTCGGGGATATTTAGGTTCTATGGCAATGGTGATGACTGGCTCAGAAACGTACTGGATGTTCTCGAAGGGAACCATCTCGTCCTTGCCGTCCATGCTTACAAGGGTTTCTCCTGCCCTAGCAAGATCCAATCCCAGCACCGCAGCTATGTTTCCGGCGCCTATCTTGCCAACAACCTCTCGGTATGCGCCCATATACATGGAGACCTGCTGAACACGGTAATCTTTCTTTGCGCCCACCAAATAAACGCGGTCGCCCTCGTTGATGCAGCCTGAGAAGCAGCGTCCTGTCGCAACCAGTCCTGCGTGAGGGTCCATCATGGCTGAAGTTAAACAGATTACTGTGGGTCCATTCTCGTCACAGTTAATCATAGCCTTTCCAATCTTGGAGTCTGCCTCGCCCTTCCAGACTTTTGGAACACGATACTTCTGGGCAACTACAGGATTTGGAAGATTCATGACTGCCATGTCCAGTATTGCAGTGTGAAGTGGAACAGTTTCTGCAAGTTGTTCCTCGGTTCCATTATTGTAAGCGTCCACAACATCGCTGAATTTTATTCCCTTCTGCTGGGCAATGTCAAGAGTGAAGCCCCATTTGTGCAGGGCAGAGCCGAAGGCTACTGTTCCTTTGGTTGCGTCAACTTTCCAGTGTTCCTTCTGTTCTTTTTCTCCGTACAATGAAATCAGGTTGTTGAAGTCCCTGATTATTCTGAGAAGCTTTGTTTGCATCTGCTCTGCGCTAAGTTTAAGCTCTTTAATTAGACGGTCAACCTTGTTGATGAACAAAACAGGTTTCACTCTTTCGTTAAGGGCTTGACGGGTGACAGTCTCTGTTTGAACCATCACCTCTTCGACGGCGTCTACAACTACGACGACTCCGTCGATGGCTCTTAGGGCACGCGTCACTTTGCCAGTGAAGTCTACGTGTCCAGGCGTGTCTATGAGGTTGACAACGTGCGATACGTTGCCGATATCGTGGAGGAGGGAGATGTTTGCTGTTTTGATGGTTATTCCCCGTTTCTGTTCCTCCTCAAGATAGTCTAAGGCTCTTGCGGCTCCAGCGATTTTAGGTGAAAGGAGACCCGCTTCGGCTAAAAGGGAATCAGACATTGTTGTTTTGCCGTGATCTATGTGTGCGATTATACCTATGTCCCTGATGTCCTCTTTTTTGCTCATGAGCTTTACGATGTCTTGTGTCTGCCTAAATTTGGGCACCTTATTGATTCTCCTGATTGTTAATGGACAGCAAGCTAGAATAGACGCTAACCTATTAACCTTACGATGAAGGCTCTGAGACAAAGTTCATCCAATAGGACAGAGGACATGCCAGTCTACGATTAGACTCTTAACAAAGCGTATACGAAAACCTGCTTCGGCTCCCTTCAACTGAACATTATTATTTCTTCTTGTTGTTTGGATAGCTGATGACCGAATATTCTCTGCATTCCGAAATTAAACGCTGGTACATGACTTCAGGGGATGAACTTGAGGTTAAAGTAGATGACTTCATAATTGATGTCCTTAGAGGCAAGTTTCTAATCGAAATTCAGACAGGAAACTTTTCTGCCATCAAAAACAAACTAACCAAACTGCTTCGAAACAACAATCAGGTTCGGCTGGTTTACCCCATTGCCCAACTGAAATGGATAGTCCACGAAACGGGGTCAGGCGAATTTGTTAGAAGAAGAAAGTCTCCGAAGAAGGGAAAAGTAACTGAACTATTTTATGAGCTGGTTCATGCGCCCAGCCTGATTAGGGACAAAAACTTTTCGCTTGAGGTTTTGCTTATTGAAGAAGAGGAGATAAGATGCAGTGACGGCAGAGGAAGCTGGAGAAGAAGAGGAGTCAGCACTAAAGACCGCAAGTTATTGAAGGTATTTGACAGAATCGTTTTTGAGGACAGCAGAGACTTTCTGGAGTTTATACCCGAAGAGTTGGATGGATATTTCACGAACAAAGTTTTGGCGCTAAAACTGGGAGTTTCTGTCAGGTTAGCCCAAAAAATCACTTACTGCCTCAGAAAAATGGGTACAATATATGTTGCTGGCAAGAAACGTAAGCAATTATTGTTCAAAGTTGCCTAATCAGTGCTTCTTGAGGTTAAGGCTATCAGATTTGTGCTCTAGAGAAAAGGTAGGTGCCCAACCCAATCATCAAAACGTTGAAGCCAGCAACCACCCCCAAGCTGATCAGCCAGCTAACTGAAGCAATCAAAGGCGTTCCAGCGCCTAGCGTTCCAGCGCCTTGTAGACACCAACGCAGAAGTTCAACTCCATAAAACATGGGGTCACACAGCATGGCAACTTGAAGAGGCAGAGGCAACCCATCGATGGGAAAGAAGACGCCTGAAAGCATGAACATAGGCCACATCACAAAAGTTGACAGCAACTGAAACGCATGAAAATCATTCAGGGTCGAACCGATTGCCACACCAAGACCAACAAATCCTGAAGCGATGAGGAGCATCGCGCCTATCGCTGCAACTGCTCCGACCAAGAATGCAGGTGATAGCGTGAATGCACCCATGATTGCTGCAATGATCATCAAGATTATGCCTTGTATTGTTGCTGTGGCTGCTCCGCCAAGGATTTTGCCGATGATAATGCTGGTTCTGCTGACAGGAGCAACAAGCATCTCTTTCATGAATCCGAATTGCCTATCAAAGATAATCGAAACTCCGGAGAAAACGGAGCCAAAGAGTAGCCCCATACCAATTATGCCCGGTGCCAAGTATGAAAGGTAGTCTCCGCTGCCCAATCCGTCGAATCCGCCTATTAAGCCGTTAAGTCCTAAACCGAAGATGGCAAGGAAAAAGATGCTTTGGGCTACTGACGAGACGACGCGGGCTTTTGCTCGCCAGTACCGCTTCAGTTCCCGCAACAGGACCACGTATATTGCTTGCCCAGATAAGGGGTGCACCATTTTTCATGTCTCCATTAATTTTTGTTGCCTTTTATCCTTTAACCGGCTGTCCACGGGCTTGCCTCACGATTAGGTGACGCCGCACCATATCCACAATGCTTCCCTCTTCTTCGCGTATGTTGCGTCCAGTCACTGACAGAAAGACGTCGTCAAGGGTGGGTTTACGCAGTTCCACTGACTCCAGAACAACTTTTGTGTCATCAGCTAATTTGACAATCTCGGGGATTCGGTGTCCGCCATTGTCCACCAGCAGATTCAAGCATTTTGAGCATGTTTCGCCCATAAATTGGACGTTTTGGTCAGCTACAGGCTGCTCTGGCTTCTGTTGAGGCTGCTCATTGATGGTTTCAGAGTTCATGTCCAGCGGTGCTGCCTCCATCTCTGTTGATGTTCCGCGTGTGGGCTGCATCATGCGGCTTATTGCGGCGTAATTGTTGCCTGAAGCAACAACGTTAATTCGGCGTATCCAGTCCTTGTTTTCCAGAAGGCGCCGGAACGTTTGTATCGCCGCTGGATCTTTGAAGAGCAAAGTGACAACATCTCCTTCTAAGCGGGCTTTCAAGTTGTCTGGCGTGTCCAGCACCACAACTTTGCCGAAGTCTATGATGAGAATGTGCTTACAGAGGTAATCGGCTTCCTCTGTGTAATGAGTTGTTAAGATGATAGTGATGTTCTTTTCTTGGTTAAGCCGCAGAATATGCTCCCAGATAGAACGTCGAGTCTGCGGGTCCAAGCCCAAGGTCGGCTCATCCAAGAAGAGCACCTTTGGATGATGCATCAGTCCTCGGGCAATTTCCAGTCGCCGTTTCATGCCGCCGCTGTAGATTTTCACCAAATTGTCGGCGCGGTCAGTTAGCTGGGCTACCTCCAGCACTTCTTTGATTCGCTGCTGCCGCGTGCTTCGGTCAAGACCGTACAGACGCCCATGGAAATCCAGGTTCTCTCTGCCTGTCAACTCTATGTCTAGTGTGGTGTCCTGAAACACGTAGCCTATGCTACGGCGGACAGCATCAGGTTCTTTCAGAATGTCATGGCCGTTTACTGCGGCTGTGCCGCTGGTTGGTCGCAGCAACGTTGACAGCATATTGAGTGTTGTTGTTTTGCCTGCTCCGTTGGGTCCAAGAAAACCTAGGATTTCGCCTTCTTTTACAGTGAAGCTTATGCCATCTACTGCCTTGATTTTCTTGTCGAAGATTTTTGTGAGTTCCTTGACTTCGATTGTGTTCATCTTGTAATCAACCATAAGTAACGGTATTCACAAGATAAAAATTTGGTTTATCAAGGATTGTTTAGAACAGTCTGATACCGAAACAAAAAGCACAAAAACAAAAAGAAGGGGAGGGATTTTCTGGGTTATTGTTTCTCGTTTAGGATTTTGAGCCCTAAGAGGACAAGAACGCCAGTGACACCTAGTTCTACCAAGCTCCAAAGAACATCAATTATGATGTCGGCGATAGAGCCGTATCCTTCTGCAGCCCCTACGAAACCGCTTAGTGAACTGAAGAAGAACGTTGCAGCCCACAGTATCAGGAAGTATCCGATGAGTTGATTCTTTGAAAAGCCTTTGGCAATATCATTTACTGCTCCCATTTTGTTTTTCTCCTTAGGTGCTTCATCAGCAAAAGTACTATATTAGATTTTATTGTCAAGACAAAAAGGTGTCATTTTTCGATAACTTCTTTCACCAAGTCCTTGTTTTCTTTCAGCCAGTTTATGATTACATCTTTGTTTTTCTCCAGCATGCTCTCCGCCACTCCGGCAAACATGGGAGACAAGGTTTTACCTATTTCCGCTTTAAGTTTAGAAACCAACTCGTCTTCTGCATTCATGTCTCTCATCCCTATTTTCACTAGGTAGTTGAGCCAAAGGGTTTAAGTCATTTTTGCTGAGTTCGCCGCTTTGGGGCTGAACCGCGTTTGGGTTTAAAGTTTCCAACCAGTTTGCGTCCTGTAGCCGCGTCCATGAAGATTGAGCGCTTTTTCTTCTTCTTTTTATGTCTCACTTTAAGCGTCCAAACAGGCAACAGCACAAGCTCAGAATAGACGGGGTTAACGCCTAAAGTCAGCTGCAGCTTTGAGTAGATTTTGTCTCTTCCAATCTTTACCTTAGGAATCCTAGGCACTTCCGTGGGAAGCCTTGGAATAAACGTGATGTCAACGTCGTCATCGAAGTCTTTGAGTTTTCCAGCGCTCTTTGTTGTCACAGTGTGAAACAGCATTGCGCCTCGCTCAAGAGAAATCAGGGCTCCGGTTGTTGCGCTGACGTAGTATGTGTCAACTTCTTCTTTTCTGAAGAATAGCAGGTGCTTGGCTTTGCGGGTTGCCGAAACCTTCCAGATGGGCATGTGAAAAAATGTTGCATCATAAAATTCTTCCTTTTTGGTGAAAAGACCGCCTTCAAGCCATGATTTAGCGCGATTAAAGGCTTCCACCTGCGTTATTCTCGTGGGAATCGCCAAAACCTCCCCCAAAACGTTCTTGGAGGGCTCAAAACCAAACTTGGACAGCCAATACAGGTACTCGCCGTCGCCTCTAACTCGGCTCTTCTTCACAACCTTAGACCTGACCAACGAGTTAAGCGCCTTCTCAACGTCCTTGACTACGGCGCCCAAGTTTTCGGCAACATAGTCTGCTGAGACGCTTTGTCGGACAGAATTGAGAAACAGCTGGATTCGTTCAGGGAGCGTCTTCTCTGGAGGAGGAGACGCCAAAACCGTTTGCGCTGTCTTTGTTTCTTTCTTTTCCGGCGTTATCTGATACTTGGCGAAGAACTGTTTTGTTTCAGGCAATATGGACTCAGGAATATCCTGCTCATCCAAGGTCAGATGCTTTGTTACTAGCCACCGAACCTGAAAATTTACTACATCATCATAGACGTCTGGGGACAGCAGAAGGAATTCGCCTGTTCGGAGGCTCGGAAGCTTCTGCAGAACCATTTCAGCGTGGGTCGGATCAATGGACTGGATAATCTGCTTAACCCGCGCGATGTCCTGTTGTGTCATCATGCGACCCAAGCACCAGGTGTTGACTTGTGCAAGGGCTTTGTAGTCGATGTCTGTTATGTTCTGGGTGGCGGCTACGAGCCCAACTCCGTATTTTCGTGCCTGCTTGAAAAGAAAGGCGTACGCCTCTTTTGGGGGCGGATTCCGTGGGTAGGGCGGAATGTAGGGCGCGATTTCGTCAACGTAAAAGAGCATCTGGATGTCCTCTGAGGGGTTCTTTAGCATCCAGCAGTAAAGCTCCCTGAGGAGTGTGGCGAGGAAGAACTGTTTGTCGTTTCCGGAGCTGAGCGTGTTCATGTAGATGATGTTGACGGGAACTTTTCCGTCGCTTCGGTCCATGAACATGTCCATGTTGATTTGGACGCCCTTCTGAAACATCAACGATGGTGTTCCTACTGTAAGAAACCTTAGTTTGCGGGCGATCTCCTGAGGCTCCTTCTTTGTGACGAAACTCTGCAGCATCGGGGCGATGTCTGATGGCGGATTCAGCACTATTTCAGCCATGTGTGCCATGTCCCTGATGCTTTCTCCTTTTTGCCACAGATTCTCCAGAAGCGTGAAGAGGTATGCTTTGGCTCCTTTTCCAGCGTCTGAGCCCAGATCGTATCCGAGAAAGCTGGAGAGGGAAGTGGCTGTCAAGTCAAGGGCTAAGATGGCTTCCTCGTGGGGAGTGTCTTTTGATGGAAACGAAAGAGGGTTGACGCTGATGGGGATGCCTTTGCTGCTGGCGGGAGTGAAAATTGCTATCCTCGCCTTTTCGAAGTACTCCTCCTGCATTGTCAAGGGTATTCCGTGGCTTTCAATCTCTTCCGGGTTTCCCTTCAGGGCAAGAGAGGAGATGTCGCCTTGGGGATCAACAATAACCACGGGGATGTCGTGGCGCACAGCCTCTTCCATCAGGCATTTGCAGAGCACAGTTTTGCCTGAGCCGCTGGCGCCTAGAGCCATCAGGTGGCGGTGAAGAGCCTCTGCAGGTAGCTCAACTGAAGTTTCTGTTCCCCGTTCTTTGCCAAGGAAAAAAGACAAGATGTTCTCCTCCTGTAAAGTTACCCTCATCTTTTTTATTTATCTATCTCCACGGGCTGAAGCAGACTAATTGTTGGGTTTGAATTTTTAGGTAAATCTTACATACCGATTTGATTCAAATAGGTACTCTGGCATCTGTTTAGATTGTCTTTGTGCATAGGTGTTGATGACTGCAAAATGTCAGATTACAAGAAAATTGCAATTTTAGCTGCTGTATGTGTGATAGTTGCATTATTTTTTGTAGCATTCATAACAAAAAACCAGTCGCCACTTTCAGAGAACAGAGAGGTGCCTCATGAGGATACATGGGGAATCTACGTTTTAGACTTGGAAACCGAAAAAACGGAACTGGTTTACTCCTCGGCAAACACAATTTCGCGCATACGACTCAACAATGCTGGAGACCGATTGGTTTTTTCCCAGCAGATTGACCGTGACGGCATCGAGTGCGCAGCGGAGGGTTCGCCGATAAACCTCTGCAAGGAGATTTGCAGTGTCAGCGTTGACGGCGAGGATTATAGGAGGCTTACTGACAACGAGTTCTGCGATTTGGTTCCATGCTGGTCATCTGGCGATACGCAGATATTTTTTCTGTCTTTCCGTGACACCATGGAGATATTTGTGATGGATGCTGACGGCGGCAACATGCGGGAGTTTTATGATTCTGGCGTTCATGACAGCGACCTGCATTGTTCAGGCGGTAAGCTGGCTTTCACTAGGGACAGCCAGATATGGATAATGGATGAGGATGGAGCCAACCTTGCTCAGGTTACGGAGCCTCCGCGGGCAGGTGAATGGGGCAACGCTGTTTTGCCGTTTGGAGACTATGACCCTAACTTGAGTCCTGACGGGAACAGGATAGTTTTTGAGCGGATGGTTGACGATGAGACAACGCATGGCAACTACAACATTTACGTAATCAACGTGGATGGTTCAGGAGAAACCGCCCTCACGGACATGGGATACACGCAGGGTCTGCCAGTTTGGTCTCACTCAGGGGAACAAATTGTGTACATGGTAAGCGCTATAGGAAACGATGGAAAATATGACCTTTA
>Ga0315542_1002155_pt1 | contig 12074 bp, 3 predicted proteins | sample SalMarSW160120MG_FD_202541 | JGI IMG/M metagenome (GOLD analysis project Ga0315542, IMG submission 202541) | Salt marsh sediment microbial communities from the Plum Island Ecosystem LTER, Massachusetts, United States - Salt Marsh Sediment SW1601-20 ... | reverse complement strand
CAGATCCCGCGCGGCGTGCTGCTGGTTGGCCCTCCCGGCACGGGCAAGACGCTGATGGCACGCGCCATCGCCGGCGAGGCGCGCGTGCCCTTCTTTAGCCTCAGCGCCTCCGAGTTCGTCGAGATGTTCGTCGGCGTCGGCGCCAGCCGGGTGCGCGACCTGTTCGAGAAAGCCAAGGCGAGTGCCCCGGCGATCGTGTTCATCGACGAGCTGGACGCGGTGGGACGGCGACGCGGCGCCGGATTGGGTAACACGAACGACGAGCGCGAGCAGACGCTGAACCAGTTGCTGGTCGAGATGGACGGGTTCGACGAACGGCAGGAAGTGATCGTCATTGCGGCCACGAACCGGCCCGACGTGCTGGACCCGGCGCTGCTCCGTCCGGGGCGCTTTGACCGCCAGGTGACGATTGGCCTGCCCGACCTCAAGGGCCGGGAGGGGATCCTGCAGATCCACACGCGGCACCTGCAGTTGGATCCCGACGTGGATCTTGGCGTGCTGGCGAGGACGACGACGGGCTTTAGCGGTGCCGACCTGGCCAACCTCTGTAACGAGGCAGCCCTGTTTGCGGCAAGGCGCAATCAACGCGTTGTGGCGATGGCCGACTTTGAGGAGGCGGTGGACAAGGTCGTCCTCGGCGGCGTGCGCTCGCTCTTGCTGGACGAAGAGGACCGGCGCATCGTGGCCTACCACGAGGCGGGACACGCCCTGGTAGCCTGGCGGCAGCCAGAGGCGGATCCGGTGCGCAAGGTGACGATCATCCCGCGCGGCCAGGCTCTGGGCGTGACGGAGCAGCTGCCGGACGAGGAGCACTATAATCAGAGCCGCGGTTACCTGCTGGCACGGCTGGCAGTGATGCTGGGCGGGCGTACGTCCGAAGAGCTGGTGATGGACGATATCACGACCGGAGCGGAGAGCGACCTGGTGCAGGCGACACGCCTGGCAAGGCGGATGGTGACCCGCTGGGCGATGGGCGGGCTGGGGATGATGGCGTTCGAGTCGGACGAGCAGCAGCCGTTTCTCGGCTACGAGCTGTCGCAGGGACACGAGTACAGTGAAGAGACGGCGACGCGCATCGACGAGCAGGTCGAGCAGCTGCTCAACGAGCGTCATGAGGTCGCGCGCCAGATTCTATCCGAGCAGCGCGAGGCACTGGACGCGCTGGTCGAGCGCTTGCTCAGCGAGGAGACGGTCGTCCAAGAAGAGCTGGAGAAGATCCTCGGACCGCGTCCGGAAGGGGCAGAGGTCAGCGACGTCGAAGAGGGCGCACCGCCGACGCCGGCATAGCGGCGTTGGTGCTGGCGATCAATCTCGGCTGCACAGCCCTTGGCCCACGTCTGCCCACGACGAGCCCGACACAGAGATCAGGATGGAGCCGCCGATCGCGGTGCATCGACGACTCGAAATACGCGATCGTGGATCCCGTGGCCGGAGAGATGACACACACGCCGTCATCAGAGCACGGTGATTCCCGCATCTAGAACACCTGGCGAAGCCCGAAGTGAATGACGCACGCTTCAAAGCCAGTCCGCTAGTGGCAAACTGCACCGGTCTAGACGCAGCGTACCTTGGGCTCTACAGACCTTGCTACGCATCAGAAGTGATCACACAGGACCTGCCTCGGCGCGTTCAGTGCCCACGGAACTGATCGTGGGAGTCACGCCCAGCGTGATCGGGCTGGGCTGTAGCAAGTAGGAGCTGCGCACGCTCGATATCTGCGCAGAGACGCACTGTGCGGAAGGCTACCTCATCTATCCTTCCTACGAACCTCCATAGTATTGGGTATAGCCCTATGGGGCTCCTGACGTGGATCTGGTCCCCGTCGAATACGAGCGTGTACCTCTGGGAGAGCTTGCTGTGGAGCGTAAGGCGCAGATACAGGCCAGGACGAACCGATCACGGTGGTGGACGAATCCGCGATAGATCCGGCCAACGGCCACAGCAGCTACCTCATCTTGTACGAGGGCCACCCGTGGGGCGAGAGGGACGTCACTGTACCCGTATCAGAGATCGACGAGACCGATACCGTCCGGCTCGAGTGAGTAAGGACGAAGTGCAGACGCTGCCCGTGATCCGCGTACGTCACCGCAAGCACACATAGCACGGCCTGACGCAAGGAAGAGGATGGTGGCTTAAGGAAGGCTTAGGGTGCCCTTTTGCTTCCCTTAAGGACGCTCCAAGCTCGGCGTGGTATCATCTAGACGGTTCAGACTCGGGACAAGGCTGTGTTGTGCAATAGGCAAGGAGGTATAGATGCGCAGCGGGTTCCGTTTGGCGCGTGTGTTCGGCATCCAGATCCGGATCGACTGGAGCTGGCTGTTGATCCTGTTCCTTATCACCTGGAGCTTGGGCTCGTCCTTTGGCCAGATGCATCCGAACTGGACACTGGCCTTGACCTGGGGAACGGCGTTCTTTGCTGCCCTCCTTCTGTTCGTGTCGGTCCTCCTGCACGAACTCGCGCACTCACTGGTTGCGAAGGCGAGAGGCATTCCCGTCAAGAGCATCACGCTCCTTCTCTTTGGCGGCGTGTCGAGCATCCAGCACGATCCTGACTCGCCGGGCGTCGAGCTTGGGATGGCCATCGTTGGTCCCCTGACGAGCTTGGCGATCGGCATCATCTTGCTGCTGGTTGCCACGCCACACGTGCACGTCATCACGGCCGCCACCAGTGCAATGCAAGGGCTGGCGCAACTCGGCCCGCTGCCCACCATCTTGCTGTGGCTTGGATCGGTCAACGTCTTGCTCGGCATCTTTAACATGATTCCGGGGTTCCCCCTGGATGGTGGGCGTGTCCTGCGTTCCATCTTGTGGGGGATCAGCGGCAACCTTCGCCGCGCCACGCGCTGGGCGGCGTGGGTCGGACAAGGCATCGCGTGGCTGATGATCGTGAGCGGGATCGCCATGGTCTTTGGCGTGCAGATCCCCTACTTTGGGACCGGACTCTTCAACGGGCTCTGGTTGGCCTTCATTGGCTGGTTCCTCAACAGCGCGTCGTCCCAGAGCTACCAGCAGCTGGTCGTGCACGACATCCTGGAGGGTACGTCCGTGGGGCGCATGATGCGCACCGATCCACCCACCGTCCCGCCGGATAGCTCGCTGAGTGCCCTGGTGCACGATCACGTCATGGGCACAGACGAGGCAGGCTTTCCGGTCGTCGACGGGGATCGACTGGTCGGCATCGTCACCCTAGACGACGTGCGGGCCATCCCGCGCGACCGGTGGGAGACGACGACCGTGCGCGACGTGATGACTCCGTCCGATACGCTGATCGCGGTGAGCCCCAACGACGACGGCGCGACAGCCCTCGACCGGTTGGCGCAGAACGACGTACGGCAGCTGCCCGTCGTCAATGGGGATTCCCTCGCCGGGATGCTGCGGCGACGAGACGTCATTCAGTGGTTGCAGACACACGCCGAGCGGTTCAGGGACTGAACGGCGGCGGACTCACGTGATCGGAGCGAGTCGAGAAGAGGATGGCAAGACAATCGCCCTGCGAGTAGGTCGGCTGCACCTACGCCCACTGCCGTCGCTCGAGTCCGAGGCTGCACCCGAAGCGTACCAGCGAGCAGTGGAGACGATCTGCGATTCGACCAACTGCTGCCTCGAGAGAAGCAGAGGGAGAGAGATAGCCGACGCCGGGTTTCAGACCAACGAGAGAGTCCGAGGCGAGAGCCGCGTCAACTCAGCCTCCAAGGCGGTGGAGAGGAGGATCAGTGCCAAAGCAAGAGCGAACACACAGCATCCTACAAGGGATGTTGGACACGCTTGAGACGAGGGCCGCTTACTTGGATGCCGACGCCCACTTTCAGGGCGTGAACGCGGCCTTTGCTGCGAGCGTCGGGCACAGCAGGGAGGAGCTGATCGGCAGCGACTATGCCGCGCTCTTTCCCGCTGTGGAAGCACGCTCTCTCGTCGATCGGGCTCTCGCTACTCAGAAGGTCGCGTTCCTCAAGGCTGTCCCTTGGTCCCCGCCGGCTCACCCGGAAGCGGAGCTGACCTATTGGGACTGGAAAGCAGTGCCGGTAATGGGCGAGGGGAACGTCGTCGCCGGCATATCGCTTTCCATGACCGATGTGACCGAGCGCGAAGAGACGCGCCGCCAGCATCTGGCCTTTCTGGCGGAGATGGCTGCCATACAAGAGATGGCGAGGCAGCTGTTGACCGAACGGACAGTGGATGGCCTGCTGCAGCGCGTGGCGGACGCAGCCCGACACCTCACCGGGGGACAGCTCGCCGCTGTGGGGCGCGTCGTATGCTGCGGGACCTTTCAGGAGGTGGTTGTCTCTCGAGAGGTCGCCGTGCCCGACGAAGCTGCCCTCAGCGAGCACCTGCTGATTGGACACGCGCTGGACACGGCGTCGATCGAAGACCAGCCGTCGATCCGCCTGACAGAGGACGAGCTGCGGCATCACCCGGGGTGGCACCCCCTGGCAGCGGATACTCCTCTGCCGCGTGGTCTGCTCGCCGCCCAGTTGACCGGGCTGGACGGTCGGCCCAACGGCCTGATCACGATCCTGGACAAGAGGGAGGACGGATTCGACAGCGAGGATGAAGCGCTGTTGGCCGAGCTGGCCTCTATCGCCTCGCTAGGGGTACAGCATCTCGAAGCTCGTGCGGAGGCCGAGCGCCGTGCCGACGAGCGGGACGCCGTCCTCGAGGCAATGGCCGATCCGGTCCTGGTCTACGATGCCAGCGGCGTAGCGATCCGTGCCAATGCGGCGGCCATCGCCGCTGCGGGCGACGCGGGCCTGCTGGGCGCCGACCGAGCCCAACTGCTGAACGCCTTTACCGTGACCCATCCAGACGGGCGCCCGTTCGCCGTTTCGGATCTGCCCTCCAACCGCGCGTTGCGCGGCGAGACGGTGAGGAACGAACCCTTGGTCTTCCATCCGCCGTCGGGCGAGCAACGCACGATCGTCGCCACGGTCAGTCCCCTGCGCCACGACGGCATCCAGGATGGCGCGGTGCTCGTGTGGCACGACCTGACCGAGCTGCAGCAGGCGCACGAGGTGCGCGATCGTTTGCTCGACATCCTGGAGCGGACACCCGATATGATCGCAACGGGGACGCCGGATGGACGGCTGCTCTATGCGAATCGCGCGGCGCGCCGGATCATTGGGGGATCGGAGGATGCAGACATCACAGGGCAACCCGTCATGCGCGCGCATCCGGACTGGGCGATCAAAGCGATCGTGGAAGAGGCGCTGCCCACTGCGCTGCGGGAGGGAGTGTGGCGAGGGCAGACGGCCATCCTCAGCCATGATGGGCGCGAGATCCCCGTATCGCAGGTCGTCCTGGCCCATCGCAGGCCGGGGGACGAGGTCGAGTACCTTTCGACCATCATACGGGACATCAGCGAGCAGCAGCAACTGCTGGAAGAGAACCGCAAGCAGCGCTGGTTCCTGGAGCGGCTGATGGAGTCCCTGCCGGTCGGGATCGCCGTGGTAAGTGGACCTGAACACCGCTACGCGTATGCGAACCCCTGTTACCGTGCCATGGTGCACCACACGGAGCGACCTCTGGTCGGGCAGAGCCTTCGTGCCATCGTTTCCCCCCAGGCCGTAGAGCAGGTGGTTGGCACACTGGAGGAGATCTACCGGACCAAGGCGGCACAAAGCAGACGTGACGTTGAGCTGCCAGGGCCGACCGGCGACGCGCCCCACTACTGGGACATCGACCACGTGCCGCTGTTGACTGACGACGGCGGGATCGACGGCATCTTGATCCTCGCCTACGAGGTCACCGACGAGGTGCGCGCGCAAAAGCGGCTGGACGACGAGCGCGCTCATCTGCGGGCGATCATCGACGACGTGCCCGATGGGATCGTCGTTCTCGACAAGGAGGCCCGTGTCGTGCTGGTCAACCGCGCTGGCGAGCACATCTATGGGCATCCGCTGCTCCTCGGGGAACGCTACGATCGCCAGCCTGAGATGCCCCTTTATGCACCTGATGGCACGCGGTACGATCCTCGGGATCTGCCGATGGTTTGCTCGGCGCTCGACGGAGAGAGCTACCACGGTCTGGAGATGGTCGTCGTGGATGCCGACGGCCAGCGGCGCCATCTGCTGGTCCACTCGTCGCCGATCCGGAACAGTGCTGGCACGCTCGATGGCGCGGTGGTGGCCTACCAGGACATCACGGCACGGATAGAGCTGGAGCGCGCGCTCGAGCGGCACGCGACCGAGCTGGACCGCAAGGTAGCAGAGCGGACGGCCGCACTGCATGCCAGCCAGGCACGTCTGCAGGCGATCTTTGATGGGGCGGCCGTGGGCGTTGGGCTGTGCGATGCAGAGGGGCAGATAGTCGAGTGCAACCCCGCGCTCGAGGCGATCACCGGTTACGATGCTGACGAACTGTTCTCCATGCGGTTTGCCGATTTCACGCATCCCGACGACGTGGAGGCAGACACGGCGCTGCTTCGTGAGCTCATGGCAGGCGAGCGGGAGGCGTACCAGCTCGAGAAGCGCTACGTCCGCAAGGACGGAGAGACCGTATGGGTCAACCTGACCGCCTCGCTGATTCGGGATGATGTGGACGAGCCGCCGCTCACGATCGGCATCGTGGAGGACATCACCGCGCGCAAAGAGGCCTACCAGGCTTTGCTCCAGGCGGAAAAACTCACCGCCGCAGGGAGATTGGCAGCTTCGCTGGCGCACGAGATCAACAACCCTCTACAGGCGGTGGTCGGTTGTCTGGGCCTGGCCGAGCGCAAGTTGGCCAAGGGCGAAGATGTGACGGAGTACATCCAAGTCGCGCGGCAGGAGCTTATGCGCGCGTCGCGCATCGTCGCGCAGATGCGTGACCTGCATCGGCACTCTCGGATGGCGAGCCGAGAGCGCACAGAGATCAACGTCCTGGTAGAGCAAGTGCTACTGGTCACCGCCAAGCAGTGCGAGAACCAGGGAGTTGGGGTCATCCTGCATAAGCTGGATGGAGACCCTGTCGTCTCTGCCGTGCCCGATCAGGTGCGGCAGGTCTTTTTGAACCTGGTGTTGAACGCGATCGATGCTACGCCAGAGGGAGGACTACTCGACGTGACCATCAGCTCAACAGTCGACCCACCGGGTGTGAGCGTGCGGTTCCGCGACACCGGCACAGGCATTGCGCCCGGCGTACTGGCTCGGCTGTTCGAGCCGTTCCATAGCACTCACCCCGATGGGTTGGGGCTTGGCCTGTACATCAGCCAGGGCATCATCGAGGATCACGGGGGTCGCATAGAGGCCAATAGCGTGGTGGGCGAGGGATCTACTTTCGCGGTATGGCTTCCGGAGGCACAGTGACTCAACGCAGGAATGGAGAGAAGGAGCGCCAGGCAGCTGAGCAGATTGACACCCTGGTGGTGGACGATGACGAGAGCATCTGTTTGTTTCTCAAAGAAGCGCTAGAGGACGCGGATTACCGGGTGACGACCGTGTCGGACGGCCGGGATGCGCTCGATCTACTGCGGATCGAGCGTTTTGGCCTGATCTTGCTCGATCTCAACCTGGGCAGCTACGTGGACGGACAGCGTATCTTGGAAACGGTCAAGTGGCGCTGGCCCGAGACCGTCGTCGTCATCCTCACTGCTTACGGCTCCCTGGAGTCGGCTATCGACGCCATTCACGAGGGGGTGGACGATTACCTGCTCAAACCGGTCGAGCCAGAACAGATCATCCGCACGGTTGGGTCCGCGCTGTGGCGCAAGCATGTGCAGGCAAATGACGCAGAGGAGGATCCGCAGGTCCGGGTGCTGGAATACCGCCCGCTTTCGCTCAACCTCGAGCTGCAGCAGGTGACCGTAGATGGGGAACTGGTTCATCTAGTGCCCATCGAGTACCGGCTTCTTGCGCACCTCATGCAGAATGCACACAAGCCGGTCTCTTCGGAAGAGTTGGCTCGGGTGGCACGGCAGTGCGAGTGCACTGACCGGCAGAAAGCGCAGGAGCTGATCATGTGGTATGTACGCCGCTTGCGGCGCAAGGTAGAGTTCCGTCCCTCACGACCGCGGCACATTGTGAACGTTCGCGGGTTCGGATATATGTTCGTACCATAGGCACTTGCCGACCGTGATGGAGGGCTGCTGATACTTGGTCTCGCAGGCGAAAGCACCTTCACCCGGCCGCTCGCTGGCGTCAGACAGCGGAATCCGAGGTCCTCTACTGGGCGGGATCGGGATCCTGAGTGGTCCTTGGTTTGCGCGATCGTCTCCGTCGGTCCATCGTAAGCTTTTCCCCTATGAAGGGGAGAGAGGGATCGGCTACTGGTTGTCTCGGCTTGTCCCAAGGCCGGCACCTTGCGCGGAACAGCCACAAGAGCATCCAGTCAAAGGGGGGTCAGGCCGCACGTCGTTCAGGGGGCGGAAGAGACTACGTTGCGGGCGGGGCGGCGATGTGCTCTAAGGGGACACGGGCCAGCACGTGAGCGTGCCCCTAGGAAGGCGCTGCTGCCGGAGAGGCTGTCACGCGCCATATGCCGTATCCAGCGCCGGAGATACGGCTAACGATGCTAGATCGAGTCTCGGGGCGACTGCAGCCCGCTGTCTGACAGCCCCGGGCTGGCTCGCCGGCATTATCGCCGGCATAGTCGAGCATAGCTGGGCAAAGGAGGCGCGATGGAAGGACAGATGAGGCGCACAGGGATAGAGGTGATCGGCAATGCCCCTTGGGGTACTCACTTCTGCCAGTTCTACCAGACCAAACAGGGCCTGATAGACATCCTGGTGCCCTACTTTCGGCAAGGGCTGGCCGACAACGAATTCTGCATGTGGATTACCTCTGAGCCGCTGGGGGTAGATGAAGCCAAGGCGGCCCTGCGATCCGTCGTGCCGGCCCTCGACGAGTACATCCGCAAGGGCCAGCTCGAGATCCTGGATTACACCCAATGGTATACCCGCAACGGCAAGTTCGACGTCGACGAGGTACTGCGCGGCTGGGTCGAAAAGCTGGAAGGCGCGCTCGATCGCGGCTACGAAGGTCTGCGCCTGACCGGCAACACCTTCTGGCTCGAGGGCGAGGACTGGGCCGACTTTACCGCCTACGAGGAGGCCGTCAACCGCGTTATCGGCAGGTACCGCATGCTGGCGATCTGCACCTATTCCCTGACCAAGTGTGATGCCCGCGAAGTCATAAACGTCGTCTGCAACCACCGCTACGTGCTGGTCAAACGAGACGGGCGTTGGCAGATGATCGAGAGCAGCGAGCATCAGAAAACCGAAGCTGGCCTCCAAAAGACCGAGGAACGCTTCCGGCTGGCAGCGGCCGCCACCAATGACGCGATCTGGGATTGTGACCTGCTGACCGACACCATCTGGTGGAACGAAGCTTACGACCGCCTTTTCGGGGCAAGGCCGCCGGACACGGCGGGGTCCTGGCAATGGTGGATCGATCGGATTCACCCCGACGACCGCGACCGCGTCCTACGATCGCTCACGACGGCGCGCGATGGGGCCGCCGCCGAGTGGATGGCCGAGTACCGTTTCCGGCGTGCCGACAGCGGCTGGGCGTTCGTATTGGACCGGGCTCACATTAGTCGCGACGCGAGCGGCCAGGCCGTTCGTGTTCTCGGTGCTGTTCTCGATCTTACCGAGCGAAGGCGAGCCGAGGAGGAGAATAGGGCGGCAGTCGAGCTCCTTCGCCTCGTCAACGAGAGCAAGGGCACCGACGATCTTGCCTATGCGGCGACGGAGTTCTTTCAGCGGACGTCCGGCTGCAAGGCCGTGGGCATCCGGCTCAAGCGGAGATATGACTACCCCTATTATGGGGCTCGAGGGTTCCCAGAGGGGTTCACTCTACCAGAGAGCGGGCTCTGTCCTCGGGACGAAGAGGGGCGGCCAGTTCGCGACAGCACAGGCAATCCGGCATTTGAATGCATGTGCGGCAACGTGATCTGCGGGCGGTTCGATCCGTCAAAACCCTTCTTCACGACAAGAGGAAGCTTCTGGACCAACAGCACAACCGACCTGCTGGCCAGTATGACCGAGGCCGACGGTCAGGTTTGCATCCGCGACCGCTGTTGTGAGCAAGGGTGCGAGTCGGTGGCGCTGATCCCCCTATGTGTAGGTGAGGACCGGCTGGGTCTGCTCCAGTTGTGTGACAGGCGGAGAGAGCGCTTCACGCTTGAAAACATTGCTCTCTGGGAAAGACTGGCGGATCACCTGGCCGTGGGCATCTCCAAGTACGGGGCAGAAGAAACCCTGCGCGAGAGCCAGGAACGTCTGAAGCGCACGCAGGAGATCGCCCATCTGGGCAGCTGGGAACTGGACCTCGTCAAGAACGAGCTCACCTGGTCCGACGAGGTGTACCACATCTTTGGCCTGCAGCCCCAGGAGTTCGACGCCACCTACGAAGCGTTCCTCAAGCACGTACATCCGGACGACCGCGCCGCCGTGGATACAGCGTATTCGGGCTCCATCCGAGAGGGAAGGGACGCGTACGAGATCGAGCACCGGGTGGTACGCAAGGACACTGATGAGATCGCCTGGGTACAGGAAAGGTGCCAGCACGTGCGGGATGCAGAGGGACGGATCGTTCGCTCGCGGGGGATGGTGCTGGACATCACTGAACGTAAACGGGCGGAGGACGCACTGCGGCTGGAGCGCGACAAGCTGCGGGCCGTGATCGACAACATTAACGTCGGCATCGGCATCATCGACCCGAACGGAACTACGGTATCAGTGAATGCCGAAGGACTGCGCATCCACGGCTTCGGTTCGGAAGCCGAGATCTTTGCGCGCTTGGACCACTACGCGGACGAGTTTGAGCTGCACTACCCAGACGGCCGAACGATGCCGTTGGAGGAGTGGCCGACGTCGCGAGCAATGCGCGGCCAATACGTCCGCGACTATGAAGCCATTCTCTCCAGGCGCGGTAGGCACGAGCCTCGGATCGTCAGTTACAGCGTCGCACCGATCTACGACAGCCAGGGCACAGTCGCGTTGCACGTCTTCAACATGCTCGACCTGACCGATCGCAAGCGAGCGGAGGAGGTGCTGCGCCAGTATGCCGAGCGGCTGCGTTTGCTGCACGAGGTGGACGAGGCCATCGTGGTCGCGCGCTCGGCACAAGAGGTGGCCGAGGCCGTCGTCCAACGTATCCCGCGCGTGCTGCCCTGCCTGCACGCCAGCGCCGTGATCCTCGACCCGGAAACACGCGAGCTGGGGCTGTTGGCCACCTATAGCCGCAGTGGCCAGAGCGAGCTGGACCAAGGCTGGCCCAGGCTAACAGACGCGGCCTGGGATCCCGTACTAGAGCAGCTGGTACAGGGCCACGATTACGTCATAGACGACCTACAGGCGCTGCCTCCCTCTTCGCCGCTGATCGCTCAGCTACAAGCGGAAGGAGTGCGCGCCCAGGTCTACGAGCCGATCCCGATCCATGGGCGGTTCACAGGCCTAGTGGTCCTGGACATGGACGCCCCCGGCCCGCTCTCGTGCGAGCAGCGGGAGGTGATACACGAGCTGGTCGTGCAGCTGACCGCCGGCCTGGAGCAGGCGCGCCTCGACGAGGAGGTGCAGCGCTACGCTGGGGAGCTGGAGCAGCTCGTGCAGCTGCGCACGGCCGCCTTGGAGGCCAGTGAGGCCCGCTTCCGCGCCATCTTTGAGCAGGCTTCCATCGGCATCGCCCTGGCCAATCATCCTGGCGAAGGACTGATGGCGACCAACCCGGCACTGCAGCGTCTGCTCGGCCACAGCGATCGAGAGCTGGCCGGCCTGTGCCTTTTCGATCTCCTGCCCGGAGCGGACGGTGAGGGCGGCAGCCTGCTTGCGGACCTCGTGGCTGGGCAGCGTAGCGAATACGCGCTCGAGCTGCAGTACGCCCGCAGAGATGGAGAGCCGGGCCAAGCCTACGTCACCGTGTCTCTGATGCAAGGAGATACGGACGAGTCCTCCCTCCTGCTGGCCCTGGTGGACGACATCACCGAGCGCAAGCGAGCGCAAGAGGCGCTGATCCAGGCCGAGCGGCTTGCCGTCGTAGGGCGCATGGCCGCCTCCCTGGCCCACGAGATCAACAATCCCATCCAGTCCGTGATCGGCTGCCTGGACCTGGCGATGGAGGTGATGGAAGAAGGAGAAGACCCTGCCCGGTTCCTGGACGTGG
>Ga0315542_1002154_pt1 | contig 12074 bp, 10 predicted proteins | sample SalMarSW160120MG_FD_202541 | JGI IMG/M metagenome (GOLD analysis project Ga0315542, IMG submission 202541) | Salt marsh sediment microbial communities from the Plum Island Ecosystem LTER, Massachusetts, United States - Salt Marsh Sediment SW1601-20 ... | reverse complement strand
TCATGGGAAAACCAAAGCTCACAGGATCTTTCCATGGGCCGTACACCAGGTAGTCCAGGAAGAGGATTCCCAAATAGTTCAGCATGAGAGTCACGATGATTTCATTGGCGCGAAGCCTGATTTTGAGCACCGCGGGGATCAGAGCCCATACGCCTCCGGCGGCCAGCGAGATTAGAAGCATGAGAAGAAGAAGCAGAACAGGAGGTAAATCAGGATAGAGAAGCGCAACCCATGTCGCGCCGACCGCGCCCAGGGCAAACTGGCCTTCGGCACCGATGTTCCAAATCTGGAGGCGAAATGTCGTGGCAACGCCGAGGGAGCACAGGAAGATGGGAATGCCTTTGAGCAGGCTCTCCTCCAGGGCCCACAGAGAGCCGAACGCGCCCCTGAACAGCAACTCTATGCCATCCAGGGGCGACTTGTGATGCATGATGAGTAGTAGAGCGCTGATACCGAGAGAGACAGCTATGGCGGCGAAAAAGAGGAAACAGGAGTTCCATATGGAGGTCTCCTGTTTCCTGACTATTTTGACGGCAAGCATTGGCTATAAGGGACTCCTTCCCCCATTGTATGTCATACAGCAGCCCCTGTGGTTCTCTCACCGGCTCAACCCGATCCTCAATTCAGCCAAAGAGCCAAACCGACAAAAGCGTCGCTCAAACTACTGGAGCAGGCGTCTGGACTGCTATTGGGTTGTCCCGATAACCCCCCTCACGAACCAGGTCATCCCGAGCAGTTCCTTGTCTGAAGCCGTTGCGCCGCTGGCGATGCGGGTGCCGCCCTTCTGATCCATGATCGGGCCTGCAAAGATTTTCAGCTTGCCGGATATGATGGCCTGTTTTGCCGTCATGACTTTTTCCCGCACCGCTTGCGGAACCACGGCGCCGAACGGGGACAGGCCGACAATCCCATCCTCCAATCCGGGCCACAGAGCCTCGCTTTTCCATGTCCCCTGCCGCACTTCTTCCACTATTTTCTTGTAAAGTGGCGCCCAGTTCCAGACAGGATCGGTAAGATGACCCTTGGGCGCAAACTTGGCCATATCAGAGTCGTATCCGATCGAATAAACGCCTTTTTCTTCCGCTGCTTCCAAGGCAGCAGGGGAATCCTGGTGCTGGGTGATAACATCGGCGCCCACATCGAGGAGACTTTTTGCCGCTTCTTTCTCGGTGGCAGGATCGTACCACGTCTTGGTCCAGACCACGCGGACCTGCGCCTTGGGATTCACCGCTTGGGCGCCGAGGGCAAAGGCGTTGATTCCGCGAATTACTTCGGGAATGGGAAACGCGGCCACATAGCCGAGCACATTTGATTTGGTCATGGACCCGGCCACAATGCCTGAAAGGTACCGGGCCTGGTACATTCTCCCGAAATAGGTCCCCATATTCTTGGCCCGCTTGAACCCGGAACAGTGCATGAATACGGTCTTGGGAAACTGCTTGGCCACTTTCAACATGGGATCCATGTACCCGTAACTCGTGGCAAAAATGAGATCGTACCCTTTCCGGGCCATATTCAGCATCACCCGCTCTGAGTCAGGTCCCTCACTCACAGACTCCACGTAAGTGGTCTTGACACCCAACATTGCCGCCACGGCGAGACGTCCCTGATCATGAGCGTAGGACCAACCCATGTCGCCAACAGGGCCCACATAAATAAAACCCACCTTCATTTCTTTTTGCGCGGCACCTGCGCTCCCCACCAGGAACACCAATGAGAATACAAGAAACAAAATCATCTTCCGCATAATCCATTTCCTCCTTCAATCAGTATTATGTGATCATGAGTCTCTTCAACAGGGGTGACAATCACTCCCCCGAGATTACTCCCTTCAGGCCGATGGCGTCCGCCACTTCCCTCATGCCCATAATGGTGTCGGTAATCATTTCCGTCAACTCAATTCCCAGCATCTGCGCGCCTTTCTCGATGATGGACCTATCCACTCCGGCAGCAAACCGCTTGTCTTTCCACTTCTTTTTCACCGATTTTGCCTTGAGATCCATGACGCTCCTGGACGGTCTCACCAGGGCCGTCGTCACCACGAGCCCTGTGAGTTCATCAATGGCAAAAAGGGTCTTTTCCAGATCGGTTTTCGGTTCCACATCGGAGCAGATTCCCCATCCATGGCTGACAACGGCGCGAATATATTCTTCCGGCCATCCATGCTCCTTGAGTATTTTTTCACTCATCCGGCAGTGCTGATCGGGGTACTGCTCGTAATCAAGGTCGTGCACGAGCCCGATGATTCCCCATTTTTCTTCATCCTCGCCGCGCTTGCGGGCAAAATAGCGCATGACCCCTTCCACAGCCAGTGCGTGCTTGATCAGGCTCTCATTTTTGTTGTATTCGGTGAGCAGCTGAAAGGCCGTTTCGCGGGTAGGTCCTCCATCGGTCATTTTTCTCTCCTTTCTCCCTCCTATTTCCAAACAGGATCCCGTTTTTCAAAAAATGCCGTCATTCCTTCTACGGCGTCAGGCATAACAGCGTTTGCGGATATGACCTCTTTTGCGTAATGATACGCGTCGGCATCGGTCATTTCAATCTGCCGGTAAAAGGCCTGCTTTCCGATGCCGAGGGCCACGAGGCTGTATCGGGCGATGTCCTTCGCAAGCAAGAGAGTCTCTCTCTCCAGGTCCGTATCAGGCACCACTCTATTGACCAGGCCATGGGCCATTGCCTCCCTGGCGGACACAAACTCCCCGGTGAGGAGCATTTCAAGCGCCTTTTTCCTGCCTACCGCGCGGCTCAATGGGACCATGGGCGTGGTACAGAAGAGCCCTATCTTCACACCCGGTGTCGCAAAGCGCGCCCCCTCCCCTGCCACGGCAAGGTCGCAAGCCGCTACCATCTGGCATCCCGCTGCGGTGGCAATGCCGTGCACCTGGGCAATGACCGGCTGGGGTATACGGTGAATGAGGAGCATCAACTCTGCACAGGTGTCGAACAGGCGTCGAATATCATTTAGCTCTTTCCCGAGGATCTGCCGCATGTCATGTCCCGCGGAAAACGCTTCTCCAGCCCCCTTGATAATCAGGACTTTCAGATCCTGGTTCTCTTCAAGCGACTGTAAACAAACGGACAGTTCTTTCAGCAATTCCAGGGAGAGAGCATTTCTCTTTTCAGGCCGATTCAAGGTTATCATGCCGATCCGGTCTCGCTCCTCATAGATAATGGAGTCATATTGCATGGGTCTTCTCCTTTTGTGCTCTCTCACCCGATTTCGATTATGCCGCAGGTATTCTCGGGGCTGCGGATCCCGTTAATCTGGCCGCGTCACCAACCACGGGCCAAGGGGCCAGAAGGTGTTCAGCCGTTCCCAGGAGATCTCTTCCCGATGTTCGGAAAGACTACTCGGAATCCTACAGGGATGGGGGAAAAGTGACGCGCCGATTCCCGTGAAATACCGGCGCGACCTTCATTCCGTATTGCCTTCACCTCTCCATTCATGATATAAATGTTCTTTGGGGTTTCAATCAATCCCCATCTGCGGCCCTGTGGGAAATCATGCATTTTATTGCACAGGAATCGCGCCGGGTCAAGATGATTTAGCCCGGATTTCTCATCGATCTTTGTTGCGTGAAGGAGAAGAGTCCCGTGAATAGGAAAATAAGCCTGTGAAGATCGACGGATAAATCTTGATCGCTGATAGACGCCGGCAAGCAATATTGATTTGACCCCACACGCTGTTCTTGATATAAAAAGCTTGCTTGTTCAAAATCGTCTTTGGACAGCTCGGAGACCCGCTATCATAATTTCAAAAGACTTTTCAACTGAGACGAAAGGGGAGCAAAATGTCCGATCAAAATCCATTGAAAGACAAGATCGTTCTGGCCGTTGACGATGAGCCTGATGTGCTTGAAACCATTCAAGAAGAATTGGATATGGTCCTCTTGCACAAGGCAACCGATTATGACACGGCGATTCAGTATCTGCTCAGTTACACATATGATGTGGTGATCCTGGACATCATGGGGGTCAACGGTTTTGAGTTATTGAAAACATCCGTATCCCGTGAATTTCCCACGGTCATGCTGACCGCCCACGCGCTTACGCCCGAGGCCCTGAAAAAATCCATGAAGCTCGGTGCCCTTTCCTTTCTCCCAAAGGAAAAAATCTCGGAACTGCGCCCCTTTCTTGAGGACATCGTAACCAATAAGGGAGCATCCCTGTGGAAAAAACTCTTCGACAGATTGGGTGAATACTTTAACAAGCGATTTGGTCCGGACTGGAAGGAAAAAGACCGCTTCTTCAAAGAATTCGAAGAGGAGATGGAAAAAAGCCAGCAAGAATAGGGGGGCGAATGGGCTATCTCATCGGCCTTTCGGAATACCTCGAGACACACTATCACGAATCGGTATTCGATCAGGCAGTACAGGACGAACAGCGATGGCAGATTCATGCCCATCCCCACCGAATCTTTCGGGCCAGGATCCTGGAAACAGGCACCTATGATGTCACGGTTGACAGCGGTCAGGCAGAAAAGGAAATTCTGCCGAAAGTACAGATTAAATTTCTCTATCCCGTCGAACTGTCGAATTCCGTGACACCTCTCCTGAAGCAGGACAGCAAAGTGGAAGCGCTCCACCTGGGTCCCCACTTTTCTCCTCGATACCGGCACCACGTGAAAAACAAGACCTTGTTTCCCTTAATGAAGGAGAGGACGGTCCTCTTCTTTACCCTGCTGGAAGGAGAGATTGTCAAAGGAATTGCAGTGGCTTTTAACCGTTACGAGATTGCCGTCCACATGAAAGGCGGACTGCCCGTCACCATTCTCAGGCACAGCGTCCACGATATTCGAGATAAAAAAGGACGCTGCTATCTCAAAAATTCCCAGGAAAAAAGCGAGGACTGGAAGAAGAGCGGCCTTTATGTCTCCGAGGGCGTTCAAAGACTGTCCTAGTTTGGCCCATGCTATATATCCTGTTCATGCACCTGCAATACTCTCATCCCTGGAACGTCAGTTACACGGAGGCCGTTGCTATCCAGGAGTCTCTCCGTTCGAAACTGGTTTTTCACAATCTCTGCGTCAAGATCCGGTATATGGAGTAACCCTCGAAGAATCCATCCGGATTATCCTTCATTTCCGGGGTCGGTACAGAATTCCGGAACCCTTACGGCAGGCTCATCTCCTGGTCAATCGTCTGAGAAAGTCGCAAGAAGCTGTCTGAAATCACAACCTTTTCTTCGGCAGGTCAAAATGGGCTCTGCAGTCTCGGAACGCCTGACGGCAAGCACCGGCGTTCCGCATACCGGACACGAGCCGCTATGGGGTTCATCCCACATAACAAAATGGCATTCGGGATACCGATCGCACGCATAGAATATTCTCCCCTTTCTTGATACCTTCTCCAGAAGCGTTCCTTCACATCCTCTCTCCGGGCAGGGAACCCCGGTACTCATGGGTTCAGTATGCTTGCACTCGGGATATCGCTCACAGGCCAGGAATCGCTGCCCGAATTTATTCCGTTTCACAAGCATGTTGGCCCCGCATATACTGCATTTCTTCCCGGGGAAGTCATCGAGAGATCCGGGTTGGTTTTTCTCTCCGATATTGCGTGTATTCTTGCAATCAGGGTATCCGGTACATGCCAGGAATTCACCGAATTTGCCACGCTTAATCACCATGGGGCGCCCGCATATCTCGCAGATTTCATCGCCCGTCTGGACCTGAGACGGTTTCTCCACCAGGATATTGCCTTTCTCATCGCGCGTGAAGTTGGCGGTATTCCTGCAATCAGGGTATCCGGTACACCCCAGAAAAAGCCCGTTTTTCCCCGATTTGATCGCCATTGGCCGATGGCATTCAGGACAAGAGATCGATGTTGCCACCTCTCCTTTCATTTCATGGCCCGCCCTTTCCAGGTCCTGTTTAAAGGTGCCGTAAAAGTCGCCCAGCACCTGGCGCCACGAGATCTCACCCCGTTCAATCTGGTCGAGCTTTTGTTCCATCCGTGCGGTAAATGCAGGATCCAGGATTGCGGTGAAATTGGTGAGGAGGAGATCGGTCACCAACAGACCCAGTTCGGTCGGCCGAAAACGGCGTTTGTCGTTGTACACGTAATCACGATTGCTGATATTGCTGAGGATAGTGGCATAGGTGGATGGCCGCCCGATGCCTCTCTCTTCCAGGGCCTTGATGAGAGTGGCCTCAGTGAATCTTGGGGGTGGTTGAGTGAAATGCTGGCCGGGCTCCAATTTTACCAAATCCACTATCTCGCCTTTCCTGAGCGGGGGAAGGACCGTGTCCTCCCCGTTCCTATCCTTTGAACCTCCATTCACTCCTTCTTCATACAGAAGGCTGAATCCGTCGAAGAGTTTAACGGACCCGGAAGCCCGGAAGTGCGCTTTTCCCGCTTCAATGTCAGCTTGTGTCTGGTCAAAGATCGCCGGGGGCATCTGGCAGGCTACAAACCGGTTCCAAATGAGTCGGTACAGCGCCGACTGATCCGTACTCAAATACCTTGCAATCTTCTCCGGATCCCTGCCCACGGATGTGGGCCTTATGGCCTCATGGGCCTCCTGGGCGCCCTTTTTGCTTTTGAAGCGATTGGGTTTTGAGGGAAGGTAGCGCTCTCCGAACCTCTTTTCGATAAACTCCCTGGCACTTTCAACTGCCTCGTTGGAGAGACGGAAGGAATCTGTCCGCATATACGTAATAAGACCTATTTGTCCTTTTCTCCCAAGTTCCACCCCTTCGTACAGGTTCTGGGCAACAGACATGGTCTTCTTTGCCGAGAAACGGAGTTTTCTGTAAGCCTCCTGTTGAAGGGTGCTGGTAATGAAGGGCGGGAAAGGGTTTCGTTTTTTCTTCTTCTTTGTGACGGCTACTATTTCGAATGCCCTCTCCGAAACCTCGGACATGATCTTTCGCGTCTGATCCTCGTTTTTCAGGTCAATTTTCTGGCCATCGTACCCGGTCAAGCGTGCCGTGAAAGCTGGCGGCTCGTCCGCTTCGAGGTGGGCGGTGAGAGACCAGTATTCCATCGGTTCAAATTTCTGAATTTCTCGTTCCCGATCGCAGATCAGCCGGAGTGCCACCGATTGTACTCGACCGGCGCTGAGTCCTCTCTTGACCCGGGACCAGAGGAGCGGTGAAATCTGATACCCTACCAGACGGTCGAGGACTCGGCGGGCCTGCTGGGAATCGAATTTATCCTGGTTGATGGTCCCCGGCGAGGCGACCGCCTCTCGAATGGCTCTTTCGGTTAATTCATTGAACAGAACGCGAAAGATTTGTTTATCCCCGTTTTCCAGTTCCCGCGCGATATGCCACGCTATGGCCTCCCCTTCACGGTCCGGGTCCGGCGCAAGGTAAATGGCATCGGCGTTTTTCGCTGCCTTCTTCAGGGCTCCGAGAATCTTGCCCTTCCCCTTGATTGTCTCATATTCCGGAGAAAAATCGTTTTCTACGTCTACCCCCAGTTTGCTGATCGGCAGGTCTTTCAAGTGGCCGACCGAGGCCAGGATCTCAAAACCTGGTCCCAGGTATTTCTGAATGGTCTTTGCCTTTGCGGGCGATTCAACTATAAGAAGGTTGTGTCTCATTCCTTTTTTCAAATCATTCCTCTTCTCTGAGAATTCTCAGAATCCTGTGATAATCTTTCAGGTTATGTCTTTTCTGCGCGGATAAACATCATGCCGGGCAGTTGAACAGCCAAGCCCATCAATTCCAGCCTCGTGAGAATGCCCGAGGTCTTGCCCGGCGAGCATCCGGTGGACCGGATAATCTGGTCTATGTGAATTGGGTAAGGGCCCAGACAGAGGAAGATCCTCTCAGCGTCCGGCTCAAGCTGCACTTTCGGTTCCATTTCATCCGGAACTGCGGTCCGGTTTTCTTCAAGATTGAGGACCCCCATCTCACTCAAAATATCCTCGGCGTGTTCAACAAGTTTTGCACCTTGCTTAATGAGAAAATGAGGTCCGCGGCTCTTGAATGAATCAATGCTCCCCGGGACTGCAAACACATCGCGGCCTTGATCAAGGGCCAGAGCGGCTGTTATCAGAGATCCGCTTTGTTTGGTGGCCTCCACGACCACCACCCCTCTACTGATACCGCTTATGATCCTGTTTCGGATAGGAAAATTTTTGGGTTCCGGCGCGGTTCCCATGGGAAATTCCGAAATGAGGGCACCGTGCTCCAGGACTTGGTCAAAAAGTTTTCCGTTTGAGCTGGGATAACGTATATCGACGCCTGTCCCCAGGACCGCTATAGTAAAACCTCGACCTCTTACACATCCCCAATGGGCAGACGCATCGACTCCGCGCGCAAGCCCGCTGCTGATCCCTATCCCACTTTCAGTAAGACCCAGAGCTATCCTCTGCGCCGTCCTCCGCCCATATTCCGTGGCGTTTCGTGAACCAACCATGGCAATAAAGGGTTGACGAGAGGGAATCGGTCTTCCCCGAGTGTAGAGGATAATAGGAGGATCGTGAATTTCTCTCAGGAGGCTGGGATAGCAGGGGTCAGAAAAGGAAATGAGCTTTGCGCCGAGCTGTTCCACCCGCCTCATTTCCTTGTGGGGATCAACAGCAAATATTTTTTCTTTTATCCTGCGGGCCACACCCTCACGGATTTCTCCTGTCTGCATCAAATCGGGGAGGGCGGCTTTGAATACCTCTTCCGGACTGCCGAAATCTCTGATCAGTTTTCGACAGGCCACACTTCCTACTCCCGGGATCAGGAATAGGCAGAGCCATGGAAAAATATCGGCGGATGGAATCTTGCTCATTTTAACGTGAAAAGGGGATAAGAATGTTTCCTTTCATTCAGTCCGAGTGAAAGGATCGGGATGAATCACCCTTCGTCTGCGGTGAAGAAACGGCGCGTATATAAAACAGAAAGCGGGGCGTTAGTCAAGCGTTTTCTGTTCTATCCGCAGGGGATTATCTTATTGTGCCCGGCATGCAGGAACTGCAGAGAGGAACGCCGGTGGTTTCGTCCAGCCCAAGGTCCGCATGAGTGCGCCGTTGGGGATATCCCTTTTTGCGGACATGACCACCCCGGTTCCAGTATCTGCCGTGGTACGTAAAACCAGACAGTAGCCCAGCAAGGCATCCGGGAGCATGACTGTCTCCTGACTCTGGGTGTCATCAGTCGGCACCTTCGCCTCTCTCTTTTGCAATATCTGAAAGACCTGCCCGGGCTGGATACCCTGCATTGATCCTTTTAGAAAATATACGGTGGTGTATTGACCTACCATTACCTTCTGTTCCTCGATGGCGGCGATGTATGTGCTCACCTCAGGAGGGGCCTTGACGGGTTCAATACAGGAGGATGCGGGGACATATTTCAACAGAGGATCTCCCGTACGAATGGTTCTGAACGATTTCTCGATAAGAGCCTTGAAAAGATTTCCTCTAACAGGTTCCAGGATACGGATCCTTCCCAGGTTGGAAACCAGGTAGCCCAAGTCCTCCCCGGTGACGGGATCTTTTAGCAGGGAAGATATCTTGCATACCGTGAAACGGTCGCCTGGAGCACACTTGGAACTGCCCGCCATTTGTGCAAAAAGGGTTTCTCCAGCGCCGAGCATGATTTTCTCCCTGTTTCCGGAGACGACGGCGCCGAGGGACACAACCTCGTTGGTAGACAGGTATCCCAACCCATCCATATCTTTGATCGAAGACAAATCATATGCGCGCGGAAATACGACGGGAGGCGCGGAAATTTTTGTCGATGGGATTTTTTTCGCCATTGAAACCGGTGCATTCTTCAAAACCGGCACTCCTTCCAGCAAGGTGATGACATCGCCAGGCTTCAAGAGATGCGGGTTAGTGATAAATGGGTTCATTTCCCACAACTTCGGCCATAGGTCAGCATCTCCATACACTTTTTCACAGATATCCCACAGGGTATCTCCCTTCTGAATCGTATAGGTGAGCGGCTGAGCCCACCCCGGCCGAATACCCGTCTGAAAAATGCCGAGGCAAATAATCAATACAAACACACACAAAGAGATTTTTCTTGTTCTAGTCACGATCCCGCCCCTTTTTGAAGGTTGCTCTTATCTCCAAAATTTCTGCAAACTTACGATGATATCAGATCTCTGTCAAGAGGTTTTGTCTCCTTCCGCCACCTTCACAGCCTTCATCTCACATCTCCTCAGGACGAGCAAGGGGCTGGACAAGGGTGACAGTGTATACATTACGAAAAAATCTCCAGACATTTCCTTGACAACAGAAAAAATATATTTAGTTGTAGTATACAAAGCAATCAATACCAATCATATTAATGACTTATCTCATTTTGCCACAGACTCCGGACGCATCTTTTGCCGCTGTTTCGCGGGATAAAAGGCCTTTTTCAGGGGCGCGGGCAAAGTCACGGCATATCCATATTGCAAAATAAGTGCCATTCATGCCTATCGCAGATGGGTACTTCAGGAGATCTGGAACTGTGATGCAGACACAGAAAGGCTCAGATCATTGCCATCAAGTCCCTTGAGAAAGCCAAATTCCCGAAGGAGGAACAACTGGGATGGGATCTGGTCAAACGGGCACTCGAAGAGCCCCTCAGGCAGATCGCGAATAACGCCGGCTTAGAAGGTTCCGTGGTTGTTCGGAAGGTCAGAGAAGGAGCCGATGCTTTCGGTTTCAACGCTGAAAGCGGGCAATACGAAGATCTGCTGAAGGCGGGCGTGATTGACCCCGCCAAGGTCACTCGCTTTGCCCTCCAGAATGCCGCCTCCGTTGCCGGTCTCCTCATGACTACAGAAGCAATGGTCGCTGAAAAACCACAAAAAAAGAAGGCGGCGATGCCTCAGATGCCTCCTGAGGACATGTATTAACGGCGCAACATTTCAGAGTTCACGGTTCAAGCTCAGGAATAGACATGCCGATCGTTGGACGAAAAAAGAGCTACCCAGAACAGTGAGCCGAGCGATCGAACAGTGGCAATAAGGATAAGACGCTCCGGGGAGGGTCTCACTCGCCTCGAAGCGTCCTTGCCCTCCCCTTTCCCGATTCTTCCAGATTTTTTTCCTCATTCCCCCTTTACAAAACCTTTTTTTTGGTAAACACTATTCTTATTATCCTGAGATTCATCAGTGCTATCCTATTATCATGGAAGAGAAAACATGCCCATTTATGAGTATGAATCAACACACCCGGAGAGGGGGTGTGAAAAATGTAGAACCCGGTTTGAAGTCATCCAGCACACGAGAGAAGCGCCCCTCAAAGAGTGCCCGGCCTGCGGGAGGCCGGTAAAAAAAGTGATTTCATTGTGCCTGGCCGCCATTATGGAGACGCCGGAAGAAACGGCGAGGATCGAAACGCGCGTCAGGGAGTACGAAAAACACGGCATGTGGAGCCATGCAGCAGAACTCGCTGATACCCACTCGGAAAAAACCAAGGACAAAGCACTGAAAAACCGTGCCTTGGAGGATTACAAAAGGGCGGGCTATGATGCTCGTACCCTGGACAAACATGCAGGCAAAGATTAGAAGGAGGCTTTTATCCATGAAACTCGTGAAAGGCTGTTTTGGGTTTACCGTAGCTTTGGCAGTATCATTCTTTTTGATCGGTATACTGCTTTTTCCCAGTTCTTCCCAGGCTGTAACGAAAGAAAAGAAAAATCTTCCCGCTCGTTCCATTGAGGTCTATCCGGAATACACCGGCGTCGTGGTCCCCCAGGGAGAAAATGTGAGCGTGGATCTCACCGTGGCAAACCGGGGACGCAGTGACGAAAATATCGAACTCAGCCTCCCCTCCATTCCTGACGGCTGGAAGGCCAGAATAAAGACATACAACTTTGGAGTGACAGGCGTCCACGTGGAGAGCGACAAGTCACAGAACCTCACGCTGAGGGTTGAACCGGGCCCGAAAATCGGCCCCGGGGCGTACCCTTTTGTTGTACGGGCCGAGACCATGGATCGCAAACTTACTTCGTCCTGCCGCGTTATCATCACTGTGACGCCGAAGACCGGGGCAAAGGTCTCAAAAGGGGTGAATATCGTCTCTTCTTACCCGGTCCTGCAGGGCCCCACCGACGGTAAATTCGAATTTTCCCTGGAAATCGAGAACAAGCTGGACAAGGATTCCGTATTCAATTTGACCGCAGTAGGTCCTGAAAACTG
>Ga0315542_1002151_pt1 | contig 12088 bp, 13 predicted proteins | sample SalMarSW160120MG_FD_202541 | JGI IMG/M metagenome (GOLD analysis project Ga0315542, IMG submission 202541) | Salt marsh sediment microbial communities from the Plum Island Ecosystem LTER, Massachusetts, United States - Salt Marsh Sediment SW1601-20 ... | reverse complement strand
GCATCCTGGGCCTTCGACTATGACGCTTTCATGAGCGCTGCAGTCAATGGCTTTGGTATACAGGCAAAAGGACCAATCCCATATGGTATGTTTGGTTACAATGCTACCTCATACAAGTTTGACTACAACCTTACAGCAGCTGTTGAAGCATGGAATCTCGCTCTAGCTAACGATACCTTTGTTCAAAGTTTGAACGATATGGGTAATGAACTAACAATCTACTACAACAGTGGTAACACTGTAAGAGAACAAGGTTCACTACTTCTAGCAGACGGACTTGGCAACATGACCGCCGATACTGACGCAACTGATCAAGTAGGCGCGGGTTTGACTAAGGAAATGACATTCAAGACCCAAGCACTAGAGTGGTCTAACTACCTTGATCACATCAGAAACCGTCAGATGCCTATCTTCTTTGTAGGCTGGGCACCAGACTACGCAGATCCTGACAACTATGTCTATCCATTCTGTTATGATAAGGGTACATACGCTCAGAGAATTGCTTTCAACAACTCCGAGGTCAATACGTTATACTTGGAAGCTAAGGTGGATACGAACTCAACAACTCGTATGCAAACCTACAACAAGATTAACGACATTCTCGCAGATGAAGCCCCATACCTCTGGGTTTATCAATCCACAGAGTTTAGGACTTGGAGAGCATGGCTGCACGGTGATGGTTTAGTCTATAACCCAATGCACGGTATTTACTTCTACCACCTCTACAAGGTTTATCCAACCGCATAGACTTGGTAAAGTAGTATTCAAGTATTGTTAGATGCAGAGGCTTCGGCCTCTGTCATCCTTTTCTTTTTTTATTTCTCTCAATCTCTGGAAAAGTAATGAATAGATTCCTGAGTTAATCGAATTGCTCTGACCCGGGCATTAAAAATCACTAGAGAAATGTGTCGATTTGAAATTTGCTTAATGCTCAATGGTTATATTTCGTAATCGGTAGGTATGTGCGTGCAGTAGGTGAACCGATGAAAAATCTTTCAACTATTACTATCAACGAATTATTCACCGGATGGTGGACTGAGCGGTGGGTCCGCGGTCTCGTTCTTATGTTGATCCCCATTGGGATTATTGATAGTGTTTACACCGTTGCGATGACTTCTATATATGGATTTGAAATCGAATTCAATCCGATTACTAGAGAATTACTTGCCGCAGGACTTTGGTTTCCATGGGCAATTACTAATGTTCTTGGCTTTACTTTTTTCTGCATGATGGCTGGATCGTATTATCTACATACACGTTCGAGACCTGAAGGACCTGATACATTTGCATTGTCCTTTGTGATAGCTCTTCGTGTTGCTATGGTCGGATATAATGTCACTTTCTACTATATTCCCTGGGCTGGAGGCATGGTATACCCGCCCTTCTGGTCTGCTGGAATTTCATTTGTGGCCACACTCTATTGGATGAATAAATTACTAAATCGGGTTTATGATATATCATGGGCTCAAACAAAACACATCCTCCGAAGTCGTTACGATAACTATCGCGATGCAAAATTGATAACATCCACTGGAATCCGTAAACGAGTCACAACTAGTTCTCGTAATTGGAATCGAGAGTCTAAAATTGATATAAAGAATGAAATACCAAAGACAAAGCGTGTATGGTGGAAAGGTACTTGGCTCAAAAGAGTAGTTTACATTTCTGGAGCATTTGTTTCAATTCTAATGATTGGATTATCTATCCAAGTCATTAATGAAATAACCGGTCTGAGTTCTTATTCTGAGGGCGTCAATTATTTTGTTTTGAATGAAGTTACTGGACCTCCTTTCATGGCCTCCTTTCTAGCAATCATCTTCTTCATGGGGATATCTCTTGGATTGATATTCAAAGCGTTTTCAGAATCTGAAGATGCAGACATTTAATTTGGATATCTTTCAAAATGAAAAAATGACGTTATTGAAATATGCTAAGATAGTAGTATTCTTAACTGTTGACAGACGACAAATGCAAAATACGAATCATTATCGAAATCAGATTTTTTCTCCTGGAGGCTTGTAAATGACTGCAAATAAAAAACCATGGTATCGAAATCATTGGATTGTACGTGTCTTATATTTAGTAGGAGCATTATTGTCTCTACCTGCGATGGGTACAGTTATTGAGATTGTGAGCAATCTTACTGGTCTAACAGCATGGAGGGAAAATCATGGTCCGTATTTCATTCTTAACGAATATACGGGGCCTGGCGTCATGGCCAATTTCATCGTAATTCTCGTCTTTATTGGGATTTGTATGGCATTCATCCTCAAAGCTTTTTCAGTGTCAGAAGAAATGCCGCTTGATTAGTAATTGGAACTATTCGATATCCTACATCCTGATATCTTTCTAATTCAGAACTACCTTCATTTAGATTCTCATGGTCAAGCAAAGAGTGATTTCATTCAATCCTCATTGACCGGTGAGCTTCGCGGCTAGCTCTTCACAATACTGGTCAAAGACTTTGACTACTCTTAGTTGTGTATCTTTAGGACCATAAAGGAATGTTATGAATTTTAACAATGCAAGGCTATGGAGCATGGAAACTGAAGAATCATTATGTGAGAAGAGGTCAGAGATTTTCTCACTTACAAGTGCTTTAGCGTCATCATTTCCTAACCGGATGATGGCTTCTCTTTTTATTTCGTAGACACAAGATTCAAATTCCCTTGATTGCAAATATGATCTAATTGGTCCAACAAGAAAATTAGCTGAGAGTTCATCAGTAAGGTTGTGACTGCCTAGTTCTCCCACATTATGGTTGAAATCGATTAGTATTGGTTCTATATCAAAATTAATTTTTCTAGCAACTGCTTCAAGGAATGCGCGAAACTGTTTTTTTCGAATGAGGTTAATATGCCCCTGAAATTCATTTTCAAATGCTAAAACTACTTCTCGAACTCCTGGAATTGAGAGTTTCTGTTTTTGGTCGCGACTAAATAGGACATCTTCTTCTTCAGAATAGAACTGCAGATGAATCAGATATTTCACCATGAGTTCAAGTTGGTCAGCCAAATCAATCTCTCGTTGGATTCCCACAAATTTGTATATAGGCCTAATTGGTTGGTTCTAGATTGCTTGTAATTTAGAAGATAGAGATTGTTATTCATGCGATTCACTGAGGATCATCAATGACCGAGTTAGAGGCCTAGAAGTCACGGGGGTCGTGGGTGTTGCAAAATTGCTTCTAGCATTGATTCTTCTCCTCAAGGATTTCAAACCTTTGATCAATGAACTTGAGGTCACGTTTGGTTGATTCTGATCTTTCAATTACCAACTAACAGATATTGCATCCACTGGACAGACTTCAATGCATTTCATACACCGTGTGCATTGGGAAGTATAGACAGGAGTCACCTGCCAATAAGATGGATCCCAAGGGTCATCACCATCCACAATCATATGATGTAGATGAAAGACCGGTCGGTCACACTGTTTCAGACATTTAGTGCATTCTCGCGGATCCATAACACCTTCAGGCCCACACTTCGAGTAGTCAATTGTAATCTTCGTCTTCCCCTTTCTAATAGATATCACTGTATCTCCTCCTAATATCTACCAGCAACTTGTTTGATATCATTCCGGGGAACAAGAGTAAGTGCATTATGTTGACAGGCATTTCTACAGTTTCCACACCCATAGCACTTGTCTAAATCCACGTTGACCATATTCTTTGTTGGACTAAAGCTCAAAGCTCCAAATTGACATGCACTCACGCAATCTCTAAGCCCCTCACAGAGGTCTGGATTGAATTGGATTACATATTCTGCTTTGTAGAGAAGACCTATGTCATAATCATGCCGCATTCGTATTCCCATGCAATCCGGGTTCTCGCAAGAACAAATAGCTGTTATGAATGGGACTGGATGAAACCAGACAGTGGAAACCAGACCTTCTTCTGAAAAGCTCTCCAGGTACCAAGTTGCTTCTTCACGATCTATTGGTCGCTTTACATTCTCAGGAATGTAACGCGGTATCTTATCTGCAACCTCACTCATGACGCCGAATATGAGGCAACACGCATCCTTCTCCCCCCTGCACATATACCGACACACGCAATAGTTCAAAGTGAGTGGTTCTGCAGCAAGATTCTCTATAATGTAAGAAGCATCCTCAATTGGTAAAACTTGGCCAAAGTGACCATCAACTCCTATATGCTTTCGTTTTGGCCCCTCGTTATGCAAAACACCATTAATGATTCTCCTCACTACTCTTCCAATAATAGGTGTCTGAAGCTTGTATCCTGAACCTGCGAACTTCATTCCATATATCGGCGTAACACCGGATCTATCAAAGACCTTGAGTATCTCATTTAGATGCTCAACAGCATTGATTTCCTCAGCAAGTTCCTTCTGGTAGTTGCGGGCATTGAAGTACCATTTTCCGCCATCACCATGCTTTAGACACCACTCGCACAAGATTCACACCAATTGAATTCTATACTTTGACCTCTATAAGAATCATATCGCTAATAGCCGACGAAATTGGAAAATAGCACCGCCGCATATTGCGGCCCATTTTCATTGATTAGAAGATAGTACGTCATATACCTTCTGACTAACGAATGTAAAGAAAAAGGTAGGAGGGGTAGAAATCAACTTCTACCCTAATTATCAATTATTTCATTGTGAGAGCCATTACAGCCTTCTGTGCATGCATACGATTCTCAGCTTGATCGAAAGCAATTGACTGAGGTCCATCAATGACAGAGTTTGAAACTTCGAATCCTCTGTCACATGGTAGACAGTGCATATAGGCAGCCTTGGGCCCAGCAATCTTCATCATATCGTCATCACAAATCCAGTGTTTGTTTGCATCGAACACTGCTTGTGCCTTCTCAAGTTCTGGTTTGCTATTGAATGGTGGAATGAATTCCTTACAGGTCCAAGCCTTAGGATAGACAACTTGTGCCCCCTCAAAGGCTTCTTCCATATCATTCACGATTTCAAAGCTTGATTCGTTCTCTTCTGACATGATCTTACATTGCTTGATTATCTCGTCATCAAGTTCCATTCCTTTTGGATGTGCAAGCACAGTGTCAGCTCCCATCTTAGTAGCGGCAATAATTGCGCTCTGAGGGACTGCTAGCGGTTTATGAACTGAAGGTGAATATGCCCAACTCATCACGAATTTGACGCCCTTGAAACCGCCGAACTTTTCCTTGATTGTCATGATATCTGCAAGACCCTGACATGGATGATATATATCATCTTCCATATTGATGACTGGAATATGACTCCAGTGTGCAAAGTTACGAATAACTTCATGTGCACGACCATAAATCCAACCTACTGGGTCTCCATAACAACGAATCGCAATAGCGTGACCCATTCGAGCAAGAACACGTGCTACATCCGATACACGTTCTGTTGAATAGGCTTTTTCATCTCCTTCTAATGCTGGTGCATATATTTTACTCGGGTCTAGGAAGTGTGCGTGACCACCAAGCTGAGTCATACCAGCTTCGAAAGAGTTGCGAGTACGCAGGCTTTGATTATAGAAGATCATAAACAACGTCTTCGCATCGAGAAGTTTGTGTGGCTCTCCCATCGCGAACTTTCGTTTCAGGTCTAGAGCAACATCGAGGAGGGTCTCGATCTCCTCCTTAGAATAATCTAGCAAGGTAATGAAGTCCTTGCCTCGAAAGGTTTCTGTTTTAACCATAGTCGGTCACAACCTCTTTTACGTGAGCGTATCTTGCAGAAAAAGGTTACCACTTGACTGAGAATAGAATTAAAAAACGAACGTCCGCATTGACGTTGTGGGAGTTGATAGGATGCAGTTCATAGAATTTTACGCTTTCTATTTCATTGGTTTTTTACCTGCAATCTTAATTCCATACATCATTGTAAGACTGACAAGTAGGGGAAGTGAACGATTTATTGAATGTTATTCTATCATGGCCATAGGAGTGATAGTTGAACAGATATGCGCACTGTACATTGGGATTCAATTTGGAAATGCAGCAGATTTCTACATGAACACAACACTATTGTTTTCTCCTGCGGTGGTTCTAATGAGCATCGACCTCGTAAGACAATTTCTCGTTATTAGAAGAAAACTACCCCCACCTGTCACAATTGATATCAAGTGAAAAATCATTAATAGGAAAGATAAGAAGCAGATTACCTAGACGCATTGTTATTACCATAATCAACCGCAACTTCTGTACTGACTAGGATTTCTATAGAAAATGGATATTCATGCTATTGTTTATTGAAAATCACAATGATGTGGGTTCCCGCATCAATTGCACCAGGTTCCTTGCAGAAGTCTAGTTCCCATTTCAGGAACATGTTCCACTTGTCAGGGTCTTTCGATATATCCATCAGATACTCTTCATTTGACAGACCACTTGAGAGAAAGTTCGAAGAAGATACATCGAGAATTTTAACTGGATGTTTCAGTAGGATTTCTTGAAATTCACTATATCTATACATGTGGCACTGATGTGTTCCCTTATTGGCTAAGTCACCAAGGACATCACCAGTTCTGGTTAGTTCGTCGAACTTGCCAAGACTGATATCTTGCGGATTGAAAACATAGTTGATTAGATGATGATATGTTCCCAAGCATGACATGATACTACTGAGGACAACACCCCCTGTTTTAGTAACGCGGAGCATTTCTTCAAGAGCCTGATCAACGAACTCAAAGACATAACTAAGTGGTCCTCCAAAGCAGACAACAGCATCGAACGTATTATCCTGAATCCCTTCTAGATTGATGATATCTCGTTTCTTTCGCCACTCCACAGAATCCTCAAAACCTGCTTGTTCAAGCTTTTCCTTGTTAAGCTTCAATTGATTTTCAGAGATATCTACGATTGAAATCTTAGCTCCAAGTTTGGCTAGTTCAATTGTAAATCTTCCAGGTCCAGGTCCAATCTCGAGGACACTATCACCTTTCTTGATGTATTTCTGCAGGTAATGGTTACTGATATAGAATTGAACCTTACCGATTGGATCTTTATCTAGTCGTTCCCATTCGCTTTGAGTTGGATCATCAAAGTGACTCGTGATTATCTCTGGGTCGTACTTTGGCACTCTTCTTCTCCTCTCCATTGCCATAATTGTAGATGAGGTTCTACTAAAAGAATATGGCCGACTCTGATTAACCTCACTAGTTACAAGAGATTTATGAGGTAGACGTCTGGACTGAAATGTCGAGTAGTATGGAGCGATATTCATAATGTCGGACAAGAAACAGGCCATATTAGAGATAGAAGATATGGTGAACAGAGAGACCCTTGCATGGAACACAAAAGATGTTGAGCTACTTATTTCCATCTTCCATCCTGATATGGTATGGCCTTGGCCAAAGCATCCGCAGGCACATGATCCTATGGATTGGATAATGGAATGGGGTCGTTTTGATTATGGTCGCTGGAAGAAAGGTTGGCAGGATTTGTTTGACACGCACAAACTGATTCGAAATGATCGTGTAATCAAGAAGATTGAGGTCTCTCAAGAAGGTGATGGTGCCTTCGCGGTTGTTGATATCGATACACTCTGGCGCAATGGTGATGGGAAGGATAACCACTGGAAAGGTCGGACCTGCAAAATCTACACTCGCGTACACAATGAGTGGAAGATGATTATGCAGACTGGTGTCCTCATATATGATGATGTTATGATCTAAAATTGCTCAAATTTGGTCTCTCCGAAGTCTTAAGAGGCACTTCGTACATTATTTTGAAATACAATTTTACGAGAAGGAGAGATAATGAAGAGAAAGATTGTCAATCTAGCTCTCTCATTCATAGGACCTATTGCATTGATTGTAATACTTTCAATGCCCATTGGACCTTTGACTGGGGGATTAGGTATAATTCAACCCGTTGGCGGTATCTTCGACAATGGTGCTCCTGAACCTGGGTCTCAAACAATTACTCTAACAGGTCTGGATGCTGAAGTTGAAGTAGTAATCGACTACCTGGGAATCCCACATATCTATGCTGAGTCAATTCACGATGCTATGATGGCGTTAGGGTACATGCATGCAAGAGATAGGCTGTTTCAAGTAACGATGCAGAATTTTGTTGCGGCGGGAAGAATCAGTGAGATTGTCGGCGGCTATGCTAACAGTTCAGATATGTTCTATCGGGCAATTGGACTCAAACGATCTGCACAAGCATCGCTTGATTGGTATGAGGCAAATGCAGGTACCTATCCTGAAGTGGCTGAAGAACTTGATGCTATCAATGCTGAAGTTGAGGGTGCGAATGCCTTCATTCGAACGTTAACTAGTGCAACTATGCCTATGGAATTCAAGGTCCTTGGTTATACTCCTGAGCTATGGACACCCGTTGACTGCTTTGTCAATGCTAAGATGCTTACATGGGGATTATCGGGTTCAATTATGGATTTCCAACGTCAGTGGATTCGAAACTCCCTTGATAATGACAGCATGTATAATGACCTGTTTCCGGACCTTATGCCCTATACAATTCCGATTGTGCAAGAGCAGGTCAACATCAGTTATGTTGATTATCCACTTGCTCCAGGAATGGCTCCCGCTACTGATGACCCTGGTCAATATACTAGTATGGCTCTTTCGGGTGAGGCTGTAATTCCTGAGGACAAATTGGAAGCACTAATCACTAAGATGAATGATGTTATCAAACCATTAGGAGATATGCAATTTGTTGGCAGTAACAACTGGGCGATTAACGGATCAAAGTCATCAACAGGTATGCCTATTGTGGCTGGAGATCCTCACCTAACATTGCAAGCTCCATCCGTCTGGTATGAAGCTCATATTGTCGTTCCTGGTGAGCTTGATGTTACTGGTACAACTTTCCCTGGTCTACCTGCAATTCTGATTGGTCACAACGATCATGTGGCTTATAGCTTTACTAATGTTGGCGCAGATGTTGCTGACGTTTTCGTTGAACAACTCAATCCAGCAAATCCCGACCAGTATATGTACAATGGCGCATACAGAAACTTCACTATCCATCAGGAAGATATCCACACAAAGGAAGGTACGGTTATTCCATTCAATGTCAAGGAATCCGTTCATGGCCCTTGTATTGATTCCATATGGACAACCTACAACTTAGACAGTGAGGACAATCCGAACTTGGCAATGACATGGACTGGTTCAGGTGTGACTCACGAGATGATTGCAGCTGGGTTGTTCATGAAAGCTGATAATCTTGATGAGTTCATTGACGCAATGTATTGGTGGGATAGTCCAGCTCAGAACTGTGTCTTTGGTGATGATGCTGGTAATATTGCAATGCTAGTAGTCGGACGCTTTCCAGTGCGAGCTGGATATACAGGGGAATTTCCCGTCACTGCTCTTAATGACTCAGTTGGAATGGTGAGTAATATCCCTTATGCCTACAACCCACGAGAGATCAATCCTTCGAGAGGATTTGTTCAATCTGCAAACCAAAGAACAATAGCTCCCGACAATTATGGCTACGATATCTTAGGTCCTCAGGCTAATGGATATCGAGCAAGACGAATCTTCTATCTTTTGGACAATAATGACGGTATATCGGTGGATGATATGAAACGGTTTCAGGCCGATGTTGTCGAGGTTCGGGCCGAAGTCATTATTCCATATGTCATTAATGCATGGGATTCTGTAGGAGATGGAAATACAACAATTAGTGATGCTGTGGACCTCTTACGTACCTGGAACTACGACATGGAGCCAGACTTGGTCGCACCAACAATCTGGATGTACCTTCTTGATGCTATTCATGAAGAAACATTCGATGAGATCAGTTCTGTTGATCCTGCAATACCTCTCTCGCGGACACCAATCTTAGAGGAGTTTATAGTGACGAATAATCCCTACTACTTCGACGACCACACAACGGTACCGGTTGAAACAAGGGATGAGATTCTTGTTCGATCTCTCTTCTCAGCGATTGATACACTTTCAGCTGAGTGGGAGAATGAACCCAATTGGGTGTATGGTAACCGTCACATCATCTTCATCGATCATCTCGCAGGATTTACCTACATTGGAGGTGGTCCACGCAGAGGTCAAAACACAATCGATGTTGCCAGTGGTTGGATTGTGACACACGGACCCTCTACCAGACTCATAGCAGACCTAAGCAATATTGAGATATCCTATATGGCATATCCAGGTGGACAAAGTGGGAATATATTCAGTCCTCACTGGGAAGATAACTTTGCCCTTTGGAACTCATTCAATAACGTCACCAAGCAACACGGATATCATGTGATGTACTTCTATACGACAGCTGATGCGTTTAGAAGTGCAGATACGAATGATTCTATGATAGAGAGGACTATCACCTTTGTTCCATAGGAGGTTATGAAATGGGAAAAATAGATGATACAATACCTGATATCGGATTCTTGGCTGCATTAGTTCTTACCATTGTCTTCGGTCTAGCTCTTCAGTTAGCTGGGGATTGGAAACTGATGCTCATCGCTGGCGCATTGGGTGCTTTGTTTGTTAGAAGAACCAGGATAGCCTTCTTGGTAGGATTTCTAGGAGTGGGTATCGCATGGAGTATCCTCTTTGTCTATCTGTCAATAACTGCTCAAGCAATGGCTGTGGCTGACATATTCATAGGTCTTCTCGGTCTCTCTGGACTTGGAATTTTGGTCATTGTGATCAGCGTTCTGATTGGAGCTTTGTTAGGTGGGTTTGGAGGAATACTGGGGCGGTCTCTCTATGAACTTTTAGACGAGTTCCTCCCATCTGATTCTGAGGAGAAAAAATCCTCACCTCCTGAACCAGAGCCAGTGGAAGAAGAAGTTACAACTGAAGAATAATCTTTGAATTGCTGTGGCACCTGTTGCCACGGCTTCTCATTTTTTCTTTCTGAACATGAAGATAGCTGTTAGAAGAGATGCTATACCTAGCAAGCCAACAACAAAAGTGAAAGAAGAACCACTTCTTGAGATATGTTGGATACTACCCTCGACTTGTTTCATGAAAATTGAATCATTGTTATAGATGATGTACCAAGTACCATCGCTTGGTATCTTAATACTCCATGAGAGTTCAACTACACCCTTCTTTTCGAATAAAGATGTCGTCGAAATTTCGTCTAGCCAGAGTTCATAATTTTCTGCATCAACAATTAGGAAATCAATTCCATCAAGCAACCAATTATCATACTTTGTCTGATCACCAAGGAAAAGATTGCCGTTGCTGGTTAGAGTGAATTCTCCTGAGAGTGTATCACCTGCAAGACAATTGATGGGGAAGGATTTCCAAGACACCGCTTCTATCAAAAAGCTGTGAGTTGCTGCGGGATGCTCATAAATTATTTCAATATGGCTCCCTGCATTAACATTTGTAATTAGAATGAAAACCAGCACAAGTGGGATTATGTATATTTTTTTCTTCACAGGATTACTATCCATGTTGCTATTCCTCGTTAAGGAAGATAACTTCGCGAAACCGTTTGTTTGTTTCTATCCATTCTCCAAACTTGAAGGCATAAATTCTATATAGTCTTCGATGGAGTTCTACATCTCCGCCTTCTCAATATTGCTTCGTGCTTTTTCTATAATAAATTCTCTTCCCTCTTGCAGAAGATTGTCGGCTTAGTTCACTATATTATATCTTTTGACAAGGGATAATTCTCTTGTCTTTTTTCTTTTCAATATTAGTAAAAATGATAACATTTAACTATGGTTAATATGATATTGACCATTGTCTGATGGAAGGCCTTTTATCATTGCAGCCAAGGTGCTTACTCGGATATTACACGTGTTAGGTGAAAGATATGCATCGAGAGATTACAAAGGGAATCTATTACATTGGTGTTGATGACCACCACACAGAACTATTCGAAAATCTCTGGTCTATACCATTTGGTGTTTCATATAACAGCTATTTGATTGTGGATGAGAAAATTGCACTTGTTGAAACTGTGAAAGGTCCTTGGTCCGAAGAGTGGTTGAACAACATTCGCGAACTTGTAGATCCCTCAAAAATCGATTACATAATTATGAACCACATGGAACCCGACCACACAAGTTCACTTCCTGATATTGCTAAACTTGTACCTAATGCAACAATGGTGTATACTGCTAAGGCTGCACCGATGCAGAAATCATTCTATGACGTTTCTCTCCAAGAA
>Ga0315542_1002150_pt1 | contig 12088 bp, 11 predicted proteins | sample SalMarSW160120MG_FD_202541 | JGI IMG/M metagenome (GOLD analysis project Ga0315542, IMG submission 202541) | Salt marsh sediment microbial communities from the Plum Island Ecosystem LTER, Massachusetts, United States - Salt Marsh Sediment SW1601-20 ... | reverse complement strand
AGCCGACTCGGATTTCTGCCGGGCCTGCGACCCCCTCGGCAACACCCGCCACCGTTCCCGGGGTCGTGGTGCGGGGGCCCGATACTCAGGTATGCGGGACCTTGGCTCGATCGAGATCCTCCTGGGAAGTAACGAGCTGTGAGTCACTGGGCGGGCGCAGTTGACCGTTGCCGGCTTCTCGAGCAAGCTTGTGATACCCGTCCACGCTGCAGGAGACGCCGAGCGTCACTGTGGCTCAAGCCTGCACGGCCCGTTACCGGGCCCGGAATCCCCGTGCGACGCCCCTCTACCGGCTCTTCGAGACCCACTTTGATGAGGTGAGGGGGCAGTGGGAGGGACGCTTCGAGCGCCGCTGCGGGTTCTGGCGCGGCTTCGTCGACGAGCAGGTGCTGCGCTACCTGGACTGCGGGCTCTTTGAGAACGGCTTCGCTCGGATCCGGTGTCCCGACTGCGCCGAGGAACACCTGCTCGCGCTCTCCTGCAAGACACGCGAGCTATGCCCGTCATGCGCGGCCAAGCGATCGGCGGCGACGGCCGCGTTGCTGGCGGAGGAGGTCTTCGAGGAGGTGGGGCACGCGCAGTGGGTGTTCGTGATGCCGAAGATGCTGCGGCCGTGCTTCCTGCACCATCGCGGGCGCTCCTTGGAGGGCTCGCGCACGCAGCCTGGGAGACGGTGCTGGAACTGATGTGCGCGGCGGCCGGCGGCGAGGGTATGCGGCCGGGGATGGTCGCCGTGGTCCAGACCGCGGGCGACCTGGCAAATTGGCACCCGCATGTGCACGCGATCGTGTCGCGCGGCGGATGGACGCGGGATGGTGAGTGGATCCCGGTCGCCTTCGTCGATGAGCACTCAGCGGAGCTGCTCTACCGGCACAAGGTGATGCGCCTGCTGCAGGATGAGGGGTTGCTCTCAGACGAGCGGACAGAGCTCCTGCTGTCGTGGCGGCACACCGGGTTTTCGGTCCACAACCGGGTTCGGGTGGAGCCCGAGGATCAGCCGGTGGTGGAGCGTCTCGCCCGCTACATCATGCGGCCGCCGATCAGCCTCGAGCGGGTCCAGTGGGGCGGGGAGGGCGTGGTGCACTATCGGGCGAAAGGAGGCCACGACGGTCGGGCCATGCTGGCCGGCGACATTGCCGAGGCCTTCGATCCGGCCGAATTTGTTGCCCGAGTCATCATGCACATCCCCGAGCCGCGGCGGCACCTGGTGCGGTACTACGGGTGGTACTCCAACGTGTCGCGGGGCAAGCGGCGGAAGGCGGAGGCTGAAGGTGGGAAGGTTGAGGGTGTCGGTTCCGACCCGGACTCCAGCGCGGCTCGCGCCGAGGCCCGCGACGCTCGTGCCCTCCGGCGAAGCTGGGCCCAACTGATCAAGCGGATCTACGAGGTCGATCCGCTGGTGTGCCCGTCCTGCGGCTCGGAGATGAAGGTCGTCGCGATCATCACCGAGCACGACGTGGTCGACGCGATCCTGAGGCATCTCGCGAAAGCGGAAGCGCGGTCTCCCCGCGGACCGCCAGGCGCGGCGACCCCCGCCACCTCCTGACTCCATCTCGACCGCGGCCGTCTGTGCAGGGTGTGTTCATTGCGGCTGCGGCCGGACGCGGAACCGGGGTTCGAAGCATGTTTTCCAAGAACGCGCTCCGGTTTCTACCGTATTGGAGACCGTCCGAGGCATCCGATCCCATCTTGGGCCCCGAATAGACGCCTCAATCCCGTGCTAGGCTGGCACTGAACGAAAGGAATTTCCTATCCCTTGGCCGCTCTCCACGTGGGTCCTGACGACCAATCGGCCAGTTGTCTCCTGGGCGGCGAGAGCGCCCGGGAAAGCGGCGAACATCAGGACCAGCGGCAATCGGGTGCGGGGGCGCTTCATGGCTCCTCCCCTCGAGCTACGCCCCGGCTGGCTCGGTCCCGGCAGAGCGGAGGCCCTCGAAATTCTGGCCCGGAACGAAACACCGGGTCGCTCTCTCACATGGCAGTTTCGTGATCACAAGATGGGTCGTTGGTCTCGATTCTGCAAGCATCTCGAGACAACCGCTCGAGAACTTATCCCTTCGGCCGCAGGATTTCCCGGAACTCGGGGTCGTTTCTCAGGGTCTCGAAGTCCCGGCATATGTGCATGTGGTCGAAGTCATTGTAGCCGGCGAGCACTGCCTGGCGCAGGAGTCGGATGGCCTGCTCGTGGTGGCCGAGGGCGGCCCTGATCCTGGCGCAGCCGTAGAAGGTCTGACCGTGATACCTGGGTACACCGGATGGGCCGATGACGTCGCCGAGCTGCTCGAGACGGCGTGCCATCTCCAGCGCCGTCGCCTCGTCTCCGAGGTGGGCGGCACAGCCGCCAAGGGCGAGGGCGAAATCGCGGTCTTCCGGATCGGCGGCCAACAGCTGTGAGAAGAGCGCGCGTGCCTCTTCGAAGTGGCGGGCGCCCATGAGGATGAACGCGCGGCTGCACTCGGTGCACTCAGGGTCCGGCAAAGCGGAGCCCGCCGGCTCGAGCCACTCGAGCGCCCGGTCGGCGAGCGCTCTGGCCTCGCCCGAGAAGCCGTGGGCCCAGAGCTCGTCGGCCGCAGCGAGCAGCTCGCCCCAGTCCGCCGTCATGTTGTCTTGCTCGAGCATGATCTCGCCGACAACGGCCTCGATCTCCTCCAGCCTGCCGAGGGCGGCGAGCGCCTTCAGCTCCGCGCTACGGGACGACGAACCGATGGTCCGCACCGAGCCGGCGGCCAAGGTCTCCCGTGCGAGCGCGAGCTCTTCCTCGTGGCGGCCCAGGCGGTGGAGCGCGGTGATGGCGTCGACGGTGGTGGTGTACCTGGCGAAGTTGGGGATGAGAGGGTCAAAGCTCATCTCGGCGAACTCGTCAACCGCCCGCTGGGGCCTGTTGGTCCAGAGTGCGGCGCGGATCAGCATGCGCCGCTGCCACGAGTTCCCGGGATCCGAGGCGAGCTCCTCGTCGGCGATGCGAAAGCCATCCTCCCACCGCCCCTCGAGCCGGGCGTCGATCATGGCCACCAGCCGTCGCTGACGAGGGCTGAGCTCGGCCTCGTGGACCGGCTGGTAGAACTGAATGACCATGTCGTTGAGATCTCGAACGATCCCCGGGATCCACATCGAGCCGACCTGCAGGCGCGGTCGCACGTAGTCCGGGTCCAACGCCACGGCGCGGAAGAGGTGCTGGGCTGCCGTACTCTGGTCGGTCGTTCCGGCCTCCTCCCAGAAGCTTCGGTGCGCCAGGTAGGCCTCGTACACCGGGAACCGATCCCCCGCGCCCCAGGCCAGGACCGGGTGGAGGTGGTCCTGCACCGCGATCAGCGTCCAGTCGCGCAGCGTCGCAATGCCGTTCTGCAGGGCGTCGCGGCTGGTCGGGATGGGGTCGAAGCCTCGCACGACGGTCCCGGCACGTGCGTCCTCCAGAGTGGCCTGCAGCTCGAGCCCGTCGCCCACGGCGTCCCACACGCCGGTGAGGACGAGGCCGGCGCCCGTGCCGGCCGCCACCTCCCGGGCCAGCCTGGCCCGCCCGACGCCGCTGGCCGCCGCCGCCACAACGCTGGCCGGCACCACCTCGAGCTCCTCGAGCGTAGAGAGACCCTGGGTCAGGCGGTCCGCGGTGATGGCGGCCAGGGTGTCGACGGAGGCGTCGCCGGTGCGGTTCGCGAAGGGTACGACCGCGACCCGGTTGGGCTCGAGGTCCGCACGAGGACCAGCGGCCGGGGACGGCGGCCGCCAGGCGACCACTGCGTAGGCAATGACAAGGCCCGCCAAGCCCGCGGCCGCGGCCCACGCCACCACGCGGGATCGGGGTGGATGCAGCGGCCGGGACCCAGCGCGATCCCATCCACGGTCGAAGATCGGCTCGGTGCCGTCGGACGACCGGATCGCCTCGAGCGCCACGCACACCTCCGCCGCCGAGCCGAAGCGGTCCTCGGCGCGCTTGCGCAGGCAGCGGGCGATCACGTCGCGCAGGGCTGCAGGGACCGCCGGCGCGAGAGGGTCCGGCTCGTCGCGCAGGATGGCCGACATCACCTCGCCGGAGGAGCCGCCTTGAAACGCCCGTCGCCCCGACAGCATCTCGTACATCACGCAGCCGAGGGAGAACAGGTCCGAGCGGACGTCCGAGGGCCGTCCACGCACCTGCTCGGGCGCCATGTAGGCGGCGGTCCCCACCGCCACCCCCTGGTCCGTGAGGGTCGGGTCAAGGCCCCTCTCTCCCGGCCGCGGTTCGGCCAGCCGGGCGAGGCCGAAGTCGAGCAGCTTGACCACACCGTCCGAAGTGAGAAACAGGTTGGTCGGCTTGAGGTCGCGGTGGACCACACCCTGACGGTGCGCCGCGTCGAGGCCGTGCGCGACCTGAAGGCCGAGGTCGAGCGCTTTCCGCCACGGCAGGGCGCCCGCTGACAGGAGCTTGCGAAGGTCGCCGCCTTCGAGCAGCTCCATGACCGCGTATGGCCGCCCGCCCTCAGTCCCGAAGTCATAGATCGCCATGATGTTGGGATGACTCAGGCGGGCAACGGCCCGGGCCTCCCGCTCGAAGCGTTGACGCCTCGTCGGCTCCGCGGCGACGTCCTCAGGCAACATCTTGACCGCCACCGCGCGCTCGAGCACGGTGTCGCGGGCACTCCAGACCTGGCCCATCCCGCCCGACCCGATGGGCTCCAGGAGCTCGTAGCGGCCCGCGAGGCGCTCGCTCACATCCCTGGTTCCTCCGCAGGCTGAACGGAGGACAGCTCGGTCCAGGTCGAGCCCGAGTCGACGATCAGCTGGAGGACCGCGGCGTGGCGGCCGAGACGCAGACGGTCGCCGGGGCGCAGCTCCGTCGCCGCGTCGATGGGGCGCTCGCCGACGAAGGTGCCGTTCTTGCTCCCCAGGTCCTCGACGACGACCCGCCCGCCGTGCACCTCGAACGCCGCATGGGCGCGCGAGACGTGGTGGGAGTCGAGCCGGACGTCGCAGCCGGGGGCACGGCCCACCACGGTCCGCCCCTCGCGCAGGCGGATGCTCACCCCCTCGCCGCTCAGCACAAAGGCTGACAGCTGGCGGGGACGGCGGGGAGGCGTGTCACCTTCCATGACAGGTGCGATCAGCCGGTAGCCCCGGCGTGGAATGGTCTCGACCCAGCGCGGCCGGGACGAGCTGTCGCCGAAGGCCCCTCGCAGCTCGGCCACCGCGACCGACAGCGAGGCCTCGGTGACGACCACGTCCGGCCACACCGCGTCCAGGAGCTCTGCCTTCGAGCACACCTCACCCGGCCGGACGGCCAGCGCCACCAGCAGGTCCATGACCTTGGGCCGCAAGTGGACGACGCGCTCACCGTCGCACAGCTCGCTGGCGGTTGGAACCACCCGCCACGAGCCGACACGGAACTCCGGCGTCTCCCGGGCGGAGCTGCTCTTGTGGTGCACTCGAGACGATCATACCGCAGTGTCCAAGACTCCTGCGACCCGAAGCGAAGGTCCGAGACGCGAGACGGCCGGCGGCGCGGCCGGGCCGCGCCGCCGGCTGGAGTGCGGGGCCGGGCCACCTCGGGCACCTCCCTACTTCTCGAGGACCGGCACGAACAGGGTCTCGGTCCCCTCCCAGAACAGCCCGGCGGTGGTCTCGCCGCGCAGGACGACGTCGACGCTGGACGGCACGTCCACGCCGACGTCCCGCATCGCCCCGGCCAGCCCATGCGCCGAGAACCAGATCGTCAGGTCCTGCTGGCCGTTGCCGTTAACGTCTGAGAGCACGTGAGAGACCAGCGGCCGCAGGGCCGTTGTCAGCTTGACCCCGTCGATCTCGGTGATTCTGATGGTGTCGAGGGCGATCAGCTCCGCTTCGAGGTCGCCCGGCAGCTCGAGCATGAACTCCTGCACCGGCCATCCCCGCCGCGGGTTGAAGACGTGGTGCGGGCTCTCGGCGACGGCGTTGAGAGGCATGAAGTAGGTCACGTGGTGCTTGAGCCGCTCCGCCATCGACGTGTCATGGTCGCCCTCGAAGATCTGGAGGGTATATGGGAGGCCGATACTGTCGAGAGCGCTCGCAAACACGGTCGTGAAGGGAAGGAAGAGGTCCTGGGCTCCGGCGTCCATGAAGATGTCGAGCTCGTCGCCCGCTGCGACGAGCTCCATCGCCCACCGCGTAGGGCTTTGCGAGACGAACCTGTCCCAGACCTCGGTGTCGAGATTGCCGCCCTGATCGACGATGAGGTCGACCATCCACGGTGGATTCGTCAGGTCCGGCGTCAGCGCCGCCGACCACGAGAACACCATGAAGGAGGCTGATCCAGCCACCGGGTTGAAGGCGTACGGCGGGCCGCCCGAGTACTCGGCGAGCATCATCGGCAGCATATATTTAACCGGCTCGAGCGCCACCAATCCCACCTGAGTACCGAGGCCACCGAAGACGTCCGGGTGCCGCAGGGCGACCCGGGCGGCGCCGTAACCGCCCGCCGATCGGCCGAAGATGTACCGGTGATCCCGATCCGCGATGGTCCGGTAGGTCGCGTCGACCCAGCCCACGAGATCCTCGACCAGGGCGGTTTCGTGGTTGCCCCCGAGCTCGGAGTCGGTCAGGCAGGAAGGGAACGGATAGGGGAGCGCTGGCGCCCACGGCATGGACGAGGCGTCGGGCTCGACCAGGATGAACGGATCGACCAGCCCATCCCCGATCATCTTATCGAGAACCTGGACAAAGTCCGGAACGGCGTACCAGTTCCCGGCCGTGCCTTCATGCCCGTGAATGAGGTAAACGACAGGATACTCCGTGCCCGACGTGTCATGGCCCTCCGGCAGATAGACAAGCGCCGCCCGGTCCATCCCCAGGGCTTCGGAGTAATAGGTGACCTCCTCGACGGTGCCAGCCGCGAGAACGACGCCGGCGGCCAGCAGGATCGCGAGGCTGGTGGCAAAGGCGAGACGAATGCGCATCTTGCACCTCCCATACCGTTGAGCCCGCGGTTCGGGCACGTCAGGGTGAACAGGCTCGTCCATGGTCTGGGCCGTCGTCTACTTCTCGAGCACCGGCACGAACAGGGTCTCGGTCCCCTCCCAGAACAGCTCGTCCGTGGTCTCGCCGCGCAGGACGACGTCGACGTTGGACGGCACGTCCACGCCGACGTCCCGCATCGCCCCGGCCAGCTGATGCGCCGAGAACCAGATCGTCAGGTCCTGCTGGCCGTTGCCGTTGACGTCGGAGAGCGCGTGGGAGACCAGCGGCCGCAGGGCCGATGCCAGCTCGACCCCGTTGATCTCGGTGATCTCGATGGTATCGAAGGCGATCAGCTCCGCCTCGAGGTCGCCCGGCAGCTCGAGCATGAACTCCTGGACCGGCCACCCCCGCCGCGGGTTGAAGAAGTGGTGCGGGCTCTCGGCGATGGCGTTGAGGGGCATGAAGAACGACAGCTGAATCGGCATGCGAAGGCCGACGTGACTGCCGTGCGTGCCCTCGAACCAGCGCAAGGTGTAGGGGATCTGGAGGGCGTCGAGGACGCCGGCGAAGTACTGGTTGATGTAGTTCGCGCCCATCTCGTCGAGGGTCCCGCACTCGAGGTAGATGCCGAGATCAGAGTCTGACGCCGCGAACTCCGTCGCCCAGGTCGAGTTGCTCTGGGCTGTGAATCGGAGCCAGACGTCCGGGATCGGCTGCATGTTCGCGTCGTACGGGAAGTCGACGTACCAGGGTGGGTTCGAGAGGTTCGGCGCAAAGGCTGCGGCAAGTGCGAAGGCGTACTTGGAGAAGAAACCCGCATCGGGACGGTAGTCGAACGGGGGCTCGCCGGGATAGTCGGGCCCGAGCAGCACCGTTCCGAACCCCCCCATCACCTCGATCGCCAGCGCACCCGCGTGGGAGCCAACCTTGGCGAACAGGTCCGGGTGCCTCAGCGCAGCCCGCATGGCGCCGTAGCCGCCCTGAGAGTGCCCGGTGACGAAGCGGTGGTCGCGGTCGGCGAGCGTCCGGAAGGTCGCGTCCACCCATCCCACGAGGTCCTCGACGAAGTAGGTCTCGTAGTCGCCGGTGAGCTCCGAGTTGGTCAGGGACGAAGGAACCGGCTCGGGGAAGCCTCCGTCGGCGAAGGGTGTGCAGTTGACGTCGGGCTTGACGAGGATGAACGGCTCTACCCAGCCGTCCGCGATCACCTGCTCGGCGGCGTCGATCACCTCGGGGAAACCGAGGTAGTTCTGCGTCATCCCGTGGAGGAAGTAGACCACCGGGTACTCGAGCCCGGAGGTCTCGTAGCCCTCAGGCAGGTAGACCTGAAGCGACTTCTCCATCCCGAGGGCCTCGGAGTAGAACGTGACCTCCTCGACGGTGCCAGCCGCGAGAGCGGCGCCGGCGGCCAGCAGGATCGCGAGGCAGAGTGTGACGACGATTCGACGATGCATGACGTGCCTCCTTAGGTCGCCCCGGACGGCGTTTGCCGGCCGGGGAGGTTGGGCGAGGTCGGCCGACCCCACTGGTCATGTCGCGACACTGAACACTTTCAAGGATGGGGACCGCGACGAGGCCAGGCTTGAAGAAACCCCAAAGCTCCGCCAAAACCGCGCTCAGGGCCGCGTGGCGGGCTCAAGGCACCCGACAGCTGCGAGGTGCGGTCGCCACCCGACGAGACGTTGGGGGGGCATGATCCTTCCGACGCGGCCGTTTGTTGCCCTTTGGCCCCGGGATCTCGCGCCACCCGCTCTCCTTACGTGGCGCACGTCAGGAGACGACGCTCACCTCAAGCTACATGCAAAGGTGATCGTCTCCGATCGCAGAGATGCCCTCGTCACGTCCGCCAACCTCACCCTGCACGCGATAGACCTGAACATGGAGATCGGTGTTCGCGTTCTCGGCGAACCCGCTAGCGCGATCGCGAGCCACTTCGACAGGCTCATTGCACAGGGCGTCTTAGTCTCCTACGGGTACAACGAATGACGCCCGAGAGAGGCATGGAGCACTCAGCACTCCTGGAGCGTGTCAGCCTGAGGCTGGCGACGAAAATCGCCACCACCGACCAGCTCTTGCTCACCCGGTGGAGAGTCCTTGGCCTTTGTCAGCTCCTCATCGGGGGAGCTGCCGGACAGGCTGAGACCGTTGTTGTAGGGGCACTGGACCTTTTCGCCCGCGAAGGCACAACCAATGCCACTGACGCAGCTCTCAAGAACGCCGCATCCGTCGCGGAACGCTCTGCGGTAGCTTCCGCCTCCTCCGTTCTCCCCCATATAACGTCGACAAAGCAGCAGGAGGTTAGAACTCGTCTCCAGGCCTATGAGGCCCTCGGGCCGGAGGCTATTGAGCAGGCGTTGAGAACGCTTCCTGCCTTGCGGGGCCGGTTGCAGCGCTCGACCATGGGTGCACTTCTCGCCGGCATTCGGCACCGCATCGAGCTCGTCGCCGCTGTAGCCGGCGACGGGGACCGCCCCTTGGCCGAGCGGCTGCGGGCAAGCTCTGCAATCCTCTATGTTGATGAGATCCACGACGCCATTCCCGACAGCCTCGGCCAGATCGGGCTCCTCGATGATGACTTCGCACTCAGGGCCGTGCTCGGGGAGACTGGAGGCTACAGCGACAGCCACTGCCTCCACTGGGCTGAGCGAATCTCGGCTCTGTGGGATGACCTTCCATTCCTTCGAGGGGTTCGCCTATGCCGAGGTCAGGAGCCCGTCCCTACAACCTGGCTCGACCGCATCAACTCCTTCGTCGCCTATACCGACGCGCTGAGCCGCACGACCACGCCGCTAGTCCTTGTGCAGCCCTCGATCGCGTGCTCACCACTTCACCCGATCATCTCCTTGATTGGTCTCCTCGTCCTAGAGGGGCTGACGTCCTCCCGCAACCTCCTTCAGTCGCTCTGTGTCGGCCACGTCTACGAGATCGATGGGCAGCACTCCGCACGGTATGAGGGAACACTTGACGGCCCGCCCGCACCAGGGTGGCTTCGGCTCAGGTTCAGGGATGGGGTCATCTACCGCCCACCCACGCTTGCAGACCGCATGGTCGCTACGCCTGAGTGCCGGCTCTCCTCCGCACGCACATTTACGGAGCAGGTCACCGCAGCTGACGCTGAGCCCATCCAGAGGTTCTTTGACTGGGATGAGGCGATCGGCGCGGCTTCTCTCACCTCCCGTGTTCTCCTTGTCACATCACGGGACCGTGCTAACCAGCTCTTAGCCGACATCAGCTCGAATGGCGTCTCATTGCTCGATGACGGTCTGGTCAAGTTCGCGGGCACTAGCCCTAGCCCCGATGTGATTCGATCGGGCTTGGTACTCGTAGTCCCGACACTGGCTGTGGCGAGGCACACCATTGAGCAAGGGCTCACAACGCACGCAATCGTTATCGATGGGTATGAACGGCTCCACAGGGGCCGTCACGAGCTTCCGTTCCTGGGCATGGGATCCTCACCTCCATCCATGATTGTCTGGTCTGCAGCTGGCTACTTCCCCGACGTGCCACCCGGTTGGCTCCAGAAGCACCGGCTTCTACAGGTTGACCCCACAGACCTCGAGTACATCCTGGAGCTCGACGGCGACCTTGCCGATGACTCTCTTTGCCGGGCCTCTTTGTGGGAAGCTGCGACATCTTCGGGTCTCGAAAAGGTTCCTGCTCCCTGGACGCCCGAGGAGCAAGAGCTTCTAGCCTCGATCGACACAAACAAGCCAATCGTCGACCGACGAAAGTGTAAAAGTCAAACCGACGAATTCGTCAACTCACAAAACGGTGTTGACAGCTACGCTTGCGCTCCGGTATGACTTTTCCTATCCTTTGAAAAAGAGGCAAAAAATGAGACGATATCTAAAAACGCATATCATTGCTGCTGTATTGGTATTTTGCATTGTTGACGGGGTAATTCTGTTTTTAATGAGAAGCCCGAATCCTGACAGCGCCGCGGAAGGGATGCTGCCGCGGCTGATTATGATTGTCATTCTCGGGGTTCTGCTGCCGTGGCTTGGCTTATTCAAAACTGCCGGTCTTCAAAAAAAAGGATTCTGGAACAGTCTGCTTCTCGGTCTTCCCCTGATCATCGTTTCTCTTCTGGTACTGCTCGGCTCGCTTCGAAACAGGGGGAATTTTCTCGGTCTGCCGACGGTGCTCATTTACAGCCTGAATATGCTGATCGTCGGAATCCATGAAGAGCTTCTGGTTCGCGGTTTTGTCCTGAACGCCATGCTCAAACGGTGGCAAAGCAGCAGAAGCGGCGTCATAGGCTCAGTAGTATTTTCTTCAGGCATCTTCGGTCTGCTGCACCTTACCAACCTTGCTTCGGCAAGCGTCGCGGATACGCTTGCACAGGTAATATACTCAATATTCATCGGGGTATTCTTCGCATCAATTTTCGTCAGAACAAGAAACATCTACGGACTCGCATTCCTGCATGCTTTCGTCGACTGGTGCTTTTATTTCGTCGTCACCTGCTTTCAGACATCTTCCAGCTCTGCAAAATCGGATCCGCTCATAATTATCCTGGTGTCGCTGGTCTTTTTTGCAACCGGGCTGCTTTACCTGAGACGATCAAGGCTCCCAATGTACAGCACAGCGGAAGATGGTGAATAATGAGAAACGACCTGGACAAGCAGAGCATACGGAACCTAAAGCACTCCATCTATGCGAGAAACCTTCTTATTGCACTGCCGTTCTACATTCTCAGCCTTGTTCCCTTTATTTTACCACCGGGGCTGGACGAGTCCTCTGTGAACTGAACCTCGCCCCGCCTACTGTCGTCGTGACTGCCGACGGCCCGATCGACCTCTGCTCTCGCTCTCACCTCCATGCTCTTCTTCTTCGCCGATCCAGTTGTGTCTGCTCATGCGAACCTGGTCATTGCCACCGCTGAGGGCACCGATGCAGGCCCCATGCTGGTTTCGCGCGATCCGCACGCGCGTTTCCGGCACGTTTTCTGCAGCCGTCCAATTCTGCCACGTTCATTTTGCCTATCATTCGCTGAATTCCTCTTCACCCAACTGGCTGCTTCACCTTTGCCAATCTCTTCGGCAATCCGAAGGACGCTACGAATCCCAGCATCGTAGACGAGGGGCGAGACTGAAGCCGACTCGGATTTCTGCCGGGCCTGCGACCCCCTCGGCAACACCCGCCACCGTTCCCGGGGTCGTGGTGCGGGGGCCCGATACTC
>Ga0315542_1002149_pt1 | contig 12091 bp, 8 predicted proteins | sample SalMarSW160120MG_FD_202541 | JGI IMG/M metagenome (GOLD analysis project Ga0315542, IMG submission 202541) | Salt marsh sediment microbial communities from the Plum Island Ecosystem LTER, Massachusetts, United States - Salt Marsh Sediment SW1601-20 ... | reverse complement strand
CGTTTCTGTCTTGAACCACAAAGCTGTTTCAGAGTCGCTCCATCTCATCATCACATGAGTTCAGAATGGTGTCCCTCATCACATACTACAACGTTCACGACTGATGGCTTAAAACCTTACTCTTCAGTTTTAGTTGAAGCGCTAAAAAACCCGTGAAGAAGGGTTACCTTTTGGTGCTAAATTGAATTCTTTGTGGATTGCCCTAACAGTTTCGTCTCCATTTTTTTCTTTGACTACAAAGGAGACGTTAAGCTCAGAGGAACCCTGTGCAATCATGCGAACATTTATTCCCTTTTTTGCAACTGCAGAGAATATCCGTGAAGCCACACCCGGCATTCCTTTCATGCCTGCCCCCAAAACCGCGACTACGCACACGTCATCTTCGGGCATGATTTCGCGAATATAGTCTCTGCCTAGTAGCGCTATCTCTAGGGTGTTAACTGCACGTTCCAGCAGGTTTCGTTGAATAACCAGTGAGATGTTTGATTCTGAGACGCTCTGAGATATCATGAGTATGTTGATGTTTTCTTTTCCAAGCACTTCAAAGACTTTTGCTGCGGTTCCTGGGGCTCCCACCATGCCTGCTCCGCTGACAGTTATCACTGCAACGTTCCTGACTAGGGTTACGGCTTTCACTCCATTCACTGTTTCGGCTTTCTGCCCTTTCGTTATCAGGGTTCCTGGATTGTTTGGGCTGAAGACGTTTCTGATTCTAACAGGTATGCCCTCTTTTTTGGCTGGCTCTAATGCTCGGGGATGCATGGCTTTGGCTCCGAAAATCGTTAGTTCTGTGGCTTCCTGGAATGACAGTTCATTGATTGTTTTTGCTTCTTGAACTATTTTGGGGTCAGCCGTCATCAATCCGTCAACGTCGGTCCATATCCAAACCTCGTCAGCTTCTAGGGCAGCCCCTATGATGGTGGCAGTGTAGTCTGAGCCTCCCCTGCCCAGTGTCGTGGTTTCTCCATTCTGAGTTGACGCAATAAAGCCCGTTATCACCGGAATGGTTTCGCTTTTCAGTAGCGGCTCAAGATTCTTTTCAACCTGAAACTTGGTGAAGTTCATGAGGAGCCCAGCTTCGCCGAAGTTGTTGTCTGTTACTATGCCTGCTTCTCCTCCAGTGAGGTGCACCGACTTGCGTCCCAAGTCTTTGAGGGCTCCGCTGACTATGGGCGCAGACAGTTTTTCTCCAAAAGCGATAACCGTGTCCCTTGATTTGGGTGTGAGCTCACCGACATAACCAATTCCTGTTAGAACCTGCTCCAGCTCATCTATCCTTTCTCTGAGAGTCTGCTCAGCCTCTTCCTCTATCTGGCTGTTTTTGATGGCATCTTTTGCAGTAACCAAGTGTCTTTCAAGGATTTCTTGCTTAAACTTGCGGACATGTTCATGTTTTCCCTTTTTTGCTTCCTCTGCAGCATGGATAAGCTGGTTTGTGATTCCTTCCAAGGCTGAAACCACGGCAACAACTGCGCATTCGCTGCTGCTGTTGTCTGCTATCAGGTTGGCTACGTGACGAATCTTTTTGCCATTAGCTACAGAACTTCCTCCAAACTTCATCACTATTGTCTTCACGTCTTTTTCCTCGCTTATGTTATCATCTTGTTTGCTATGGTCTGTTTTATGTCCAGCAGATCCCGCAGCACTGCGCTGGCGGTTTCCACTCCACCCGCCCCCAGCCCTATGATGGTCTGCTCTCCCGCCGATTCCGAAACGAAGGTTACGGCGTTGAGGGCTCCGTCCACGGCTAGGGGATCATGTTTAGGTATTTGGGTCGGCTCCACTTTTATGTCTTCATCGATGGAGCCTATGAGCTTTAGTGTGCAGCCTTTTTCTGCTGCGGCAGCTATGTCTTGGGCTGAAACATCTCTGATGCCCCTGATTTTCACGTCTTTTATTGTGACTTTCTTGTTCATTATCCAGTTTGCCATTATGACCAGTTTGGCGGCTGCGTCAAAGCCGTCAACGTCCATGGTGGGGTCAGCTTCGGCGTATCCGAGTTTTTGTGCTGCTTTCAGGGCAACGTCAAATGTGAGGTGTTTTTCATCCATTTCTGTGAGAATGTAGTTTGTGGTGCCGTTCAAGATTCCCCTGACTGAGAGTATTCTGTCGCCTTGGAGGCAGTTCTTGGCGAACTCCAAAATTGGGGTTCCTGCGCCCACGGTTCCACTGAAACGTAAACAAACGTTGTTGTAGTCTGCCAGTTCTGTGAGGGCTGGCAACGCCAAGGCTAGGGGTCCTTTGTTTGTTGTGACCACATGTTTTCCTGTTCTGAAGGCTGTTTTGATGTAGGATAATCCTGGTTCGGCAGTTTCGATGTTGGTGGGTGTCACTTCAACCATGGCTTCAGCCTCAACAGACTCGATGCCTTCTAGTGCGGTCATGTCTGGGCGTCCATATTGGCTGCTTGCGGCTACTGTTCCTTTCTCTTTTTTGAGAGCCAGCATTTCCTCTAGGTCTAGCCCCTTGGGGTTGATGGCTGCTCCCTGTTTGTCGACTATGGCTACGATTCTGGGGCGGAAGCCGTATTTTTTGGCAAGCTCCTTTTTTCTTTGTGCAATTATTTTGGCGAAGCTTTGCCCGACTACACCCCATCCCACCAAGATTATCCTCATTTTATCTTCACTCTACAGGTGTACTCTTGTTGTGTGTTGAACCTCATCTATTACCATTTACCTTTTATAAATGATGAGCTACTCAAAACTGTCCCTCCCTCGATATTATTACTTTTTCAATTTCTAGCAAACCCCCCGTTTTCGTCAATAGAACAAATGAATAAATAATCTAATGAATTACGTAATAAAACTGAAAAAATTTATAACTCTTTGATGTGATACAATACAGTGTATTACGTTTGGTGATTCGATGAACCCTTCAACAAAATCTGCTGTTATGGGGGTTGCGGGGGCTGCCCTTTTTGGAGCTGGCGGGCTGTGGTTGACATACGTTCTTATTAATATCACAACCGAGGACCTAAAACATGATCCAAGTCAACAGTTAATCACGCTGGTGATGGGATTCTTCGGATTTTACTTTATAGGTCATTCCATCTGGTTAATGCTGCAACAGCACAGAAATGAATCCAAACTGGAAACATCTTAAACCCCAAAAAAGCCCAATCCTTTTTTCTTGTGTGATGATTTTGGCGAAGCTTTGCCTGACTACTTTCTATCCCGCCAAGATTATCCTCATTTTCTATTCACTCTGCTGGCGCGTTTACTGCTGTATGTTGAATCTTATCTATTACGGTTACCTTTTATGAATAATGACTGCTGCCCCGTCTTCTGATTTTAGATTCAGAACGTTAATATATCACTAGTGATATCCTATCCGTGATTTGCTGTGATAAAATGACTACACGAACTAGAGGAAGAACATTAGGAGTGCCCCGCGGTCTTCTCAGATTCCTAGTTCTGAAAATGCTCAGCAAAAAGCCCATGTCTGGAACAGAAATTATTCAAGAAATCGAAACACAAACCAAAAGTTGGAAACCAAGCCCAGGCTCAATATATCCCCTGCTGTCTTGGCTGCAAACGAAGGGATTCACCAAAGAGTTGCCAAGAGACGGAATGGGCTCCAAACGCTATTACTACACAGAACAGGGGAAAAAATTTCTGGAGCAGCAAATCGAAGTAGCAAAAGACTTCATGAACAAAATCGAGTTTCTTGCGCCAATGCTGGTTGGCGGATTTAATCTTGTGGACAGTAACCCAAAGTTGCTGAAGTCAAAGGAATTAGCCAAAAAGTTGGTTAAATTGTTCTTCTCTTTACGTCACAATCTTGACAAGTTATCTGAGGAGGATGCGGAAGAACTTTCTGAGATTCTAGAAGAAAGCTCTGTCAAAATTGAGAAAATTGTTCAAAGGATGCAGAATGGAATATAGTTTTGGTGGTGGATTGGGTGGGTTTGAAATCCAGTTTTATGATTGCTTGGAGGTCTTTGTCCCGAAGGAAAACAAAGAATCTAAGCGCAATATTGGCGGTTACTTTGGGTGTTACGTTGCTTGTGGGAATCACCATAACAACTGACACGCTAGAAAACTCCTTCATAACAAGCATAGTTCAAGGAGAAGGCGAAGTTGACCTAAGAATAACGAACGTCACTCAAGGCGGCTATCTAAGCATCACCGACCAAGAGACCATAAACAGCCTAGTTCCAGACGCGTTAGGCGTGATGCCTGAGTTGTCAACTGACCTTCCCGCATTAATAGCTAGCCAATTTGACCCAAAAATGACCCTTTCAGGGATTCCAACAGATTATCCTAGCGCCTTTGGAACATTTTATGACTGGAAAACCGGAGAACCAATAGACCTAACCAGTCTTTTAGTAGACAACAAAAGCATTTTGCTGTCAAGCGATCAAGCAAAAACCTTTGGACTAACAGAAGATTCCGTATTGCCTGTAACCTTAACTACCGAATTCACCAACCTTTCAGCTACTGTTACTCCACCAACTGTTCCTTTGTCTGGCTGGATAATCAACGCCAACTATACGAGCGCCCCTTTTGTTCTAGACAGCAACGACGCTAGTCTAAGTCTTGAAATTCAGCCAGTTAACTTCACAAGCGTGGTTACAGTTTACACCATTGACTGCCCTTCCCTTAATCTGTCAAACTATTCATACGTCAACGTAACCGCTACAGGAACCCCTAATGCTATTGTTCGGTTGGGCTTCTCCTTAGACAACCAAAGCACCCTTGATGTGGCAAACATGACCAGTGTTGCAGCCCTTGACAACTCCTCTTTCAATTTAAGTTCCTACGCTGGAAGAGTTCTACGAGGCGACGCTTACCTAACACTTGTAAGTTTTGACGGAACCCCAGCAAGCGTTAATATAACAGAAATTGCCTTTGAGACCATAACTCCAAATGGCACCCAAAGAATTCCCATAATCACCTTTACCCCTGAAATCTCCAAAGTAGACCTGAACGTGGTTGGAATCTATGATTCTAACCGTCCCGGAATTGGTTCCCAGTACAAGGGAGGCATAATCCAACTAGAGTACCTTCAGGACTGGCTAAGCCTAAAAGACCCCAAAAAAGAGACAGACCTGATCAGCGCATTTCTAGTGAGCTACAAATCTGACCACTTCATTTTAGAAATAAACCAAGACTTTCTGCGAGATAAACTGAAACAGGTAGAAAACTCGATTCCAGAACAAGTTAACCCACAGACAGGAAAAGAAGAACAACTTTACAAGGTCGCTTCGAACCGCCTCGATTACATTACAGTTGCCGAGTTCTTCATCACATTAATGAGCACAATGCTAACAGCCCTAGGATTCCTAATCACCTTAACAGGACTTCTTCTAATCACCAATGTTCAGTTAATGAGCGTAGAAGACCGAGAATTCCAGACAGGGGTTCTCCGAGCATTAGGAGCTAACCGAGGAAGCATCTTTCAGTCAATAATAATCGAAAACCTGTTCCAAGGAATAATCGGAGGAATACTCGGCTTATTTGGCGGATTAGCCTTTGGCCAAGCCGTGTCAATATATCTGGTAAATTTGTTTGGAACAGGTGAACTCAGTATTCAGCCCATTATTTCTCAGGAAGCAGTTATTTTGGCCGTAATTCTTGGCGTAGTCCTGAGCATAGTAACAGGAATTCTTCCAGCTCTAAGAGCGTCCAGAGTCAAAATTGTAGAAGCTCTCCGCGGACTAAAAGTGGAATTTAAAGAAAAATCAAGCCGAAACTTGGCGGCGCTGGGCGTTCTGATGATTGTAGGCGGAATTATTCTTCTTCTGAACAATGGAATAATCGACAAGTCCACCCAAGTCTTCTGGTCTAGTGAAGGATGGGACACCCTAGCTGAATGGCGATTTCTGATGATGGGCTTCGGCCTACTAACCGGCGGTATGGGCATTGTTCTCTCAAAATTCATAGACCGCGTAAAAGCCTTCAACATAGCAGCAATAACCCTGTGGGTAATTCCATCAGTCCTGTTTGTTGTGGCTATGGGCAACTGGATAACAGACATAACCGGATTATCCCTCGAAATTTTGGTTCTGGGAATTATCGAAATCATGATCGGTTCGATACTGTTTGTTGCGTTGAATCTGCCGATTCTAATGCGCGCTTTACGAGGCGCTCTCATAAAGATGGGAGGAGTAAAAGGCGTAGCACAGATTTCTCCATCCCTAATATCTTCACATATAACCCGCTCAACGTTAACCTTCGCCATTTTTGCTGTCATATTGACTTTAAACGTGCTAGTTGCAACATTGATTCCAACAAGTTTAGGAACTGCAATTCAACTTGAAGAAGATTCCAAGGGCGTTGACATGGTCATCTTTCTGAACAAGCCTGAAGCAATAATCCCTGGCACAAATTATACAAGTGAACTCTACAAGCTTGACGATCGGATAACAGATGTAATTGGCTTTAAAACTTTCAGTCCAGGTCAAGATTACACAAAATATGTGTCATTAACCGATCCCACTTCTCCAGATTTTGATGCCTCAACAAGTCTTCTTCCAATAGGAATTGGAGAATTTACAAGCGAAGAAATTCGAGGTAATGCATCCGACTATTTAGATCCCAATTGGCGCTATCCCTTTTTCCTAGGTGACTTGCCTGACGGGGTTCGGGAACCTGATCTTTCAGAACTTTCCGATACTGAACTCGAAGAATTATCTAAGAAAGGCTGGGACGAATTCTTTGACACCGAATACACGATGACTGCTTACAACGTCACATCTAGTTTGCTTTCAATATTTTCTGGAGAAACCGATATTTCTGAACTTGACATAATTGGTGGAGGCGGATTAGGATTGAGCGGTTCTCTTGAGGACCCGCTTGAAGGAGTTGAAGCTTTGAAGGACAATGACGGCAACATCATCAAAAATCCGATAGTATTCACTGACTCGTTTATTTTGCCTCTTGGACTGCAAGTTTGGATACCCATGAACACAACCAATGGAATCCCAACCTATCAAGCATTTACTGTAGGAGGAAGTCTTGACAGGCAAAGAGCTGGGGGATTCCCCTTAGCAGCAGGTTTATCCATTGGGTCAGATACTGATTATCAATCGCTGCTTGGAACATTGTACATGCCTGAGTATTGGGCAAACCAAACAAATTACCTGGGCGAAGCAGATGGAGAAACCCTAACATCTAGAGAAGAAAACCAGTACAACGTATATCTGATAAAAACCACACTCCCTGTCGACGATCCCCAGCTTGAAGAAATCTCTCAAAAAATAGAACAATTCACAAACACAAACGGTGAAGGATACCGCCTCTTAGCTGACGACAACTTCTATGTTGCAAGCTCCAGTTTAACATACTCCAGAATCGAATCGACACTGGAACTTACAGACCGCATAGGCTCTTTCCTTCAAATCTATGTGACCTTCGGGCTAGTAATCGGAGCAGTAGGAATGGCAGTTATCTCGGTTCGAAATGTTTCTGAAAGAAAACGGGAGATCGGAATGATGCGGGCTATCGGATTTCCTAGATCACAAGTCATTCTTTCGGTTCTCCTGGAACTCGTAGTGCTTGGAGTAATCGGATTACTGATTGGAACCGCGAACGGATTACTGGTAAGTGTAGGCTTTGCGAACATGCAAGGTGTCGCGCTAGTAATTCCCTGGAGCGATCTGGGATTGTATCTTTCGGTCATCGTATTGATAGCCATAGGGTCAGGGTCCCTGCCTGCCTTTGTGGCTTCAAGAATTCCGCCCGCAGAAGCGTTGAGGTATGTAGGATGAAAAAGACAAGCAAAAACGAAACAGATTCTCGAAAGGCTATCCTTTCAATTTCTGACTTGCATAAAAGATACAATGAAGGAAAATCCAATGAGGTTCATGCTCTAAAGGGTATAGACTTGACTGTCAAAAAGGGAGACATGATGGCTATTATGGGTCCCTCTGGATGCGGAAAAACGACTCTTCTAAACATGATAGGTCACCTTGACAAACGCTCTTCAGGCACAATAATAATTGATGGCGTAGACACATCAGCGCTTTCGGACAGCAAAATGACGGCTTTCCGCCGAGACAACATCGGATTCATTTTCCAACTCTTCAACCTGTTCCCTTTCTTGACTGCAGTTGAAAACGTGGAAACGCCTCTGCTGCTCAGTGGGGTTCGTTCAGGTTTGGCAAGAGAACAAGCAAAAATGTTGCTCCGTGAACTGGGAATGGGAGATAGGCTTTATCATTTGCCTAAAGAACTTTCTGGCGGTCAACAGCAGAGAGTTGCAGTTGCTCGGGCGTTGATAAATCAGCCTGCAATAATTTTGGGGGACGAACCTACCGGCGATTTAGATTCTTCTACAAGCGCCGAAGTCATGGAGCTGTTTAGACGTATAAACAGAATCAATCGGCAAACATTGGTTCTTGTGACCCATAACCGATGGATTGCAGAAAAATGTGATTATATTGTGCATATCAGCGATGGAGTTGTCTCGCATGTCGAAGAAGGCATAGTTAACTCTGGAGGCAAGTTATAATGAAGGCATATTTTGGAGCTTTGATCGACAAATCAGCCTCTAAACAAAACGCCAAATTGACTGAAAAACTTCAAAACACATTCAAGAGATACTTCAGAAAAGCGACCGTGAACAGCAAAGAACACAACACTTTCCTCTTTTTGGAGGTCGAAAAAAGTCTCGAAACGCCGCTCAAAATGGAGACTGTTGAAAAAGTTGAGAATAAGCTGTCATTGTTGGTTCAAGACTATCACAATAAGAACAAAATAAAACTGAAAAAGCTACTAAAAGAGAAGCAGGAGCTCAAGGAAACCTCGCAAATTGTTAAAGAATTTCTGAAAGTGATTAATCAGAAACTCCCAAAAACTTTCGAATCAAACTTGAAGAAATTACTGCTAGATCTGCCGAATCAATATTTCGAAGTGCAACAAAAAAGCATGACCCTGTTATGGAATCTAACTGAAAACAACCAAATCCGCTTTTTCCTCTCTGGATGTGACACAGAAAAATTCTCAATATCTGGTGGAAACAAAATTGATTTGGAAGAGATGACAGACAAGCTAGTTTTGGTGAATTTCTTTTTAGTTTTTCTGAATCCAACATTATCTTATTTAAGAAACATGGACAACGTGTTAGAGAGATTGAGTTTAGGTCTTAAAGGACGACATTACAGAATCAGCGACCCCAAAACTCAAGCCAAGCTTGAAATGTTTTTCAAAATTCTTCAAGCAAAACTTAGTGCTCTACAAAACATGAAGAAAACTTTCTCAACTATCCTTGACCTGTTTCAAGAGCCAAAATCGTTTTGCTTCAAGAAATATGACTTCAAGAAAGCGTGCAAGAATTTTGATACAACCCTACGGCAGGTCGCTTGGAAAATTAATCAAGGCAAAGGGTTACTAGATGAGGTCCAGAGGAAACTTGACGCCTGCCAAATTGCCCTGAGAGATTATCTGGACGAAGCAGTGTACGAGATTAAAACTGTAAACTCTCTTGATGAATTTAAACTAGCAATGCTGTCCATGGCTGAGCTGAGCTCGGACCTTTTTATCGAAGCTGAACTGTCAAAAATGTGGCTAGATTTCTTTGGGTCAGACCTTCCATACTTTACATTTCAAACCAGAATCTTTAGCAACTATGTTCCTGAGGACCTTGAAGCCTCTGAAGACAACATCATCTCTGTTAGGGGTCTTACCAAAAACTATGTTCTTGGAAAAACCACTGTTTATGCCCTCAGAGGAGTTGATTTAGACATTAAAGAAGGCGAATTTGTGGCGATAGTGGGAAATTCTGGAGCAGGAAAAACAACATTACTGAATTGTATGGCCAGCCTAGATGAACCAGACTATGGCTTTGTTTTGTTCAAAGGAAAAAACATCCAAAAAATGAGCGACAAAGACAAATCAAAACTTAGACTGCTAGATATGGGATTCATTTTCCAAAGTTACGCACTATTGCCCCACTATGATGCCCGAGAAAACGTAGCTCTCCCAGCTGATCTAGGAGGATTCAGTAAAAAACTCAAAACCAGAATAGAAGAGCTTCTGGACGGAGTTGGACTCAAACAACAAGCTAAGCAATATCCTGCGCAGCTGAGTGGAGGTCAGATGCAGCGAGTTGCGATTGCGAGGGCATTAACGAATCGGCCTAAGGTTCTGTTTGCAGATGAACCCACTGGAGATTTGGACTCAGAGACTGGACGGCAAGTTATGGAGTTGATTAAAAAGTTTCATGAAGAAACCAAGACAACGGTGATAGTGATTACCCACGAGCATGACATCGCAGATTATGCTCAAAGAAAAATCAAATTGGAAGACGGCGTAATAGCTGATTAAATGGTGTTCTGGTAACCAAAAGTGGCAGAGATTGAAAAAGAATAAACGTGTGTTGTTCAATAAAAGGCATCGGTGAGTCTATTGAAAGAGTGGCAAGTTTCGCTTGGTGGAGCGCTTGTTATGTTTGCGGCTGCAGCTGGAATGTTTTTGTGGGCAAACAGCCTAGACATTCCCACAACATTTCTTGAAATTGCTGACTATTTTCTGGTTTCTAACAGATATTTTGTAACCTTCCTAGCAGGCGTCCTCTTCACAGGATTCGGCGGCGGACTACTGATATGCACAATGATAATTTACCAGCTAGAACAGAAACTAAGCCAAACAACCAAACATACAAAAAAAGAAACTTAACCGTCAGACCACCAGTCCATAAGGTGACCTGCTTGGATGCTTCAGAAGCCGCAAAAAACGCGTTAGAAAACGTTCTTGAAGCCAGAAACGGAGAAACAATCCTCATAGTCTGCGATGAAGAAAAAGTTGCGGTTGGAGAAGCCTTCGCAAACGGCGCTTATGCCCTAGGATTAGACACAAAACTTGTAGTTCTTGAAAAAACAAAAGAGCCTAGAACAGAAATCCCCGAAAAGCTTCAAGGATTTTTGACCCAGAAACCCGACATTTACATTAACCTGTTGCGTGGTAACCGCGAAGAGACGCCTTTCAGAATAAAACTCATAAAAGCTGAAACACAGGACCACAAATCACGTCTGGGACACTGCCCCGGAGTAACATTAGCTATGCTCACTGAAGGCGCTCTGGCGCTCACAGCAGAAGATCATAAGAGTATGCAAGGTCATGCAGATAGGCTCATCAAGGCCCTCAAAGACACAGTAATTGTGGAGATTCTTAATCCAGCGGGAACCCGCTTGACGTTAAGCGCAAAAAACCGGAGATTCTTCACGGATACAAAGCTGGACTGGAAAACAATGAAATGGTTGAATCTTCCCACGGGCGAAGTCATCGTTGCACCTGTTGAAGATTCTTTGAATGGAAAACTTGTCTGCGATATGGCAATTGGCGGGATCGGAAAACTCGAAAAACCCGTGGAAGTGACAGCAAGAAACGGCAGAGTAGAAAATGTGTTTTCAGAGGACGAGGAGCACTTGAGGAGAATAACGGAAACGTTTGCCACTGACGACTGGGCTGACGTTGTGGGAGAGTTCGCTTTCGGAATCAATGCTAAAGCAAGCTTTGTGGAGGAGTTTCTTGAGGCAGAGAAACTTTTGGGCACAGTTCATGTGGCTTTTGGAGCAAACACGGACATGCCTGGAGGAAAAAATCCGTCAAAGAATCACATGGATCTGCTCATATCAGACCCCACAGTGAAGGTCACCAAAGAAAACGGCAAAACATTTACAATACTGAAGAATGGGCAATTCCAAATCTAGAATCGGTGCGTTTTTGTTCTGTAGTAGATGTCATGGACTATAATTGAAGTATTGTTGCATGCTTATTGGGGTTATAAATTCTCGAATATGGTTGGCAACGTTGTTTAATGTGTTGAACACGACTTTTGGGTTGCATGCAGCGGGGTTGCCGTAATCTGGGAATGCTATTCCGTTGGCGCAGTCGAAGATTGTGTTGAAGGCAACGTAGTCGTCGTTTGTTTCTTCAAGCATTATTCCATGACGTATCGTAGACACTATGTTGCCGATGACCATGTTTCTGTAGCTGTCTCTGGGTTTCATGTTGTCATGTTCTGTGTTCACTCTTATGCCAATTGTTTCATATATGCCATTCATGGTCTGTCCAACTACCGTATTATTGGCGCAAAGGGAATAGTTGCAGGAGCCAAGCCATATTCCACCAACGATTTCACCATCCTG
>Ga0315542_1002148_pt1 | contig 12093 bp, 11 predicted proteins | sample SalMarSW160120MG_FD_202541 | JGI IMG/M metagenome (GOLD analysis project Ga0315542, IMG submission 202541) | Salt marsh sediment microbial communities from the Plum Island Ecosystem LTER, Massachusetts, United States - Salt Marsh Sediment SW1601-20 ... | reverse complement strand
CAAAATCGGAGAGCTGGAATACGGCATTTTTCAGGATATTCGGGAACGGGTCGCGGGCTTCGGACCGGCCATCCGCAAGAATGCGGAATTGATTGCCCGCCTGGATTGCCTGGCAGGGCTGGGGGAAGTCGCGGCGCGAAACAAGTATGTCCGGCCGCTTGTGGACGATTCCACCCTGATTGAAATAAAAGGCGGGCGGCACCCGGTGGTGGAGCAGCTTCTCCCGCCCGACGAACCGTTTATCGATAACGAGACAAGGCTGGAGAATAATTCAACCCAGATTATTATTTTAACCGGACCGAATATGTCTGGAAAATCAACTTACCTGCGGCAGGTTGGGCTCATCTGCCTTATGGCGCAGATCGGCAGCTTTGTTCCCGCCGAAGAGGTGCGGCTGGGCGTGGTGGACCGCATCTTCACCCGGGTCGGTGCTTCCGATAACCTGGCGTTTGGCGAGAGCACCTTCCTGGTGGAAATGCTGGAAACCGCCAACATTCTGAACAACGCAACGCCCCAAAGCCTGATTATCCTGGATGAGATTGGTCGCGGCACATCCACCTACGATGGCTTATCCATCGCCTGGTCAGTTACCGAATTTCTTCACAACAATAAAAATGTGGCGGCCAAAACACTGTTCGCGACACACTACCACGAGCTGACCGAACTGGAAGTGCTTTATCCCCGGATAAAAAATTTCCGTGTAACGGTGAAGGAAGTTGAAGATTCGGTGATTTTTCTGCGTAAGATAGAGCAGGGCGGTATTGATAATAGCTACGGCGTGCATGTTGCCCAGATGGCCGGCTTGCCGCCGGAAGTCATTGAGCGCGCCCGGGAAGTGCTTCACAACCTGGAAGCCAATGAAATGTCTCCCAACCGCTTTCCGCGAATTGCGCACCGGCGGTCGGGGTCGTCAGTGGATAAGAATCAACTCAACCTGCTGGATCTTTTGAGTAAGTCCCATGTGGAGAAAGAACTGGAAAAGATGGACATTGACAAATTGACGCCGCTGGAAGCGCTTTTGAAGCTCAATGAGTTGAAAGAAATGATAAAGAGCGATTCCTGAGGAAAATAATGTCTCGCCATATTTTCATAATATTCCTGTCATTCTGCTGTCAGATTCTGTTGAGCGGCAGCTTAGCCGCCCAGAACCATTCAGGCAAAAATCTGGCCGAATCCGCACGGAATTATTTTTTACGGGGCGAAATAAATGAGGCCGGCATTGCAGCCCGTCTCCTCCTTCAGGACGACCCGCAAAATCCCACTGCCAACCTGATAAATGGCTTGCTGCTGCTCAACGAGCCAACCGTCCAAAATCGAATCAAAGCATCCGAAATTATAGATCGATATGGTTCGAGGCTTTCCGATGACAGCTTTGGCAATTACGCACAAGGATTGCTTTTTAAAGCACAGAGAAGACCATCGACTGCCCGCAAATATTTTTTGAAAGCCATCAAGCAGGACCCCAAATTTGTGGATGCCTACGTTGAGCTTGGCGATAATTACCTTCATGATATGCTGGGTTACTACAACCGCATCTCGGATACCAGCGTGCCGTTGTCTTACCGGGATTATGCGCTGGAGGATTATGATCTGGGGGTGAGTTACCTGCACAGTGCTTTGAAATATGATCCCGGCAATCAGCGCGCGGCTTACATTTTAGGCAGCCTGCATTATGAACTGGAAGATTACAATTCCATGATCTCCCTTTTCGACGACATGCTCGAAAAGTATCCGGACGACAAAGATTTGAACTTGTTCATGGGCTTGGCCTATCTTGGGGAACACAATTATGAGGAGGCGAACCGCTATTTCCAAAATGCCCTGAAGCAAATGTCGGGAGAAGAAAAGAAGTTGTTCATGAATCCCGAATACCTGATCAAAGATAAAAAGGACATTGTTGAAAGCGATTCGGAAATTGTCGGTTACTGGAAAGAAAAAGACCCGATGTTTCTGACAAAAGAAAACGAACGCCTGCTGGAACACTACGGGCGGGTAGCTTACGCCAATCTACGATTCGGGATCCCGCGGCTGAATATTGAAGGCTGGCAAACCGACCGTGGCAAAACCTATATTCGCTACGGGAAGCCGACATACATTTTTGAATATGGCAAGACCATCGAGCCGAATGCGATCTATTCTCCCATGCAGGTCTGGAATTACCCCAAATTTCAGTTGGCCTTTACCGATGAATTCTGGAATGGGGAGTACCGTTTTACCGAGCCGACCCTCAGCACCACTTCCCGGTTTAAAGAACGCACCAATGTCAATTTCACACTGGTTGCGGAAAATGTTTTTCAAACCTATCCACAGACATTCGATTTTGAATTGCCGGGAGGGAAATTTTCGGCGCCATACCGCATCACATATTTTAAAGGAGAAAAAGGCTCCGAAGGCTTGCTGACTTATGCTGTTCCGGCTGAAGAAGAACTTTATGAGCCGCAGCAGCAATTCCAAGCCGGCTTTTTCTTCCTTAACGACAGCAACCTGCCGGCATATAATTTCCAGCAAACCCTGCAACTGGATTTCGGCAAACCTGCGGAAAATAGAATCGATAGTTTTGCGGTTAATACTTTGACTTTGCGCTTCCAACCCGGACATTACAAGTATTCATTCGAATTACTCAATAAAACTCTCGACAAAGATTTTGTGGACCGGCAAACATTGGATGTCCCTGATTTTGATAAAGATTCGTTGCTGGTGTCGGATCTGTTGCTTGCCCGCCGCGTTTATCCCGCCCGGAAACCGGGCAATCTGGTTCGAAATGGCCTGTTCATTCTTCCCAACATCGAACAAAATTACAGCCGGGAAGATACACTCTTCATATACTTCGAAATATATAATCTGCTTCCCGATGCGGACGGAAGTGTGAATTATACTGTGGTCAACTCGGTTACGCCGCGGAGCGGCGGCGGTATCCTCGGTTCCATTTTCGGAAAAGATAAGCAAAAGGTCAGCATTGTTAATGATTACACCGGAAAAAAGAGCACCGATTTTGTCGTTCAATCCATGGATATAAAAAACCTTACTCCCGGGGAATATGTGTTGGAAATTGATGTTAAGGATGATATTGGCGGCACACAGACACATCGTAAAACCGGGTTCACGATTTTAAATTCCCTTACTGATTATTAATCATAAATTTAACAATTTTTTTCTTGCAATGCACAGAATCGCCGATTAAATTTTACAAAAATAACAAGTTATTGACTATGGTGATTTAGCGAGGTGTTGTGTATGAGAACTGTTACCAAAAAAGAAGTTGCCAAACGGGTTGCGAAAAAATTGGGGCAGAAGATCTACATTACTGAGGAATTTGTGAACGCATCTTTTGAGGCCTTGCGGGAAATATTGAGCGAGGCAAATCCGGAAATACGGATTGAGATTCGTGATTTCGGCGTCTTTGAGGTTAAGGAAACGAAACCCAAGCCCAAGGCCCGAAATCCCCGAACCGGCGAGATTATCTACGTACCGGCTCGGCGGAAGACGCACTTCAAACCAGGGAAGCTACTGAAAGATATTTTGAAACTCCCCTTAGAGAACGATTAAAGGATTTTTAAATTAATAAAGAATTTGACATAATTTATTTATTTAACGTAAATTACCGCTCCTTAATTTGTTTTAAGGAGCGGTTTTTTTATTATAGTGAGGAAATATGGCGCGCTACCTGGGAATAGATTTCGGGGAGAAACGGGTTGGCCTTGCACTGAGCGATCCGACCCTGCTCATTGCGCAGTCTTTTAAAACCCTCCATTACGATTCCATGAAAAAGCTTTTGCAGGAAATCCGGGATATTGTAGTCGAATATTCAGTTGAAAAAATCGTGCTGGGTTTGCCGCTTACGATGAAGGGAACCGATTCGGACAAAACCCGGCAGGTTCGTGAATTCCGTGAGAATCTCACCCAATTCACGGGGATTCCCATTTTTTTCATGGATGAGCGGCTAACAACCCGGCAGGCACACCTCACCCTGCACCAGATGGGAAAAAAAGCCGGAAAAGAGAGGGGCAAAATTGACCAAATGGCTGCACAAACTATTTTACAGACCTTTCTGGACAGGGAAAAACGCGAGAGGGTTTTATGAATGATCCGAACGGGGGAGGAATTCCCATTCCGGTGGGAGTGGTTGGAGCAGGCAACATCGCCCAGGTGATTCATCTGCCGGTCTTAACCAGGCATCCGGATGTCAAGGTTCAGGCGCTTTGCGATGCCGATGCCAGCAAGGCGGCGGTTGTTGCGAACAAATTCGGGATACCTCATATCTATGATGACATTGCCGAGATGCTGCGGGCCGAGGAATTGGAGGCGGTCTTTATTCTTACTCCCAATAACCTGCATCTACCCATGAGCCTGATCGCATTGGATTACGGTGTTCATGTTTTTCTGGAAAAGCCAGCTGCCCGCAACTCAGATGAAGCAGAACGCATCCGGCGAAAGGCCGCTTCGGCAGGGCGGATGGTTTTTGTGGGAATGCACAACCGCTTCCGCACCGATGCCAATGCACTTCGGACTTTTCTCAAAGACCGTGAATTGGGAGACTTGTTTTTCCTGAAGGCCGGTTGGCTGCAGGCGCGGCACCAGGCTATCAAGCAACCGTGGCTATTCCAGAAGAATGTGTCGGGCGGCGGTGTGGTCCTGGACCTGGGAGTGCAGATGATTGACCTGGCCTGGTGGCTGCTGGATAAACCAGATCCGCTCGCGACCAAAGCGTTTTCTTTCAAGGTTGAAAAGAGTCTGGCGGTTGAAGATTTTTGCGTAGCATGCGTGACTTTCGATAACCAAATTTCCCTCTCCCTGGAAGTGAGTTGGGATTTCCCTGTTACCAAGGATCAGCTCTTTCTGGAAGTTGCAGGCGAAAACGGCACCGGGATGTTGAATCCGCTGCGTCTGCAAAAATTCTGGCACGGGCAGATCGTCAATATTACTCCTGATGTGAAAGATTCCCGGATCGCTCATTTTAAAAAGGGCTACGAAAATGAAGTCAATCATTTCTTTGATTACCTCACAGGCAGGGTAAGCCAGCTTGAATCTCCGATCGACGACGCAGTGAAGGTGCTGTCGATTACTGATGCCATCTATCAGTCGTTCCACGATGGGCGTGAAATAACGTTTGATAAAGAGTAACCGCATCATTGCCTCCCTGTCAGGCGAAAGCTTAGCGGCACAAAATCGGGTGGGATAATCGCAAAGCGGAGAAATACCCGCCCAACGTCCCGTGAAGGTGTGCTTGAATTATAATATAAGGATCTGCAAAACTGCCGCTCTGCAAATATTTTGAAGGTGAAACTGTTAGGGACGAATTGCGTTTCACTACCTTGTAAGAATCCATGCTAAACATAACAACTACATGAACAAAACAGAATTTAAAAGACTCATACCGGTTTCCATTCTCTTAGCCTTGAGTTTTCCGCCGTTTCCGACAGGAATCATGGCTCCCTTTGCACTGGCTTATTTTCTGTGGTTTCTGAAAGACAAAGGGGCGCGGGAAAGTTTCCGGCTGGGTTACTGGCTTGGCCTGATATGGGGCGCCATGACGCTTTTCTGGATTGCTGCCAGCACATTGACCGGCGCCATCCTGGCAATCACTATTAATGCGCTGCACTACGCCATTGTGTTCTGGATTTACGCGCTGCTGAAAAAACGGAGCGAAAAGCTGGCGATCTTCAGCCTGCCGTTCATCTGGACAGCAATGGAATACCTGCGGCTGTTTTCGGACATCAGGTTCAACTGGATGACGCTGGCCTATACCCAGACCTACTACCGGCCATTCATTCAAATCATCGAAATTAGCGGCTACCTGGGTTTGTCGTTCTTGCTCATCGTCATAACTACTTTGATTTACGCGGCGTTTCGCTGGAAAAAGAGCTGGCTGTGGATTTCCCCGGCCACCACCGCGGCCATCCTGGCAGTGCTTTTTATTTACGGTCAAATTCGCATCGACACCATTGAAAATGCCAGTTACCCGCTCATCAAGGCCGGGCTGGTGCAACCGAATGTTGATCCCTATGAGAAATGGGAGCCGCAATTCCAGAAAGAAGCTTTCGACATGTTGATGGATGCCAGCCGCGAGATGCTGCCCTTGAAACCACAGATAATTGTCTGGCCGGAAACCGCCACGCCGTTTTACCTGCGATCCCGTGTTGAAAGCCGCTACGCAATAAACAACTTTGTGGATTCTACCGGCATCTATCTTCTTACCGGAACACCGGATTATGCCTTCAATGCACAGGATGACGATTATCGAACTTACAATGCCGCTTTTTTCTTCCGTCCCGGAGACCCTGTTTTCGATTATTATTATAAGCTGGCCCTGGTGCCGGCAGCGGAGAGCATGCCTTTCAAAAATGTGTTTCCGTTCCTGCGAAAACTGAATGTCGGCGGCGGCGATTTCTTTCACGGTAATAAATTTACGGTATTTAAAATCGATCTGCCTGCCCGAAGCGGGCGTTTTGATAACGGCGCCTTCCGGCCCGACCAGCCGGCGGGGATGCAACATGTTAAGACGGGATTGGCGGCGGTCATCTGTTTCGATTCTGTTTTTCCGCACGTGGTTCGCGGCTTTGTTAAAAACGGTGCGGATCTGCTGACTATCATTACCAATGACGGCTGGTTTGGTCTGACCAGCGGCCCTTATCAGCATGCCCGGTATGCGGTATTCCGCGCCATCGAGAACCGGGTGAGTATTATTCGAAATGCCAATACGGGAATTTCCTGCTTCATCGATCCCACCGGCAAGGTATTGCAAAAGGCCGGTTTGAACATACGAAAAGACATGGTGGCATACCTGCCAGTCGACAAAAAGCACAGCTTTTACACAAAGCACGGCGAGTGGTTTGGAAAATTTACACTCATAGTGTCTTTCCTTATATTATTGTTTAAATTAATCAGTTGGATTTGGTACGAACGCAAGGCAATAATATAAATGGTGGGCATGAGTAAACCGAAAAATTTACATATATCCGGTATCCTCACAGCAACAATTCTCCTCATATTCAATACGGGGAATGCGCAGGTGCCGACCAACCAACAGGTGTTAGCCGACCTGATTGTGCAGCCGGTTCTTGCGGCCCTGGATTCGCAGGCACACCGCCAGGATGGCATTCAGATCGTGCTGAAAGATAAAAATGAGGTGGGCAGATGGGCAGTCGCCGATCTGCGTGAAGCGCTTTTGAAAAGAAATTATATATTGTACGATTCTTTGACTTCACCCTCCCGGGAGGTCGGGAAAATTGTATTTGAGAAGATTAACAATAGTATCAGATACCGCGCGGTGGATCGTAACCTGCTTTTCCGGGCTACGAAATATGCGCGGGAGATTGAAGCGACGGTTTCTTTTTTTATTGAGAATGGTCAAAACTCCATTCTTCACTCGCGCACTAAAACTCATCAATATGATGATGTGATCGAGCGTTCCACTGTTAAACTGGTAGAAAACGTAGACTATCCGTTCACTATCGGAACCAAATCGGAGTCGAAATTCTTAAAATGGCTGGTTGAGCCGGCTCTGGTCACTGTTACGACAGCCGGGGTAGTTTATTTATTTTATACTTTGAGGAGTAGTTCGTAATGACAGGCAAGATTTCAAAATACTTTTTCCTTGTTTTATCAGGAATTCTGTTATTGGCAAGTTGCAGTCCAAAAATAAACAGATCGGATCTGGGTGCGCAGGCCTATTTCGAATATGCAAAAGGGTTGTTCGACAAGGGCAAATACCTCACCGCCATCACTGAATTCACCGTAATTGTGCTGAAGTTCAGCGGCGACCCGGTGATTGATGATGCCCAGTATTACCTGGCGGAATCTCATTTTGGGAACGGGGAGTACCTGATCGCGGTTGCCGAATATCAAAAAGTTGTGGACGATTACCCTGAAAGCCCTTATGTGGAAAAGGCGTTCTACAAAATTGGCTTGAGCTACGCGGAGTTGTCCCAGCGCGCAGAATTGGACCAGGAATACACCCAAAAAGCGCTTCGCCATTTTCAGAATTTTATAGAAGCCTATCCTTCGTCCGACCTGCGCCCCGACGCGGAGAAGCAGATTGCCAAACTGCGCGATAAATTGGCCAAAAAACTACTCAAAAGCGGCGGCAATGTTTACCGCAAAATGGGGATTTACGATTCGGCCATCATATACTACGATATTCTGCTGGACCAGTATTACGACACACCTTATGCCGAAAAGGCCATGTTCTGGAAGGCTGAATGCCAATATAAACTGAAGCAGTATGATGAGGCGCTGTCAAATTTCACAGCATTCATTGAGAAATATCCCAAGAGCGAGTACCGGAAACAAGCCCGCTCCCGAATAGAGAATATCCAGGAGAACCATAACAAAAGCGAAGCTGTCAATCAGGAAACGGATAAATAATCTGCCAATGAAAAAAATCGGACTCTTCGGGGGGACTTTCGACCCCATCCACAATGGTCACCTTATCATTTCCGAATACCTGCGGGATGAGCTGGGATTGGAGGAAATCTGGTTTATTCCGGCTAATATTCACCCGCTCAAAAATAACCAGGACATTGTTGGTCCACAGCATCGTCTGAGAATGGCCGAGCTGGCTTGCGCAAATAATCAATATCTCCGGGTTGTTGATATCGAGCTGAAACGAGATAGTGTCTCCTACACTATTGACACGATTAATGGCCTTCTTGAACAGTTCGCTGAAATTTCGCCGAGTTTTTACTTTCTTATCGGAATGGATAATGTAAACGATTTGCACCGCTGGAAGGCACCGGATGAGATTCTGGAGAAATGCCAGGTGGTCGCTTTCGGAAGACCCGGTTTCAAGCCGGGGGAGGCAGCGCAGCCATTCCTGCAATCGATCCGGTTTGTTCATGTACCGCTGTTGGAAATCTCTTCCACGTTCGTGAGAAATCGGGTGCGTGAGGGGCACTCAGTGCGCTATTTGGTGCCCGATGCAGTTGATCTCTATATTCAAGAGAAACAGTTGTATAGATAGGCCAGGAAAATAACTCTTGCAAAAATTAGGTGTACCTTTTAAATTGAAAAAATTATATAGTAAAATCCGGAGGATGGATGGATTTCCAGGAAATTAAGCAACTTATTAAGGTGGTAGAAAAGAGCGAAATAGGGGAAATCGAGATTGTTGAAGAGGGACGAAAGATCAGAATCACCAAGAATAACCGCTATCTCCAATCCGCTCCCGCACCCAATGGCGGTAACTACGCGCCGTACCAGGTTTCATTACCTGCCCCGCCACCCGGCGTAACCGCCCAACAACCTGCAGCCACCGAAACGGAGAAGAAACCGGAACCGGAGTTGGCGGCCAACGTCGTTGAGGTCCGCTCACCGATGGTCGGCACCTTTTACAGGGCGCCTGCTCCCGACGCGGATCCGTATGTGGAAATAGGCGATACTGTAAAACCGGGACAGACATTGTGCATCATTGAGGCGATGAAACTGATGAATGAAATCCAATCCGAATTCAGCGGCCGCATCACCAAAATTGTAGTGGAAAATGCCCAACCGGTGGAATTCGACCAGGTTCTGTTTCTCATCGAAAAAGCATAACACGTAAAATCCACGGGGAGAACGCTTTTTGTTCAATAAAGTACTCATTGCCAATCGGGGCGAAATTGCGATCCGGATTATTCGCGCCTGCAAGGAACTGGACATCAAAACGGTTGCCGTTTATTCTACGACCGATGAGAATGCGCTTCACACGGTATTTGCCGACGAAGCAGTCTGCATCGGCCCGCCGCAGAGCAACCAGAGTTACCTGAATGCCAGCCGCATTATTTCTGCGGCAGAAATTACCGGATCGGACGCCATCCATCCGGGCTACGGTTTCCTGGCGGAAAATGCTCAGTTTGCCGAAATGTGCAATTCCTGCGAAATTACTTTTATCGGCCCCACGCCCGAAGTCATTCGAAAAATGGGCGACAAGGCGGAAGCCAAAAAATCCATGACCAGCGCCGGAGTACCGGTTGTTCCCGGCAGCGAAGGAATAGTGAAATCGGAGACCGATGCCAGAAGCATAGCAAAGGAAATGGGCTTCCCGGTGATATTAAAGGCGGTTGCCGGTGGCGGCGGTAAAGGAATGCGCATTGTGTGGAAGGAAGAAAACCTGGAAAACAGTTACATGATGGCCAGGGCCGAAGCGGAAGCGGCATTCGGAAATTCCGGCCTCTACCTCGAAAAGTTCATCGAAAATCCCCGCCACATTGAAATCCAGTTGTTGGGCGACAATAAAGGAAACATGGTTTACCTGGGGGAGCGTGAGTGCTCTATCCAACGGCGGCACCAAAAACTGATCGAGGAGTCCCCGTCCCCAATAATTTCGGCGAAGGTACGCAAAATGATGGGCGAAGCCGCTGCGAAAGGGGCACTGCACGTCGGATACACAAGTGCAGGCACAATTGAATTCCTGGTAGACAAAGATCTGAATTATTATTTTATGGAAATGAATACCCGGATCCAGGTGGAGCACCCGGTGACGGAGATGGTTTACAATGTGGACCTTATAAAGGAACAACTTCGGATTGCCAACGGCCAGAAGCTTAAATTGAAGCAGGAAAATTTAAAGCCGGTCGGTCACGCCATCGAATGCCGGATAAATGCCGAGGACCCGGATAACAATTTTATCCCCTCACCCGGAGAGATTACTTCCTTTTACCAGCCCGGCGGGCCTGGAACACGGGTGGATACGCACATTTATGCCACTTACAAAATTTCGCCCTATTACGATTCATTAATCGGCAAGCTGATCGTCCACGGGGCAGATCGCCAGGAGGCGATTGCCCGATTGAGAAGGGCGCTGGATGAATTTGTGGTAGAAGGAATAAAAACCACTATTCCGTTTCATCAATATGTCATCAACACGCCGGAGTTTCAGGCCGGTGATTTTGATACCAATTTTATCGAAAAAATATACAGCAAAAAATTAATTGAAATTTGATTGGAGGACCTAATGCAGATTCCCGGAGAACTGAAGTACACGAAAGATCATGAATGGGCTCGTATTGAAAATGGTGTTGCCACAATCGGCATTACGGATTTCGCGCAAAGCGAATTGGGAGACATAGTTTACGTTGAGCTTCCCGAGGTTGGTTCGGACAGCACCCAGGGCGAGAGCTTTGGTACAATCGAAGCTGTGAAGGCAGTTTCGGATATGTTTGCTCCCCTGTCCGGCGAAATCGTGGACGTAAATAATCAACTCTCCGATCAGCCCGAGATGATCAATAAAGATCCCTATGGTAATGGGTGGATCATTAAAATCAAAATGTCCGACGATTCCGAAGCGGCAAATCTTCTGGATAAAGCGCAGTACGAAGAATTGATTTAAAGACTTCGAAATGTTCTGAAAACACGATTTTGTAAATCGAGGGAAACTGATGGCTTTTATCGCGAATTCTGAAAAAGATCGTGAGATCATGTTAGATGCAATTGGTGTGAAAGATTTTGAGAGTCTTGTTGACTACATTCCGGACTCCATCCGTTTCACGGGCGAATTGAACATTCCGCCGGAATTAAGCGAATTCGAAGCGACCCGGGCGATGAACGATCTTGCCGCAAAAAACAGGACAGGTATTTCATTTCTGGGCGGAGGGGCCTACGATCATTACGTGCCTGCCGCGGTCCGGCATATTTTATGGCGCTCGGAATTTTACACTGCTTATACACCTTACCAGGCGGAAGTCAGCCAGGGCACCCTGCAGGCAATTTACGAATACCAGACCATGATTTGCCGTCTTACCGGCATGGATGTCGCAAATGCTTCCATGTATGATGGTGGATCGGCTTTGGCGGAGGCGGCCCTGATGGCAGCTCACCAGACTGGCAGACGCCGGGTTCTGGTTGCCGAAAATATTAATCCCTTTTACTTCGATATCATTCGCACTTATACAAAGGATCAGGATATTGAGATTGTCCCGATTACACTTTCCAACGGCGTAATCAGCCGGGATTCACTACTCAAACAATTGGATTCGGATTCCGCCGCGGTTATGGTCCAGAACCCGAATTATTATGGTTTGCTGGAGGATCTCGACGGCCTCGCCGACTTGATTCATGGGCAGGGTGCGCTGTTTATCCAATCGGTGGATCCCATTTCCCTGGGCATATTAAAAACGC
>Ga0315542_1002147_pt1 | contig 12096 bp, 10 predicted proteins | sample SalMarSW160120MG_FD_202541 | JGI IMG/M metagenome (GOLD analysis project Ga0315542, IMG submission 202541) | Salt marsh sediment microbial communities from the Plum Island Ecosystem LTER, Massachusetts, United States - Salt Marsh Sediment SW1601-20 ... | reverse complement strand
AGCCGGAAGATCGGTACGCGCCTCATCTTCGCCGGGAACCTCCTGAAGCAGCCCGCTTACCGGGGTGTCGATTTCCGCGTCATCGGGGACCTCACCAACACCGACATCGTCATGAACCGGTCCTTCTGGGTCGGTGTATACCCCGGCCTGACGGAACCGATGCTCGATTACGTCGCCGACTCCATCACGGAGTTCATGAGTTCGGTAGCGAGGTAGGCCATGCACTACCTGGTCACGGGCCACACGGGGTTCAAGGGAAGTTGGCTCACACTCCTATTGGCTGGGCGTGGGCATACGGTGTCCGGCCTCGCCCTCGACCCTGTCCCCGATGGCCTGTTCGAGCGAGCCCGGCTCTCGGATCTCATTGAGAACGACCTTCGCGTCGATATTCGAGATGCGGCGGCGACCGCCCAGGCAATTCTCGCCGTGTCGCCTGATGTCGTGATCCACATGGCCGCGCAACCGCTCGTACGCGAATCGTATCGAATCCCGAGGGAGACCTTCGAGACGAACGTCATGGGCACGCTCAACGTGATCGAGGGTGTGTCCCGCACGGATTCGGTGAAGGCCCACGTCGTCATCACGACGGACAAGGTCTACCTCAACGTCAACCAAGAAGCGGGCTACGTCGAAACCGACGCGCTAGGAAGCGGCGACCCCTACAGCACCTCGAAGGCCATGGCCGACTTGCTCGTGCAATCGTGGGTCCGTAGTTTCCCCGGTGTGCCGACGGCGATTGCCCGCGCGGGAAACGTCATCGGAGGAGGAGACGTCTGTGAGGGACGACTCCTCCCTGACCTCATTAACGCCTTCGCTGTTGGGCAGACCCCAACGCTCCGCTACCCCCGCTCCGTGCGCCCATGGCAGCACGTGCTCGATTGTCTCAACGGCTACCTGATGTTGACCGACGCCCTCCTTGCCAACAAGGGCCTCGGCGAATGGAACTTCGGCCCCGGTCGCGACTCCTTCGTCGACGTCGCCCACGTCGCGGACCTCGTCGGTTCGATGTTCGATGCCGAGGCGATGTGGACGATCGATGGAGGCGACCACCCACACGAGGCTGGCCTGCTCGCGCTTGACGCGTCGAAGTCAGAGACGCAATTGGGCTGGCACAACCGTCTTTCCTTCACCCAAAGCGTCGAGTGGACCGTCGCGTGGGAGAAGGAGACCCGAGAGGGGAAAGATCCACGCGAGGCCACCAGCGAGCAGATCACAGCGTTTGAGCGTCTTCCATGAGTGGCGAGCTTAGGCTCGCCGACGGTCCCCAGCGATCCGGCTTGCTGCGCCGCGTGGTCCGAGACCAGCGATTCGCGTTCCTTGTGGTCGGGGGTATTAACACGGTCGTTGGGTTCGGTCTCTTCGTCGCCCTCGACCTCACCCTCGGTCGCTGGGTGGACCGCACCGCGGGAACCGTGGTTGGCTCGCTGGCGACGCTCCTCACGTCACACGTCCTGGCGGTACTCTTCGCCTTTACCCTCTACCGCCGTTTCGTCTTCAAGGTCGAGCACCACTGGTGGCGGGACCTCGCCCGATTCGAGAGCGTGTACCTGGTCGCCCTCGGTGTCAATTCCGTGACACTACCGCTGGCTGTCCAGGCGGGTGCGAGCCGAATCGTCGCCCAAGCCGCGATAACCCTCGCGTTGACGATCCTCAGCTACTTTGGACACCGGAACTTCTCGTTCCGACGCGGGGTAAAGGACTAGCCGGAAGCGTTCGCGGGACTGGTTGGTCCAGTCCTAGCGACGGATCCCCGCCCACGCGTGATGACGAGCCATCGTCGAGAGCATGAACCGCACCACCCGTCGGGAGGTGTCCTCTACCTCGTACCCTGCGGGAATCGTCCGAGGGGTACGATACTCCGCACGTGCTTCCTCGATACCAAGAAGCACGTCATCACGACAGAGCCCCGTCATCACGATCGTTCCGGCGTCGAGCGCCTCTGGGCGCTCCATCGAATCGCGGATCGTGATCGCGGGGAAGTCGAGAATAGCCGACTCCTCGCTGATCGTCCCGCTGTCAGAAAGCACACAGGTTGCGTTCGCCTGGAGTTTGCAGTAGTCCAGAAACCCGAACGGTTCGTGGAACCGTACACCCTCAATCGAGTCGAACCCTGGAAGCGCCTCAAGCTGATGTCGGGTTCGCGGATGGGTGGAGACGAGAACGGGGAAACCCCACGTTTCGTGTACGCCGCGCAACGAGTCGAGAAGAGCCTCCAGTCGGGAGGGGGCGTCGACATTCTCCTGTCGGTGCGCGCTCACGACGAAGAACTCGTGCGGGGTCAGTTCGAGGCGAGAGAGCACGTCCGACGCGTCGATCGCCTCACGATAGAAGTCGAGAACTTCGCGCATAGGAGAACCGGACACCGAGATACGCCGAGGCGACAGCCCTTCGAAGAGGAGGTTCCTCCGCGCATTCTCCGTATAGGGAAGGTTGAAGTCCGCGATGTGGTCGACGAAACGGCGATTCGTCTCCTCAGGGACGTTCTCGTCATAAGAGCGGTTGCCAGCCTCCATGTGGTAGACGGGGATCTGCATGCGTTTCGCCATGAGGGCCGTGATCGCGCTATTGGTATCGCCGAGCACGAGAAGTGCATCTGGCTTGACGTCAAGCAACACCTTCTCGATGTTACGCAGGGTGTCTCCGAGCATCGCCCCAAGGCTCGACGTATCGATTCCGAGGTAGTGATCCGGCTTGTGAATCGCGAGTTCGTCGAAGAAGACCTCGTTGAGTTGGCGATCGTAGTTCTGTCCCGTGTGCACCAGCACCTGCGTCACGACCTCATCGAGCCGTGCGATCACTCTCGACAGCCGAATGATCTCCGGTCGCGTGCCGACTACGGTGACGACAGTGGGCCTCTTCACCATTCACTCCCCGATCTTTAACGACTGGATCTCCGGTAGCGTCCTCAGCAACTCCACCGTTCCGTCGACGTCCAGCCGCGTGGTGTTGTGAGACGTGTACGCCCCATCCTGTACGTCCCGCTTCTCACCAGCCTCGAAATAGGGCTTGTAGTCCAGCGTCCGAGTGTCGAGGGGAACGCGGAAGTAGTCTCCACGATCCTCGGCGTGCGCCGCTTCCTCTGAACTCAGGAGGGACTCATAGAGTTTCTCCCCATGCCGGGTCCCGATAATCTCTACCTTGGGATCGCTAACTCCCGCGACGAGCGCGACCGCCTTCAGCAACGTGTCGATCGTGCTCGCGGGCGCCTTACGCACGAAGAGATCACCGGTCTCCGCCTCCGTGAACGCGTACTCGACAAGATCGACCGACTGCGCCAGGGACATCAGGAAGCGCGTCATGTCGGGATCCGTGATTGTGAGGGGCCTGCCCGCTCGAAGCTGCTCCAGGAAGAGCGGAATGACCGAACCACGGGAGTACATCACATTGCCGTAGCGCGTAATGGCGATGACGGTATCCGACGACTGGTTGTCGCGCGCAAACGCCAAGGCGGTCTTCTCCATCAGGGCCTTCGTCATGCCCATGGCGTTGATGGGATACACGGCTTTGTCCGTGCTGAGGCACACGACCGACTTCACGCCAAGGTCAAGGGACGCTCGAAGCACATTCGCACTACCAACCACGTTCGTGGCGACGGCCTCCATCGGGAAGAACTCGCAGGACGGTACCTGCTTGAGCGCTGCCGCGTGGAACACCAAGTCCGCCCCGCGAAGGGCGTGACGTACGCTCGCAAGATCGCGAACGTCACCGATGTAGAACCGGAGCCGCGGATCCTGCAACGCGTGACGCATAGCATCCTGCTTGGACTCGTCGCGGCTGAAGATCCGTACCTCAGCGACCCCCTCGCGAAGAACGTACTTCGCCATCGTTGATCCAAAGGATCCCGTGCCGCCCGTGATGGCGACAACCGACTCCTTAAGCACTCGCTTCGTCATGGCGTCACTCCGTTAACTCGCCTCTCGTTTGGAAGGTCCTTCACCATCTGGGCGATCGATGGCGCCTCTCCATACTTAGTGTCCCCCCAGAGGCGAGCGTTCGCCGCGAGGTCGCTGGTGGCAAGCACGCGGTTGACGGCCATCCCCGTCTCCGTCGGCAGCACCGACACTCCGCCGCGGCCGAACGCGTCCAGAATGAGCATCGACAACTGGCACTTCGAAACGGAGTCGGCAGGAACGACGTGAAGGGTCCCGGAGATCGGGTTGCCGGTCTCGAGGATTCCCGCGACTACGTCGCCGAAAGCGGGGGCGGTCAACCCGTTCCACTCGTGATCCGTATAGCCAGCGAAGGACGAACCGTCCTCGTGGCTGAGGACCCAGTGAACGAGTGACTTGAACGCCCGGATCTCCTGGCCGATCACGGAGCAACGGAGGTTGAGGACACTTGAACTAGGTACCTCGCCAAGGCTCTTCGTCCTGCCATATACATCGACTGCGTCATGCACATCCGTCTCCAGGTATCCGCCACGAGTTCCAGAAAAGACGCAATCGGTGGTGACATGAATGATGCGAAACCCCTGCTCCTCCGCACGCTCTGCCAGGCGATGGGGAAACTCTGCATTGGTCGCGATCGCCTCGCGCCTACTCGCCATATCGTCGTCCCTGATGTGCTGCTTGATCAGGCCGACGCAGTTGACGACGAAGTCACCAGGCCCGTAGCCCGCCAGTGTGGTGCCCAAATCGGTGGCATTCGTTTCGAACGTGCCAAACATCGGAACCGCATGCTCCGATACCAGCCCCGGATGCCGTGTCGTCGCCCGCACATCGATCCCCCGCTCGAGGAGCGAACCGACCACGCCATTGCCGATCATCCCGGTTCCGCCGAGCACAAGAACCGGACTAGTCATGGCCTGAATCGTATCCCATGCTAAAAAGTTCTCTCTCGAACTCGGCTACCGCTCGGGTCTTGTCGAATCGCGCGTGAACGCACGTACGCTGAGTCCGAGATATCGCGCTTCGGGTGCGTGACCTTGCATGAGCGAGCGCGCTTGCTGTCTCCGCAATCGCACTTGGATCGTCGACCCACGTAACCCCGGAGTCATCGCCCAGCACGCTTCGGAGCCCTCGAAGCGGCGTCGATACCGCGGGCACCCCTGCCGCCATGTACTGCAGAACCTTGTGGGGTAGCGCCACTTGCGTCAGGAGTTCCTGCCGGAAAGGATTGATCGCGACATCCGCGAGTTTGAGGTATTCGGGTAACCGGGAGTACGGAACCACGCCGGTGAAGATCACCCGATCCGTGACGCCGAGGCGAGAAACGAGTTCTCGCAACTTCCCGTCCAGTTCACCGCCGCCTACCAACACGAGCCGCAGGTCCGGGTACTTCTCGAACTGTTCGACCATCGCGGAGACCACCAGGTCAAGTCCAGAGAAGGAGAAGAACGTTCCCATATACAGGACGACCTTGGCGCTCCGAGGAATCCCCAACTCATCGTGGGGGTCCCGATCCACGGTCTCCTCGAAGTGGCTGAAGTCGAGTGGGGGAACGTTCACAACGGTCGATCCCGTCCGCCCGGAGAACTCGACACAGTACTGGGCAAGGGCACCGTTGTTCGCGGAGAGCAGGGTCGCGTTGCGGTAGACGTACTTCTCGGTACGGCGCACGAGCGGCCCAGCCAGACTGCGGCGAATTTCATGCGATACGTCGAGCGCCCTAAACATCAACGGAATGCCAGCGCGCTTGGCGAAGAAAACGGCTTCCCACCCCGTGGTGGGGACCGCGTACAAGACGATCACGTCGTATCCACCACGACGTATCTCGCGCCTCAGTGACCGAAAAGCGAGCACCGGTGCGAGGTATCGCTCAAGTCGCGAGCCCCCGAAGGTGGGCGGAGTGATGAGCTCGATTGTGGCGTTGGGGTGTACCCTTCCGGCGATCCGTGCCTTCCTCGTACGCAGCGATGTCCGCCGCACGTCCGGCGCCTCCGGATAGTGAAAGAAGGCGACCTCGTGACCCCTGAGGGCGAGGAGTTCGGGGAACTCGTGCATCTCGAAGATGACCTTGTTCAGGTAGTTCACTTCGTGGATGAAGAGGATCCGCACGGGCGAGACCTAGATCGCTTCAGGGAAGGTGTCGGAGCGGTCCGGATCGAACAACTCGTTCGTCCAGTAGCACAGTTCAAGGTCATCATTCCCGATGTTGGTGACACGATGGGTCCACATTGTTGGTACGTCGATGGCGATCGAACTCGGGCCTTCGACGCTGATATCGATGACCTCAGGGAAGAAGAGGCGACGCAGAGAAACCACGCCACTGCCACCAAGGAGGGCAACCCTCTCGACCTTGCGCCGATGGTAGTGCTCGGCTCTGCTGGCACCTGGTCTCGTCGTGGAGAGCACAACCTGACCCGTCCCCCCATGCAAACGAACCATCTCGACGAGCGACCCGCGCGCGTCGACATGCGGATTGAGGGTGATCACCTGCTGGTGCTCGAAGACGAAGGAGCGGTACGTGTTGAACAGGTTCCTGGCATAGGCCGACTCAAGCGAGGGCACCTCCCCGACCGAGTAGACCTGAGAGATCGCGGACAGGGCCGCGAGCAACTCGGACACCGTCGAGTGGACCGTGGCGCCGTCGTCGAGTTCGGCGTCCCCGAGGAGCACGTCCGCCGCATCTTGCGCGTGAAGGAGCGTCATCTCCTTGTCCACGTCCACCTTCGGCGTGCCTCCCGTCGCCAGGAGGTGGCAGAACGTGGACACGACGGAGTTGTAAAACGGTCTCCCGTGCTCCCCGAACAGGTTCGGGAGGCGAACGTCGACGAACCGCGCCCCGACACGTTCGGCAACCGCCGCAAGAATGTCCGCGGTCTCCTCCTTCGCGAGCGCGTAAACCGAGCCGTTCCCGACTTGGGTCGAGTTGGCGAACACGACGACGGGGGGCGGTACCTCGGCCGCCTCAAGCGCCCCCGCGATCTGTGTTGCGAAAAGCACGTTCCCTGCGCGAACCTCGTCGTCCGACCCTCGGTTGACACCAGCGATGTGGAGGAGCCTTGAGGAGCCGCTGATGGCGATCGCCGCGGTCTCCGCCGAGAAGTCCTCACCCACCGTGATCGGAAGCGTTTGGGTTCCTACCGCGAGCGCCGCACATCGGGTGTGCCAGCCGAGAAAGCCGTCAAATCCAGTCATGGCAACGTGCGTCACCGTGTTGGCCTCCTTCACTCGCGGACCGTCCAATACTATTCGCAGCGAAGCACCAGAAACCTCGGCCGACATAGTCGAAACGCTAGGATCGCTCTCGTGGACCGCCACACCCTCAACAGGACGCTTGTCGTCCTCCCCGCGCTAAACGAGGAGGCGTCCGTCGGGTACGTCGTCCGGGAGATCGCCGCCGCTCTTCCCGGTGTTCACTGCCTCGTCGTTGACGACGGTTCCACCGACCATACCGCCGCTGTGGCGAAGGCCGCGGGCGCGGAGGTCGCTCGTCTCCCCTTCAACCTGGGTGTCGGGGGTGCGATGCGGCTCGGCTTCAAGTACGCGCTCGCCAACGGTTACGACAACGTCGTCCAGGTCGACGCCGACGGTCAGCACGATCCTGCGAGCATTCGATCGCTCGTCGAGGCGCTCGACAGGGCCGACCTCGTACTGGGCGCACGCTTCGCTGGACAGGGCGACTATAACGTCCGCGGCCCCCGGCGCTGGGCCATGCGCATCCTCGCCGCGATCCTGAGTCGCATCGTTAGGGCGAAGCTCACCGACACCACGTCCGGGTTCAAGGCCTCGGGCCCGAAGACCGTCCGGCTCTTCGCCGAGCACTATCCCGCCGAATACCTCGGCGACACGGTGGAGGCCCTCGTCATTGCCGCTCGGGCACACTGCGTGGTGACGCAAGTCCCGGTCACGATGCGCGCCCGCGCCACCGGCACCCCTTCACATAACCCCTTCAAGGCCGCGGCCTACCTCGCTCGCGCCTCCATCGCGCTGGTCTTCGCCCTCCTGAGACCAGCCTCAAGCCTCAAGATCGGAGCGACGTAGGCAATGTCACTCGGAAGTTATGTATTCGGAATTGTCACGGCGCTGCTCACGCTTGGCGTCGTGATCGAACTCCTACGCAGACGACGGCTCCGCGAACGACACGCCATCTGGTGGCTGATCGCAGGAACCCTCGCCCTGATTGTCGGCGTCTTCCCCTCGACTCTCGATCGAGCGGCCAGGTTCTTCGGCATCGGAGTGCCAACGAACCTGGTCTTCTTCGTTAGCATCGCGATCCTCTTTCTCGTGTGCCTCCAGAACAGTTCGGAACTGACGCAACTGGAGAGCAAGACCCGTGAACTCGCAGAGAAAGTGACCCTTCAAGACATGAGGATTGCCCGGCTGGAATCAGAGAGCGCGAGGCGACGCAAACCCCTCGGAAAACGAACCCCTCGCGAGTAGTACCGCCACGATGTGGGGGCGGCCACGCCCCTCATTCGGGGGGCACGACCTCGTAGATATCGAAAACAAGGGAGCCTTGCTGCACCGCCTCCAGCAGAACGAGGCATTCGCTCTCGATCGATCCACCATCCACGAGAACGTAGTCGACATCCTCCTGAGCGAAGCGCGAGCATGGGTCAAAGGTGACCGTGATGACATCCGCTTGAGCGAGCGTCACGACCGGCTCTCCCGAACCTGCTGTCCAACGGATATGCGCGAGGCGGTTCCAAAGCGGCTCGAAACGCGACTCGGGGTCGATCTCCTCCCACATCTGGGCTGCGGGATACGACTGGACTCCCGAAAACGAACCTACTCCCGTCTCCGTCAGCAAAGCCCCCGTTTCGTAGCTTCCCACCCCGAGCCACATTCCGTCGTGCTCGGAGTCGATTCGCATGATCTCCCGGCCGACATTCGTCTCGCTGAGATCGTAGATTCCGCGATATAGGGGGTTGACTCCGATCGTCATCATGACCGCCGTCAACATCAGGAGGGCGGACGAGAGTGGAGCCATTCGCCGAATGAAGAGAAGGAAGGTCGCAGCGACGATCGCCAAGACGGCGAGCACCCATCCAAGAGTCGCCGCGACAGCGTAGAACCGACCCAGACCCAGACTGGGGTCCAAACCGAGTGTGCCCGGGTCGTGAATCTTGATCGCCAAGTAGAGGGCTCCCAAGACCACCGCAGTGAAGACCGCGCTAAGCAGACCCAGCCTCCAGTTCTTCCTCGTTGGCGTCCGGTCGACGTGGTCGATGACAAGAACCGCGAAGAGCGGTAAGAGTGGAATGAACACGATACGCATGCGCTCCGGGGCGATCCTGTCGAGCTGCAGGAGGTGCGCCAGTCCGTCCCAACCAGGGACAAGAAGGTAGGCGAGAACGAGGAGCAGAACCGCAAGACTGAACAGTACGAGCCAATCGGGTCGTTTACCCCTCCCAAAGGATCGGGCGGCGATCCACACCAATCCCGGAAGCACGAAGAGGCACAGAAGTACTACAGAAGACCCTTCGCTCGAATTCCCTCCCAAGATGCTGGGGACGTGGAATCGTAGGGCAAGATTCCACGGGGCACCTCCGATTCCGGCAAGGTAAGGGTCTCCGTGCGTCAACGCACCCGTCGGAAACACGCGCTCACCCGGATACACCGTCGACCGAATGGCCTCGAAGGTCGACCATCGCGAAGCGGCCCACGCTGCGACAATGACGACGGCTGCGGTTCCGGAGATGGCAAGAGGCACGATTCGACCAACGAATCGGCGCACGCCGATCTCCGCCCACGGTCTCGCCCGCAGCGCGTAGCCTATGCCGAACGCCACGACGACGTAGATCCCGGGCAGGATGAACGGCACATAGAGGCCCATCGCCATGGTCACTCCGACATACCCGATGATTGCAGACCAGGTAACTCGCACCCACAGCCGTCTATCGACCACGATCCAGACGACGCCGGCAAGAGAGAGGCACGTCCACGCAACCGGTACTAACGAACTCGGGGTATAGAACCACTGCAGTAGGGGCGTGAAGAAGATTCCGACTGCGAAAAACGCGGCGGTGATCGGTCGGCGCGGCAACAGGGTAACGACGAAGAGGTAGCAACCAGAAACGAGAGCGAGCGCGGGCAACCACCAGTGCCAGGCGATCCCCACGTTCAGACCAAACAGCAGATAGCCCCACAAGTGAGGTCGGAAGAGCGACGACCAGTGCCATGACGGAAGTTCATTGAGCACCGTCATGTCACTGCCCCCGGGGAAGGTCGGGTTCATTGCCCCGTAGCCCGTGTTCGACTGAGACACAACCCAGGACTGCTGGACAAGCCACTCATCGGAGCGAATACCCTTGGGGCTACCCAGGATCAAGCGAGGATCATGCCCCGTACCTAAGGTCAACCAGTGGTAGCCAGACGATGTTCCGCTAATGTGCAAGAAAACGAGTACCAGGACGCCTAGCGCGGCAAGCACGGGGAACCACATCACCACCCGCCAGTTGGGTAGCCCCGAGTCTGTTGGCGTGGTGAGGAGTACGTATCGTCTCAGAGCCTCACCTTGGAGGCGGCTGACTCGGTGCGCAAGCTTACCCACGAACCCGCCTGTCCCGAGCGTGAACCGCATCTCTAGGCGACGCGGCGGTAGCCGAGGCACTGACACTACGCACGCCCGTGCGCGACCAAGCGAGCATCGTGATGGCGATCGCGATCAGCCATAGCAGAACACCGAACTCACTGCTGGTCTTGACCACCGGACTCGACTCTCCCCACCCGGGAACGTGTGCTACGGACGCGAGAAGGACGCGCGAGACCGAAAGGGCTGTTGCCGAAACGAGAAGGAAAATAGAAATCCGCTGAAGCACCGACGGTCTATCCATCTGGTCAAGGAGGCCATTCCATCTTGACCCGTCTGGAGAGCGGTCAAGGGGATCGCGAAGAATCACCGCCGCGACCGGCAAGCAGAACACGAGGTAATACGACCAGTTGACGCTCGGAAAGAGCGAGGCCGTCGCCACGAGCACGATCGCCGTGAGGTGCGGTGGCAAGCGGCGCCCGAGGAGGAAGACGACGGCGCAGATCAGACCCGCGACGCCAACTCCAACCAGGCTCTGGTACTGGTCGACCCGCGTGTGGTCGATCTGGAGTCCCATGATCCTTCGGATGGATACTTCGAGGCCATGAAGCGCCTCTGGAAAAGACGTGTCCGGTGGGAACTCGAACGCAAGCGACGGGCCGCCGTAGTGCGCGATGTTGTGAAGTGTCTCGACGATGGTGTGAGGGAACCGAGTGGGCCAGACAAGGTACGCGGCAAGGTTGGTCACGCCAACACCAATGACGGTGTTGAGCGTTAGCCTCCACTTCCTCATGACAGGGAAGAGGACGAGCAGAAGAACCATTTGAGGCTTCACCATCGTGGCCAACACCGTCGCGATCGCCGCGCCTCGGTCGTTCCCGCGACGAACGCACACCAGGAAAGCCAAGAGGATGGGGGCAAGCAGTCCGGTGCTGTTCCCGCGATCCATAACCATGAGAGCGGGTACCGACAATATCCCGAAGGCACCGACCGTGACGAGCCGCACCCAGGCGGCCTTGCCCTTGCTAGCCCAGAGTGCCGGTACCGCGAGCGCGATCGCAAGCATCAGCAAGTAGCCCAATAAGCCAGCGCGTGCCGAACCCACGAGAACACCGAACTTGCTGAAGACGAGATGCGGCAGAATCCCTGCCGCCGGGTAGTTCGAGCCGTACCCGTCCGCGTAACCCCATGGGTCATTGGTGAGGACCGCCTCGCGCACGGAAGCGTAGTCGTTGAAGCAGTGCACCCCGACTCCCTGAACTGCGGGATCGCATCGGACGCCATCCTCCGGGAACTGCGTCAGAGACGAGACGACATCCTTGCCAAAGTAGTGAGCGAGGACGAATCCCGTCGCCACCAGGAGGATGTTCAGGGCGATCACACTAGCGAGGAGCAATCCACTCGCGTTGTCCGCTCGCGCCAGAGCGGCACGAGCGCGACCACCCGCCGCGCTCGCCTTCGCCCAGATGGCCGCATTCATGCGGTTCAGGAAGGACACCCTCTCCCCGCCCGGTGAGGCTCGTCGCGAACCAACGCTCGACGACCCGCTGGGTGGCGGGCGAAGCCGATCCTTGTCGTGTCCCGCGAGCGCCATAGGAATCCCTTCGTCGGCGACCGGTTTCATCCTAGGGGCAGTGGGCCGTCCGAGCGTCCGCGGTGAGAGCGACAACGTGCACCGCG
>Ga0315542_1002146_pt1 | contig 12097 bp, 12 predicted proteins | sample SalMarSW160120MG_FD_202541 | JGI IMG/M metagenome (GOLD analysis project Ga0315542, IMG submission 202541) | Salt marsh sediment microbial communities from the Plum Island Ecosystem LTER, Massachusetts, United States - Salt Marsh Sediment SW1601-20 ... | reverse complement strand
ACGCCTTTTTCGCCGGGTATAGTCCCATCAACCTTCCACCAGGGCTTCAGAATCCAACTGGCCTCGAAGTCAACACCGGCTAACAGGACCTTGTGGTCGTCTACGTTGACCACGCCAAAAACCATAGGTCCCAGGCCTGCCACATTTGCGGCGTTCTGTATTGATCGTATTTTGGCCAGGTCCTGTTCGCGGATTTCCTGCATCTCGAACGACACACCTCCCAAAGAGAGCCCGCCATAGGTGAGCGAAAGGTTCTCGGTTTTTGGGACAATCAGGATATTGGCCCCGTATTTCTCAAGTTTATGATTGATGTTATCGGTCATTGCATCGACAAAGCTTATTAATGCAACCACCGTTGACACCCCTATGGCAAGGCCTGCAAGAACGAATAAGGCCTTGGCCTTGCGACGCAGGAGATTCTTAAACACAATGTCTCTTAGATTCATTCTTAGCCTCGCTTTGAAAAATCAAAATACTGTTTTCCCGAAATGATGTCCTTGACCTGCAACACGACCTTTCCATCCTCAATTTTTCTTTGAAGTGGCGCGGGGTTGCATCCTCCCTTGACTTCATTCACCATCACTGACGCGAATTTACGGCCGCAGTTCCGGCAAACCATGACATCACCGGACTGTTGATATCCTTTTCCAGCCGGCCAGCAGACATCACATGCATCAAAGGCGGCGCGTATGACGCCATCAGAGCTCTTGAGGATAAAGTACTGGATGGTAATAGCATCGTCTACTTTATGGTGAAAATACCTCGCCTTACCATCTGCAAAAAGTTCGACCGGATAGGTAATTGAAGTTGCTGAGGGATCAGCCTTAGATAAATCGGCAGCAATAGTCTCTCCTCTATTATCACGGATCATAATAAAGGCGGCCACCGCGATCACCAAGACGGCGAGCCCGCAAGCAAACAGCATCGGAAGGCGGTTTTTCTTTTTCGTTCCAAGGATAATGGCCTTTTTTTCAGCGCTCTTTTCCGCAACGCTCTTCTTTCGATTTTTATCCATATTTAACTCCTTTGATTTGCCGCAAAGGTGACAGGTCGCTCGTTATGACTCTACACTTTAGCGGCGAAAAATTGTTATTTAGCCCTCCCCGCGAGGTCATCAGCAAGGCATGTCAATCGCAAAAGAATGGTTGACGTTTCCTTGAGCAGGTTCACTTTTCTCTGATCAATCCATGACGATCTCGTAAAAAGTCACGTAGTCAGGAATTTCGGGCAGTGTCCCAAAAGCTCTCAGGATTGCCGGAGTCCACTGTGTACGAGGTGTCTTCGAAAGTGAATGATGAACGATAGACAGATGTGTGCATCGGTTTCTCAGTAAGAAGTTCAGCCGGAAACCAGGCCAATATTGATCAACAGAGGAAGACAGCGTTCTTTAGATATAATGGGGCAGGCGTTGCCCTTGCAGGTATCGAATACCCTGCAGAAGCTGTATTTGGTGTATTGTTTGTTGCTTGTGTTACGGACAAAATGCACACAGGGCCAATCTCCAGAAGCCGATCAGTTCGAGACGGCGCTGTTGATTTCAAACCCTCGACCTTGTAGTTGGCTTGCGCCATCTCGCAACATGGGGGAACGGTCCCATTATGGCAGCTTTGTTGTTCAGGTGTTTTTGATGCAAGCGCCCTGAACTGCCGGATCGGGTCGCATAAAAGGATGAAGAATTTAACATCAATGGAAGGATGAGCAGATAGTCTGCGGGCTGAAACCTTATGATGAGATCTTTTCTGCGTGTTCTGACAGCATGCTCTCTCACATTTAGAGGCATTCAATGCGGGAGCAGTGCCGGCAGTTGTAAGAAAAAATACGAGAAGCAATACTGTTATTTTTGAACCAAATTTGCCGGTCTTCATGGATGCTCTCTTTTGAAACCCTTTCAGCCCTTTATCTCCGTTCAAAGGCCATTGGATTTGGCCCTTCAAGATTCATGTAAGATACGAACCGGTGCTCCGCAACGGACCTCCCCGCCCTTGAGCACTCTGCCAAAGATCCCTTCACGAGGCATGATACAGTCCCCGGCCAGATAATAGATGGCGCATTTATTGTGGCATTCTTTTCCCTTTTGGGTGATCTCCACCAGCGCCGAGTCTCCCAGGTTAACCCGGGTGCCCACCGGGATATCCTGCCAGTCAATGCCCGATGTGGCAATATTCTCTGCGAAATCTCCAAAACCAACATCAAGTCCCTTTTTTCGAGCCTTTTCTATGCTTTCCGCCGCGAGAAAACTGACCTGACGATGCCATGGCCCAGCGTGGGCATCTCCCTCAAGCCCATGATCTTCAAGGAGAGAAGCTTTCCCCACCTGCACCTTGGGCGTTCCCTTTTTTTTACTTATGGCAATGGAGACTACTTTCATCTCCAAATCGGAATTAGTCATCCTTCTTTTCTCCCAGCCCCTCGCCGCAGTTCATACAGAATTTAGCTTCAATGGGATTGGACGTGTGGCACTCACAGCATTCGGCATCAACCTTGGGCGTCTCTTTACTCATGGCCCGGGCAGCGGGTACCGGCCTTCCGGATTTCCTCTCTTCGTAATCCTCGATCGCTGCATTCAAAGCCTGAGCACCGAGATTGGAGCAGTGCATCTTTTCCTTGGGAAGACCATCAAGGGACTCTGCAACGGCCTGTTTTGTCAGTGCCTTGGCCTCCTCCAGGGATTTACCCTTGGTCATTTCGCTCACCTTGCTCGATACCGCTATGGCCGCAACGCAACCGAAGGTCTTGTATTTTACATCGGAAATCTTTTCATCCTCTACCTTGATATAGAAGGTCATCATATCGCCGCAGACCGGATTGCCGACCTCACCGATTCCGTCAGCATCCTCAATGGTACCCACATTCCTCGGGCTCGAGAAGTGATCCATTACCTGTTCTGAATACATTTTGTCCTCCTTATCTACAGTGCTCAACTCCTGCTGTCATCATTGATCATCTTAGTCAAAGTTACAGAATTGAGTTTGTCATACATCGCTTTGGTGGCCTCTTCCCATACGCCACGAGTTAAACAACGGGTAGTCCTGTCACACACCTCAGGATGTTCAATACAACTGCTCAGATTGATTTCACCCTCGAGTATCTTTACGATCTCCCCAACGGTAATTTCTTCAGGGGATTTTGCCAACAGATGCCCCCCTTTAGGGCCGCGGACGCTTTTGATGAAGTTGGCCTTTTTAAGCGGGATGATGAGCTGTTCAAGATACTTGACAGAAATATTTTCACGTTTTGAAACATCCCCGATTTGAACAGGACCCTGATCATAGTGCTGTGCAAGATCGAGCATCATTCTGGTCCCGTACCTGCTCCTCGTCGACAATTTCATGTCAAACGCTCCTCTTTTGTTTCTCTCCAGATCGGGGAAAGTGAACGAAGCTTTTCAACTGCAAAAGAGAGCTTCTCCAGCACGTATTCCACTTCATCAACCTTATTGCTGCTGTTCAGGGTAAATACGATAGATCCCTGTGCCAGATCAGGGGGCACTCCGATGGCCACAAGAACAGGCGAGGTCTTAAGGGCCTTTGATGCACAGGCAGACCCTGTATTCACAGAGATACCCTCCGCGTTTAGCATAAAGACCAATGCTTCTCCCTCGATAGCCGCAACGCAAAAGCTGGCGTGGCCAGGGAGCCTTTTGTGTGGATGTCCTGTCTGTTTTATCTGGTCGATCCTCTGGTGAATTCCTTCCACCAGGATGTCTCTTAGCCCCTGTACGTGGATCATCTTTTCGTCTATTTCCTGTGAGGCCAGTTCCGATGCCCTGCCGAGGCCGACAATAGCTGGAACATTCTCAGTCCCTCCCCTCCTGCCGCTCTCCTGTATACCGCCATGAATCAACGGCATAAGCCTCAATTTATCTCTGAAATAGAGGGCACCGATCCCTTTCGGGGCACCTAAGGAGACACCCGAAAGACTTAAAAGATCTACATTTAGTTCATTGACATTGACCGGGATGTTGCCCACTGTTGCAACGGCATCCGTGTGAAAAATAACGCCTCTCTCCCTGCATACGGCGGCAAGTGCAGCGACCGGTTCGATGGTACCGATCTCATTATTTGCGTGCATAATTGACGCCATAATCGTCTCCGGTCTAATCGCACCAGCGAGACGTTCAGGATCAACCAAGCCTTGTTTATCCACGGGGAGCAATGACACCTCATAATCCATGCGCTCAAAGAACCTCGCGGCATTGAGAACGGAATGATGTTCAATGGCGCTGATAATAATGTGGTTCCCCTTTTTCTGTTTGGCAAAGACCACACCCTTGATGGCAAGGTTATTGGCCTCCGCCCCGGAAGAGGTGAAAATGATCTCGTGCTGTTTGGCGCCGATCAGATTGGCTACCTTATCCCTCTGTTCTTCAATTGTCTCTTTGATTCTTGAGCCCATGTCGTAGACAGTGGAAGGATTCCCGAAATACTCATCGAAATAGGGGAGCATTGCTTCAATGACAGCGCTCTTTACGGGTGTAGCCGATGCGTGATCCATATAAACATGTTTCATGATGATGCTTCCTATTTGGTCTTTCGAATATAGAGCTTGTAGCAGTCCTCGTCCTCTTTTAGACCCATGAATTCCTGACCGCACTTGTCGCACCAAGCCGGTATATCCTCGAGCGCGCCATCATAGTCGGTCAGGACCTCCAGCACCTGCCCCTTTTTCAGACAGGCCAGTTTCTCACCAGGCTCTAATAGGTGGAGGGGACACATGCGGCATACTAGGTCCAAGGTGTCATCTGCCTTTTGATTCTCTATAAAATTCATTTTATATCCCTCTCATGTCGGTTGCTTAGCGTTTTATACCATTCTAATCTATAGCGTTTAGCTATAGTATAGTAGCATTCCAGACCCTTGTCAAGGGAAAATGAAAAGTTTTCCCTCCCAAGGAACATTTAAGAATTCCCTTTCAATCTTCAAATTATCAAGTTGCCAGACCCACCTCATGATTTAGCCTTGACTTCAGCGGAAAGGGTTCTTAATGTATACCAAAATAATATAGAATAAAAAAGTATATCAAAACAAGTGCTTCATTCTATTTGAAACCATTTGTCAGCAACAAAGGAGGATATTATGGAACCAAAACCGAGTGTTAAAAAACAGATGCCACCAAATGAGGTTACTGCATGCGACGCCACAGCCCAAATGCTCGCAAAAGCGAGAAGAGACGGTGTTGAGCTTGCCTTTGACCGGGCGGCTAATATGAAGGTCTGCCCCATCGGCGCCAATTCCGCCTGCTGCAAGCATTGTTCAATGGGCCCGTGCCGTTTAAATGCCAAAGATCCTTATGGCAAAGTCGGCGTCTGCGGTGCAACCATCGATACGATACAGGCCCGCAATTTCGGTCGAATGGTGGCGGCGGGGACAGCGGCACACACGGACCACGGTATGGCCATGCTCGACCTTTTCCGTGAAGTGGTAACCGGCAAGATAAAGGATTATACCATAAAAGACCCGATCAAATTAAATGCACTATCTGAGGCCCTGGGGATCGATGTTGAGGGAAGAAGCACGGAAGAGATCGCCCTGGATCTCTACAGGGAGCTTGAACGGACCTATACCCAGATCGAGGGGGAAATCCCCCTGATGAAACGGGTCCCGGAAAAAACCCTTGAAACCTGGCGAAAACTTGGCATTGTCCCGCGCGGCGCCATGCGGGAAATAATGGAAATGATTCATCGGACAGCCATTGGTGTGGATCAGCATTATGCGAATATCGTCAAGCAATGCAGCCGAACCGCTCTCGCCGACGGGTGGGGGGGATCGATGGTGTCTACGGAGATATCAGACATCCTGTTCGGTACGCCATCCCCCGTATTGGCCGAAGTCAACATGGGGGTCCTGAAAGAAAAGCAGGTCAACATTATCATTCATGGGCACGAACCGAACCTCTTCGAGTCTATCCTTGAATCCGTTGACGATCCAGGGCTTGTTGCGGCAGCAAAAGAGGCGGGCGCCGATGATATTAACCTGGTCGGCATGTGCTGTTCGGGCTCGGAGATGATGTCCCGGCACGGCATACCCCATGCCGGAAATTTTTCATCCACCGAAGCCATCCTGGTGACGGGCGCGGTAGATGCCATGGGGGTGGATATCCAGTGCATCAAACAGGGATTGGCGAAAGTCGCCGAGTGCTACGGGACAAGGCTGTTCACGACAAACCCAAGGTGTCATATTGAAGGGGCGGAGCATATTGAATTCAATGAACACAGCCCCAAGACATGCACCGACGCGATTGTCATGCAGGCAATTGAGCGGTTCAAAAATCGAAATCTCCCAATAGAAATACCGAATATTGTCAATCCCGGTGTTCATGGATTTTCTTACGAATATATCAACTACATGCTTGGCGGCTCATTCCGGGCAAGTTATGCGCCATTAAACGATAATATCATCAACGGTCGAATCCGCGGCGTGGCCGGTGTGGTGGGATGCACCAACCCGCGGGTGAAGCAGGATGAGGTCCATGTGGAACTGGTCAGGGAACTGATTGAAAATGACGTCCTGGTCCTCCAGACCGGCTGCTCACAGATCGCACTTGCCAAGGCGGGATTTTGCACGCCTGAAGCGGCATATCTTGCGGGCCCCGGCCTCAGCGAGGTCTGCGAAGCAGTGGGAATGCCACCGGTGCTCGGTCTGGGCTCCTGTGTGGACAACAGCAGGATACTCATAGCGGCTTCAGAAATGGTTCGCGTGGGCGGATTAGGGGACTGCATCGCCGATCTTCCGGCCGCAGGGGCAGCGCCCGAATGGATGAGTGAAAAGGCGATTGCCATCGGTCAATATTTTGTGGCATCAGGTGTGTATACGGTATTCGGCGTGACGTTTCCGATTGTCGAAAAGACAAAATTCCATAACCTCCTCTTTGACGGGCTGGAAGAACAGGGCCTCGGTAAATGGGGCTTTTCTCCTGATCCACACGAAATGGCGAAGATGATGATTGCGCACATTGACAAGAAGCGGAAGGCCCTCGGCATTGACAGTGCCCGCGACCGAATCCTTGTGGACATGGCGGATCGGAGAGAGTTAAAAGCTGCCTGATACCGGGCAGCCGGTATCTATCCCTCATTCCCTCGAAAGCGGGAATGAGGGATATTGTGGATTCGGTGTCACGTCTTGATTAAGGCATTATCCTTCTGGGCTCTTAAACAACCGTGGCTATGTGAGGCATATCTCAGTATTCTATTTACACGGATTATTTGAGATACTGTCAAGATATCTCATGCTTAGATGTGCATATCATACGGGATCAAAATCGTAAAGCGCGTTCTGCACGAACGTCCCCCCTTACGTCCCCCCTTACGCTATCGACCTTCTGTTTCTCCTGCCATGGTTCAGAAGCGTGATTCCAGAACCAGGCACTCTTTCTGTCGAACTCAAAAAAGCATTAATTTCCTGAAATAATCTATGTATTTCTGTTAATCGACACTAAATCTTGCACAAATCAAGAAAGATCTATTATAATCTTCAGAAAGGCTGTAAACACTGATGGGGTCGAATTTCCGATCATTTATTGTATGGTAGATTGCAAGGGGTAGTCAGACAAGAAATGGACGATTTGAATAAGACATCGGAAACACCTTCGGTTACCGACCGGCTGATATCTTTGGTCATGGAATTGTCCGAGGAGCAACAAGAAACCCTGTTAGACGAACTTGAGTTAAAGCTGTCTAAGGAAAGGAGGCGTCATACAAGAAAACCCTTCGTAACAGTTGTGGATTTCGCTTCTCAAGGTCGTGCTTATAGGGAATTCGTTCAAGATATAAGTGGAAGCGGCGTATTCATTCAGACTTCAAGGCCTTTCTCTGTTGGGCAGGACGTTGTACTGACATTTGCGTTTCCAGATTCCCAAAAACATATCAAGATTACCGGTCGTATAGCCAGGGTTGCTGATACAGGAATCGGAGTGCAATTTAACATGAGAAGTCCTCTTGACGAGCTACCTGTTAGATCCCTATTGAAGACGCTATAGGCTTTGGTTGCTTGCTTTATCATCCCTACTCCTTTCTGACTTGAATTTTCCCTGGACATTCAGTATTTCTTCATATCATGCTCACCAAAATCATATAAGGCGGACAAACCCGGGCAGACCTTGACGTGGCCATTGAATGTGACATCCCCCCATGGGGCTGGTGTAAAAAGCAGTAAGACCGAAGACGGTGCCGTATGGGGCGCAAGGGGAGCAGGAACTTCCCAGATCTCAGGGGGCGCAAAGCCCCCCGCGCGGCGGCCGATCTAATGTAACAAAGTAGAATTAATAAGATAAATATGCCTCAAATCTTAGAGCTAAAATATCTTGTTTTCTGTTCATTATCCTCTATTTATTGTCAGTCAATACCTGATTACCTTCGGGTTTAAGCATGTGACAGCCATTGAATGGGAAATTATCTCTTCTACACGGATTTTGCTTGTAGCCGTTTTAGGCCCTGTTATTGCAATGGATCCGGCCCTGTCGGATTCAGGATGGACAGGGCCGTTCCTGATTCTTACAGGAAATGTCTATTTGACCCTGAGAAAGGCCGGAAGATAAACAGGAGCTAATGCCTGCGTTGAAATTCTTTAATCATTTCAAGCGGAAGCACACGGATAAGTTCTGATAAAGAAATCTGATTCATTTTCATTAAGCCGTCATCAGCCATGGTGCGCATTCCGTTTTTTATTGCCAGATGTCTTAACTCGGTTTCACCGGTCTTACAGCTGATGGCAAGGGTGAGTTTTGGATTGATTTCGAGCAGTTCAGAAATAAGTGTTCGGCCATTGTACCCTGTAAAGTCACAGGACTTGCAGCCTACTCCTTTATAGAATTTAATATGTGATGGGTATTCATTAAAAAAAAGGCCCCATTCCTCTTGGAGAGGCTTGGATGGACGGGAACATTTTATACAATTCCGCCTGACCAGTCTCTGGGATACCACACCGATGATGGTGGAAGCAATCTGGTTATGATCAATCCCCAGATCAAGCAGTCGCGGTATCACACCTACTGAATCATTGGTATGGATTGTACTCAATAATAAATGGCCCGTTTGGGCAGCATCAAAGCCAATGCCGGCAGTTTCACTGTCCCGCATTTCTCCCACGAGTATTACATCGGGATCTAATCGCAAAAATGATCTTAACAACCGGGCAAACGTGAGACCAATCTTATTATTGATCTGGGTCTGCATGATTCCTGGGAAACTGTATTCAATAGGATCTTCTGCAGTGATGATTTTAATCTCAGGCCCGTTGATATATTTCAGAGCAGCATACAAGGTGGAGGTTTTACCACTCCCGGTGGGTCCTGAAAGCAGAATCATTCCTGCAGGACTCTTAAACATTTGCTTCAATGGGCCCAAAACATGCTTGGAATGGTTGAGATTATTGAGGTCGAGACCGGCTTTGCGGGAGTCAAGAATTCTAATGGTAATATTTTCACCGACAATTGCAGGGCAACTGGCAACCCGAAAGTCCAGATCAAAAATTTTATTTTTATCCTTGTAGCTGGCTCGGAAGACACCATCCTGAGGCATCCGGCGCTCGGATATATCGAGATTTGACATCACCTTAATTCTGGAGATAATGGCTTCGGGTTTGTTTCGCAGTTGCTCCTTCAGCCAGAGGATATTAGACTCCTGACATACGCCATCAATACGGTATCTTAATTTAACACCTTTTCTGTCCTGTTCAAAGTGTATATCGCTAGCTCCAATTGAAACACCATAGTTAATGATATAATCTACCACTTTTTTAATTTCAATTTCGGTTCCAGAGTAAACATTGATCTGCTGTTTCTCCCTGGCACTAAGGGTTTCAAAATTAAACAGATTGACATTGTCCGACAGGTTCTGAAATTCATCTTCGGTTTCGCTGAGGAGATGGAAATCTTTATTGTACAGAGACATAAAAAGTGTCTCAAACTTTTTTTCGGTAATAAAAACTGCTTTCATACTCAAATTTCGGTATACGAGCTGAAGTTCTTCAATGGTTTTTAATCCCTCAGGATAAACTATTCCCAAGAGCATTTGCTTCCCTTCAAGGGTGAGGGGCAGAACCATATTTCTGCGGGCATACTTTTCATCAACACAATTAAGCAGCCTGATTTTTCCCAGCTCATCATAGGAAAAATCATCCAGCTCCACATAAGGTGTGTTATACTGATGGGAAAACGCATTATATAGCTGATGAGAAGTAATTAGTCCTTTATTGACTAAAAAAGCACCTATTTTTTCTTTTGAACGGCTCTGTTCTTTTAAGGCAGTTTGAAATTCATTCTCATCAATCATGCCCTGCCGAATAAGAATCTCACCAATCCTCTTCCGTTTATTATGTTTTTTCAAGGCTAAAGATAGATCTTCAGGGCGAATAACCCCATTCTCAACAAGAATTTCTCCGATTGTTCTCTGACTGGATTTGTAGCTTAAGGCGCGTACTAAATCAATCTCACTGAGCATCTGAAGCTTTAGCGCAAGCTCTCCAATGTTTAATGCCTCTTTTTGTTGCTCAAGCAGCTCATCCAGCATTTCGCTGCCAATTAAACCTTTTTCTATGAGTGATTGACCAAGTGTGCTGTGTTTTTTTTTGTCTCTTAAGGCCTCTTTTATCTGATCACCTCCTATAAGTTCATGCTCTACGATCATTTGACCGATTCTTTTCCTAACATCGGGATGACCTCTTAAAATTTCAAGCTGCGATGCATTTAAAAACCCCTTTCTAACCAACAGGCTCTCAAAAGGTAGGGATGCTTCTTTTTCCTCTTTTTTCTGGATCAAAAAAGCCTTTCTCAGATCACTCTCTTTAATAAAGCCTTCCCTGACTAGTAATTCCCCGATTCTCGGGGCTCTCTTCTTTTTTGCAGTAACATCAGATTGATCCATTGCTCAGAGTTCCTTTCTTGTAAAGCAGATAGATTATTGTCCTATTCGCTCAAGGATGGTAATTTTGTTACTAACAGTATCCATGAAGGCAGATTTATGTCAAGAAGGAAAACAAGGGCAGGATATACGATAAAATGAAACCGTTTTTTGCGGATGACCATAGACGGAAGCATAAGGACTGTCAGAACTCCATTGTTTGATGAGGAATCCAGATGCATAGGGGGGGCAGAGATTTCAGGTGAATGTGAAAAGGCTGCCCGAGAAGGCAAGCAGATTCGTTGCTCAATTTAGAGTCGGTGTGGAGTAATGCCCGGTGAAAATGTAAAGGCTTCGTGGGACTTGAGATGTTTTGCGGTGAGATGACAACGGGAATGTAACAGGAAGATTCTTTTGGCGTCAAAATGATTGATATGTCTTGCCAGTCTTACCATTGTGCCGTGCTATTCTATTATAAGGAAGACAAAATGGCAGCGGAGATATGTTACGAGCTTGACAGAAGGTAAAATCCCAACTCTGACTCGTATAGAGGAGTGTCCGTGAATTCCAATCCCGCATATCTATCCGTGGTGCCTCTTACGACAGCGTTTCTTTCAATTTCAGAATGTTTCGTGTTGTCTAAAGTGAATTTTATCTTGACCTCATCACCTTCCTTCAAGTCGTGCAAAGTCGTGATTCGGATGCCGGTCCGAGATATATCTTGAACCACCATTTTATTCCATTGGTTGGTTCCAAATTTTGTGTAATAGCCATCAAGATTCATTTCCTTGCGGTACGATGCCCTGAAGTCCAATAAAATAGGAAAGTTTCCTCCACATTTTTTGCATCGTACTGTGAGAGGATCTTTTCGACCCTTGAATTTTCCAACGTTGACGGATTTGACCATTTCACAGTAGGGACAGATAATCACTGCCTTATTGTCCTTCACGAAAAATTTTTCAGTCTCAACCAAATTCAACCTTTCCTTGAAAAATGTACTTGCCGTAATCAGTCAATCCGATTTCCCTATCCGATATCAGATAATTATCGTATCAAAATACCACAGACAGAAAGCATAGTCAAATTCTCTGCAACTGAACAATAACCATATTTTAAGAAGATCATATATGACGTGAAAGCAGGTTTTTTGCATTACCTTCATTTGACTTAAGGTCAATGGGATCTTGATGGATGAGTGACAGGTTGGAGAGGGGTTTCAGAAAAGGAAAAGATAGTTTTCGTTCAGATATTAATTATTAAACG
>Ga0315542_1002145_pt1 | contig 12106 bp, 8 predicted proteins | sample SalMarSW160120MG_FD_202541 | JGI IMG/M metagenome (GOLD analysis project Ga0315542, IMG submission 202541) | Salt marsh sediment microbial communities from the Plum Island Ecosystem LTER, Massachusetts, United States - Salt Marsh Sediment SW1601-20 ... | reverse complement strand
GACATCCACATGCAGGCCGACAAGCTCTGGCGCATCCTGCAGGAGGCCGAGCTGGCCGACGAGGGCCACCGCCCGACCACGGCGTTCGTCCAAGGCGACGCGCGCCTCGTCCTGCTCGGGGATCTCGTCCACGCCAAGAGCCGCGAGCGCTACGCGGAGCTGATCAACGTACGGCGGTACGACGAGTACAACCCGCGCCACCTGGAACGCGCCGAGAAGGCCCAGATCGGCTTCCTGCGCGACGTCAAGGGCTTCCAGGATCGCCTGCCGGCCGCCAAAATGGACATCCTCATGGGCAACCACGATTTCAACGCGGTCCACCCCGAGCAGGGCCCCCTTCGCACCGACGACGTGTCCCACCTGGAGTGGAAGGTCGGGTACGGCGGCGAGATGGACCCCGAGATCCGGGACTGGATCCTCTCCTGGCCCTCCGAGGTGGTCGTCGAGGGGCTCCACCTCGCCCACGTGGGTCCCTTGGACGAGCACAACACCTACGACAACGGCTTCTATCTGGAGAATCGACGACGCTGGATCTACGAAGAGAAGGACTTCCTGGAGGGCACGCCCTATCGCCTGGGGATCTACGGGCACACGCCCGTGCGCGGGGGCGTGAACATTGCGTCGCAGGGGCGCGCCATCCTGCTCGACACGAACGGCTATCAGGACGAGTACAGCTACCTCGATATCGACATCGACGAGCACCGCTACCGGCTCCGCATGCGCGGTCTGTTCTTCGACGAGACGGTGTCGCGCGAGGGCAGCTGAGGACGGTTACTGCTGGACCCTGGAGTCGTAGGTCGGGGTCATCACGAACCACGTCCGGAACGGGGCCAGATCGACGGGTTGACCCGCGGCGGTGACGAACTGCACGCCGTCGTTCAGGTCCCAATGCCCGGCTACGGCGCGCCCGTGCAGGTACAGCGTCGCCGGCCCACCCTGTAGCGGAATGTAGAGTCGCCCCTCGGGATCGTCCGGCAGGGGCCGGGCGGTGATCTTCGCCATCACGACCGCATCGACGAGGACGTTCTCGCCGGAGGCGTCGTCGGCCCCCTTGCCGTTGCGGACCCAACGGTAGCTATCCAGCTTGGGGAAGTAGCGGAAGCCCGTCTTGTAGACGCTGCTGAACCGGTCGGTGACGCTGGTGACGGTGGGAGCGTCCTGGGGCGGCCGGTACAACGTGCCGGTGAGCACCCGCGTGCGGGCCGGCAGGAGCCGATTGACGGCGCGACGCAGCGCATCCCCCTGGCTGTAGAGGTTGTAGGGTGCCTTGCGCTGGGTGCCGCGGCTGAACAGGTCACCTCGGTGCAGCGCGTCGAGCGTCGGGAGCTTGCCCTTCTTGATGGCGATCATCGCGCCCGGGGAGCCGCCATCGTGTACGAGGACGGCGTGCATCGAGTCGCTCAGCTTGACGAAGTAGTCGCGGGCGCTGCGGATCGGCCCGACCCTGCCGGGATCGGCGGTGTCGTAGATGAGCATCAGCCGCGTGAGGCCCCCCTCGACGGGCATCTCGATGATACTCGCGGCCTGCTTCAGCCCCGACTGCGGGTAGCCGTGGACGTTATCCACGAGGACGGCCAGCGGCCGTTCCAGTTCCTCCCGGAAGGGAGCCGGCGACGGCGCCGGCGCGCCGGTGCCGGTGGCGCTTCCGTTCGGTGAGGTGGCGCTGCCGCGTCCGGCGGCGTTCGCCTGCGTCGTGCCACCCACCTGGCCCGCGGTGGGGGCGTTGCCACCGGGCGTGCGGTTCCCCGCGCGTGGGCTGGCCACGTCGGTGTTGCCGGGTGGCGCCCCGGAGCTGGAGGGTGCGCCGGCGGAGGCCGCTGGAGCGCGCACCTGCGCCCGGATCGTAGGTACCGGTACCGGCAGCGGGGCGCTCACGCTCACCTGGGGGGTCACCGCCAGATTGCGCGCCGTGCCCGCCGTAGCCGTTGCCTGAGGCGCCGAAAGCGGGCGCGCCGGGGCCACACTCGCCGACGCCTGCGGTCCGGTGAGCGGGCGCGGGGCGGCCACCTGGGCCGTTGCCTGCGGAGCCTGCAGCGACTGGGCAGGCGTCACCTGGGCACGCGCCTGCGGCGACGGAAGCGGCTGGGCAGGCGTGACCTCGGCCCGGGCCTGCGGAGCGCTCAACGTCCGCGCCACGCTGGCCGAGGCCTGCGGACGGGGCACCACTTGCGCCTGCGCCACCTGCGCCGAAGCCTGCGGCGACGGCAGCTTGCGGGCCGGGCTCACGTGGGTCTGCGGCGTGATCGCCAGGGCCATGGCCTGCGGCACCTCGGCCTGCGCCTGCGGTTTGGGGATCGTGATCGCCGGCGGCGGCTGGTTGGGTGGCAGCTGGACCGGCTTGATCTCCGGCAGGGTGGCCGCGGTGGTGCCCGTCGGCTCGGCGGGGGCGGGCTTCACCGGCGCCGCCTGGCTCGGCGGGGACAGCGTGGGCGCAGGCGCCTGCGCGGTGACGGGCGGCGTCTGCGGTTGCGGCGCCTTCTGCGGCGCCTTGGGCTCCGGCTGGGCGGGCGCAGGGGGCTGTGTGGTCGCCTGCTGCGGTTGCGGCGCCTGCGGCCGAGGCTTCGGGGCGCTGCGCGCCTGAGGCTCGCCGATCGCGCCCGAGGCCACCTGAGCCTGCGACGCCTGCGGTGCGGCCGCCTCTGCGGCCGGCGCTTGCGTTTGCGTCTGCGACTTCTGGGGCGAGCCCAGCGTGATGACCAGGTAGTGGTCCAGCTTGCGGGGCTTGGGCGCGGTGACGAAGACGGCCAGCAACAGCAGCGCCATCAGGTGGACGGCGACCGACAGGAGCAAGGCACGCCGCTTGTCGGGATCGCGCCAGGCCTCGGCGATGCGGGTCACGCCCGTGCTCAGCCCCCCGTCGCGATCGCCAAGCGCTTGGCGCCCGCCTGCTTGATCAGGTCCATCACCCGCACCACCACGCCGTGTTCCACGGTGGTGTCCGCACGGAGCACGACGGTCGTGTAGCCACTCGACGCCATCTGCTGCCGCACCGCGTCGACGAGCTGAGCCTCCGACACGGCCCGGCCACCCACGTAGATCTGGTCGGTCTTGGTGATGGTGACGGTCGGCAACGTCGACGGCTCGGTCACCGCCGTCTGGGCAGACGGCAGGTCGACCGGGAGCCCCGACTCCATGGTGATGAACGTGGTCGAGACCATGAAGAAGATCACCAGCAGGAACACCACGTCGACCATCGGCGTCATGTCGATCGTCGCCGCCGGCATCCGTCGACTGCGGTCACGCCTGGTGCGCATCGACGCTCCCTAGGCCTGCGAGGCCGCCCGAGGGGGCACGGCAGCGCCCCGCTCGGCGCGTGGTTCCTCGGTGCGCGCAGCGTCCTCCTTGCGTGCAGCCACCGCCTGGACGACGTTGCCCATCAGCTCTTCGCGCCGTCGGTCGATGTCCATGAGGATGCTGTCGACGCGGTTGGCGAGGTAGTGCTGCCCGACCACCGTCGGGATGGCGACGATCAGGCCCGCGGCGGTGGTCACCAGTGCCTGGCCGATGCCGTAGGCCAACGCCGAGGGGTTCCCGGTGCCCTGCTTGGCGATCTCGGTGAAGGCGATGATCATCCCCGTGACGGTGCCCAGCAGCCCCAGCATGGGGGCGATCTGCGCGATGGCCGCGAGCGGCCGCAGGCCGCGCGTCAGGCTCTGCTCCTCCTGGAGTGACGCCTCCTGGAAGGCGGCCTCGACTGCCGAGCGCCCGTACGGTAGGCGGAGCAATGCGGCGCGCAGAACGCGTGCGACCGGCCCCCCGTGGTTCTCGCATGCCGCCAGCGCCAGCTCTAGATCGCGCTCGCGCACGGCGGCGTTGACACGTCCCATGAGCACATCGCTGTCGGTGCGCTCCCGCGACAGTTTGAAAAGACGTTCGAAGAACAGGTACACGGCGTAGAGCGACACGAGAGCGATCGCGATCAGTACGGGACCGCCGGCCACCAACAGATTCATGCGCGACTCCTCATCTCGTTCGACTCAGAATAGAAAGCTGCGCAATGAACGCCATGAGACCGTTATACCAGAGGCTTCATGCGGCTTCATCGACCGTCGCCGCACCCCCGTCCCGGCCGTCTCAACCGGTGTTGCGCATGCCCGCCGCCACGCCCAGGAGCGACACCAGCACCGCGTACTCCAACCCCTCCCGATCGGGGCTCTCCTCGGGCAGCGCCCTCAGGCGCTTCAGTAGCTCGACCTGGAGGAAGCTGATGGGATCGACGTAGGGATTGCGCAGCTCGATGGACCGCGCCAGCGTCGGGTCGTGCTCGAGCAGCTCGTGCCCCGTGGCGAGCTCGACCTGCTCGACCGTACGGGCGTGCTCCTCGTGGATGATGGCCCGGAACCGTCGCCGCAGCTCCGGCGGCACCAGCTCCAGGTAGCGCTCGAAGATGTCGAGATCGGCCTTCGCCAGGCTCATCTGAGCGAAGTCGACGATGGTGCGGAAGAACGGCCACTCGCGGACCATCTCGGTGGTCAGCTCTGCCGACAGCACCGCCAGGCCGGAACCGAGCCCGAACCAGCCAGGCAGGTTCGCCCGGCACTGCGTCCACGAGAAGACCCAGGGGATGGCCCGCAGGTTCTCGAGCGAACGATCGCCGCGCCGGCGCGCGGGCCGAGAACCGATGTTGAGCCGGCTGATCTCCTCGATGGGCGTGACCGTGTGGAAGAAATCGAGGAAGCCATCGCTCTCCAGCAACTCCCGGTAACGCAGCCTGGCGGCGACCGAAGCGCGCTCCATGGCGTCCCGATAGCGCTCGGGGAGCATCGGAAGCGGCCCGGCGTCACGCGCCGAGGAGAGGATGAACGCGTGCACCACCTGCTCCAGGTGCCGATGGGCGAGATCGGGGTCGGCATAGCGAGCGGCCAGCGCCTCGCCCTGCTCGGTGATGCGCATGCGTCCCCCGAGGCTTCCCGGCGGCTGCGCCAGGATCGCCCGGCCGGCGGGGCCACCACCACGACCGATGCTGGTCCCCCGGCCGTGGAAGATGCGCAGCGGCACCCCGGCCTCGCGGCACACCCGCGCGACGCCGTCCTGTGCCTGGTACAGCGCCCAGTTGGCGGCCAGGAAGCCGGCGTCCTTGTTCGAGTCGGAGTAGCCGATCATGACCTCCTGCACGCCCCGCCGTTCGACGTGCCGGCGGTAGGCGGGCACCGCGAAGAGGCGCTCCATCACGGCGGGTGCGGCCCGCAAGTCCGCCTCCGTCTCGAACAGCGGGGTGGCGTCCACGGCCGAGACGCCCGCCTGCTTCGCCAGCACCAGCACCTCCAGGATGTCGGAGACTCCCTCGGTCATGCTCACCACGTAGCTGCCGGCGGCCTCCTCGCCGAATCGGCGCTGTGCATCGCGGACCTCATGAAGGAAGGCGAGGGCGCGGTCGGCTTCGTCGCCGAGCGCCACCCCGGGCGGCGCCAGCGGCCGGGGCGACGCCAGCTCGCGCTCGAGCAGCGCCACCCGTTCGTCTTCGCCGAGCGCCGCGTAGTCGCCGGTGGCGCCGGCGTAACGCAACAGCTGCTTCATAGCCCGCTCGTGCACCCTCGAGTGCTCACGCAGGTCGAGCGGCGCCAGTTGGAAGCGGAAGGCGCTCGCCCGGTAGAGCGCAGGGCGCACGAAGGCGCGTGCTGCCCGCGCTCCCTGACTCAGCTCGAGCGTGCTCTCCACCAGCGCCAGGTCGTCGACGAGGCCCTGGGCGCCTCCCGGGTACCCCGGTCCGTCTCCCTCGCGGAGGCGGCGGCGCTCCCGCTCCAGGAAACGGTGGACGTAGGCGAGCTTCTGTCGGTACGGCTCCTCCGGAAACCGGTCGGGTGGCCCCTCCATCCGCATCAACCGCTCCAGGTCGTCCCGGAAGGCCTTGGTCAGGGTGACACGGCGCTCCCACAGCGAGAGACGCTGCACGAGCCCGTCGACGTCGTCCAGGTAGGCGTCGAGGGCCACCTCGGCCTGCAGCGTGGCCGCCTCCCGGGTGACGTCGGGCGAGACGAAGGGGTTGCCGTCGCGGTCGCCACCGATCCACGATCGGAAGCCGACCACCGGCGGCAGCGGTGGGTCCGTGGCGGGGCCGAACACGCCGTCCAGGGCGTCGTCCATGTCGCGCATGAGACGGGGGATGGCGTCCAGCAGCGAGCGCCGGTAGTAGTACAGGGCACTCTTGACCTCGTCGAGCACGGTCGGCTTGACCGCGAACAGCTCACGCGTCTGCCACAGGGTGGCGATCTCGGCGTACACCTCGTCCTCGATGCGCGCCTGCTGCTGCGGCGACAGCTCGTGCTCGCTGGCGCGCCGCAGCGCGGCCGCGATGCGCTCGAGCTTCAACCGCACGGTGTAGCGCTTCACCTCGGTGGGGTGGGCCGTCAACGTGAGCCGCACGTCGAGACCCTCCATGAACGCCCGCACCTGCGCCCGCGTCCACCCCTGATCGCGCAGGCTGCGGACGGCCGCCGCCACCGACTCGGTCCGGGGCCGCTCGGGCGTGGCGTGCGCCTCGCGGAGCCGGTTCACTCGGACGCGGTGGATCTCCTCGGCCAGGTTGATGAGCTGGAAGTAGACCGTGAACGCGCGCAGCAGCCGCTCCGCGGTGGGCAGGTCGAGCGCTGCGATGCGTCGCTGCAGCTCGCCGGCGGCCTCCTCCTCGCCCGCCCGGCGCCGCTTGGTGTCGGCCCGGACCGTCTCCACGAGGTCGAACACGCGCTCTCCCTCGAGCTCCCGCAGAACGGTCCCGAGGGCGCTGCCCAGGAACCCCACGTCGGCTCGGAGCTGCTCGAAGGCGTCGTCCCGGTGCTCCTCGGCGCTGTCCACGCGGCCGATTCTATCGTGCCATCAACGGGCGCCCCGTTCGCGCCGGGATGGAAGACGCGGGCGACTCGGCCCGCTCGGCGACTCGGCCCGCTCGGCGGTTCAGCCGTCGTCGGGCTGCGGCCACTGCAGCCGCCGGATGGAGCGCGCGCGACCACCCTCCAGCTCGAGCACGACGCCGCACAGGGTGGCTCTGCCCTGCGCAGGCCGGTAGCGGCGCGGGAGCTTGTGGACGAAGCGGGCGTGGACCTCCTCGAAGCCCATCCCGATCGACGACGTCTGCACGCCGCTCATGCCGGCGTCCGAGATGTACGCCGTCCCCCGCATGACGGTCTCGTCCGCGGTCTGCACGTGGGTGTGCGTGCCGATCACGGCGCTCGCGCGGCCGGCCAGATGGAAGAGCATGACCTTCTTCTCGCTGGTGGCCTCGGCGTGGAAGTCGACGAGCACCGCCTGCCCCTCCGGAACGTCCTCCATCACGGCGTCCACGGCGCGAAATGGGTCGTCGAGGGCGTCCATGAACACCCGCCCCATGGCCTGCGCCACGGTGATGCGTTCGCCGTTCCTGGCCTGAAAGGCGGCGGCCCCCACGCCGGGTGTCCCCGGAGGGTAGTTGGCGGCACGCACCAGCCGCGGCGTCTCTTCCGCCAGCTCGATCGCCTCGGCCTGGTCCCAGCCGTGGTTGCCCAGCGTGACCACGTCGACGCCGGCGTCACGAAGCTGCTGGAAATGCCGCCGTGTGATGCCGAACCCTCCGGCGGCGTTCTCCCCGTTGGCGACGATGAAGTCGTACTCGTCGCGCGCCTGCCGGAGGTAGGCGAGCACCACCTTCATGCCGGGCGTGCTGAAGATGTCGCCGATGAAGAGGACGCGCACAGCGCATGCTATCAGCCGAACGGGAGCACACGCCGGAGGCGATCGAGCGAACCGGAGCCGGCATGCGGCGCGCCCGCGACGGCGGGAGGGTGCGACCGCCGAGGCGGGGCCGGAGCCTCCGTGCTAGGCTTGCGCTGCATCATGGAGTTCGACGTCGTCGACCGGAGCATCCTGCATATCCTGCGCGCGGACGGGCGCGCCTCGCACGCGAGCATCGCCAAGGCCGTCGGGCTCTCCGCGCCGGCGGTGGGGGAGCGCATCCGCAAGCTGGAGCAGGCGGGCATCATCCGCGGCTACCGCGCCGTGCTCGACCCGCATGGGGTCGGGCTGCCGATCTGTGCCTTCGTGGCCATCTCGCCACAGCCGCGCAAACCCGCCCAGGGACTGGTCGAGCGGCTGCTCTCCCTGCCGGAGATCGAGGAGCTGCACGCTGTGGCCGGGACCTACTCCTACGTCGCCAAGGTCCGCGTCCCCTCCACCCAGGCGCTCGACGGCTTCCTCGATCGCCTGTTCATGCTCGAGGGGGTAGAGCGCACGGAGACCACCATGGTGCTGCGCACCAATGCCGAACGCCCCATGTACCTCCCGTTCGAGGCCCCTTGACCCACGACCCCGACCGCTACGACATCCGGCAGGTGCCCGAGGAACGCGTTGACGAACTGCTCCGCAACGGCCTGGTCTCCTTCGGCCCGCTCCCTGCCCACGCCGAGGCGTGGCTGCGCGAGCACACGATCCACACCTTGAGCTTCACGTTGGGCAGCTTCCACGACGACCGCCTGGCCAGCACGGCCACCGTCTACCCCTTCGAGGCCTGGATCGGCGGGGTACGCCAGCGCGTGGGGGGTCTGGCCGCGGTGGCCACCGCACCCTGGGCGCGCCGGCGCGGCCACGTGGCCGCCCTGGTGACGCGCTGGCTCGCCCGCCTGCGCGACGAAGGTGTCGGCTGGTGCGCCGAGCACCCGTTCGATCCCCGCTACTACAACCGCTACGGCTTCGAGTCGCTACCCAACGGCCAGACCGTGGAGGTCCCGCCCGAGGTGTTCGGCGAAGGCCGCCCTCCCGACGCAGTCGCCCTCGCCCCCGACGACGGCGCACGCCTCAGGCCCGTCCACGCTGCCTTCGCTTCCCGCTACGGCTTCGCCCTGACACGCGACGACGACGCCCGCGACGCCTGGGAGAATGTGCTCAAGCCGTGGGGCGGATCGGCGCGGCATGCCTACCTGCTCGAGGACGCCTACGTGGTGTTCCGCGTCTCGGACGACGGTTCCGGCCTGTTGACCGTCACCGACCACGCCTACGCCGGCCCCGACGGTCGCCGACGGCTGTGGTCGTTCGTGGCCGCCTTCCGGGGGCAGGCCCAGCGGGTGCGCATCCACCTCCCCCCGGGGGAACCGTTGCTGGCCGACCACCAGGCCCGCCACTCGGTGCGCTCCCCGCTGCTGCAGGTGCGGCTGGTCGATCTGCCGGCGGCTCTGGCGCCGCTCCGCGCCCCCCACCCGAGCCGCTGGCGCGTTCGCGTGCACGACCCGCTGTGCCCGTGGAACGACGGCACCTTCGCCCTCACCTTGACCCCGGAGGGGTGCCACGTCGTCCGTGACGATGCGCCGGCCAGCGCCGAGCTCGGCGTGGGCCCGCTCGTCGCGCTGCTGGGGCAGGGAGCGGCGCCGGAGCTGCTACTGGCGGCGGGTCGCGCCCAGGGTGAGGTCGAGGCGCTCCGTGCCCTGGCCGGGCTCACGGCCGGGCAGCCCACCTTCCATGCCGAGGCGGACAGCTTCTAACGCGGGCGGTCGGGACGGCCGCGGGCACGGGCGCCCCGTGGCGGGAGCGCTCTTCCGGACCCGCCGGCGGACGACCGCATGGCCTTCTTATCACGCCTCCTGGCACGCCTCCAGGAACCACGACGGAAGTCGTCCACGCTGCCGCCTCAGGAAGGCCGGGAAGTCGGCGTCGAGGAGATAGGTGACCGCGAAGTCCTCCTCGCTGCGCACCGATCGTCCGTACGCCTGCACCACGCTGAGGCAGGTGCGCCAGTCGTACCAGCCGGGGTCGAGCTCCATCCGTCTGGCCACCTGGGGGTCGCCCAGGTACGGGTAGGGCACCTTGCACAGCACCTGCCAGCGCGCCAGGTCCTCCGCCAGATCGATCCCTTCGGTCATGCTCGGCGAGAGCAGGATGGTCGGCTCGTCCGACTCCAGGTGGGCGCTGAGGGCGGCCTCCCGCTCGCTGCTGTCGTGGTGCGTGATCAGCCGCCAGGCGTGCTCGCGTGGCAGGCCCCGTTCGATCGCCTGGGCGATCCGGTAGGAGTGCGCGTGGATGATGCCCTTCTCGTCGGCATGCGCCTCGCACAGCTCGGCGATGGCGGCCACCAGCTTCGGCAGGCCGGCGGTGAGATGATGCCGCGTGAGCCGGGTGACAGGCCGCAACACGACGGGTCGGTTCTCGGGAGGGAAGCTGGAGGGCGTGCGGATGACGGCGGCGTCCTCCTGGTCGATGCCCAGCCCGCGCAGAAAGGTGACCGGGTCCAGCACCGTAGCGGACAGCATGAGCACGCGTTCGGCGTGGTGGAACAGCAGCGCCTCGGCGAACGGCGCGACCTCCACCGGCTTGAAGGCCAGCACCTCGCCTTCCCGCGACCGGCGGCGCTCGACCACCCACTCCACGCCGTCCTCGTTGCGGCTGTCGACGAGCAATTCGAGGCGGGCGAGCTGCCCGTCGAGCCACTGCTTCGTCTGCAGCCTGGAGAGCGTGGCCGCCTCGGGAAGGTCGTCGCGGCGCAGCTCCAGGTCGAGCTCGCGGCCCCGCTCCAGCAGGTCCGGCACCAGCTCCTCGGCGAAATCGAAGTAGACGTCCTCCCCCAGCGGCGGCGGCAACGGCCGCTCGATGCCCGCTCGAGCCAGCCAGCCCTCCCCCAGCGTCACCTGCACGAACCCCATGAGCGCGCCCTCGGCGTTGTGCGCCTCGTCGAGCACGAGAAGCTCGCGATGCCGGAAGCCGCCGGCGTAGTTGAGCTCCGCCAGGTAGTAGGCGTAGTTCAGCGTCGCCGACGACGCGGCCATGGCAACGTCCTTGGCCACGAAGTAAGGGCAGTCGTCGCAGGCAGGGAAGCGCCGTCCGGCCAGACAGGGGGCCGCGGCGGCATGCGTCGGGGCGACCAGGCAGGGGTAGTTGCTGCGCCCCTTCATCAGGGCGAGCTCGGGGAAGTCGCGGGTGTACTGCTCCTGCAGGACCTTCTGCGCGGTGAGGATGTAGCTCGAGCCGGCCTCCCGCGCCAACGCCACCGCGATCGCCGACTTGCCCGATCCGGTCGGCGCCTCCACGATGACGAAGCGCTTGCCGTCCTCGAAGGCGTCGCGAGCCGCATCGAGCGCCTCGCGCTGGCCGTTGCGGTAACTGGCGAAGGGGAAGCTGCCCGAAGGCACGGCTCAGGCTATCACGACGTCCGCGGCTCCCGAGTCCGGGGATCGGCGCCGGCCCAGCGGGCCCCCGAACGCTCCCGGCCGTCCAGCGCCGTTCGCGACAAAGGGCACGACAACGGGCCGGCGGAGTGCCGGCCCGTCGGTGTGGTGCCGAGGAGGGGACTTGAACCCCTACGACCTAAGCGGTCACTAGCCCCTCAAGCTAGCGCGTCTACCAATTCCGCCACCTCGGCATGACCTCGAAAGCACCCGTGTAGCGCGCAAACTGGATGATACGTCGGGCGCTCGCGGAGTGTCAAGAAGGCCCGCTCCAGGACGCGCTGCACTCCTGCCGACGCCCGCAGTCCCAGGCGACCGGCCCGGTATCCTCTAAGCATGACCGAGCGCCGCTACCGCCGCATCCGGGAGATCCTGGAGCGGCGTCAACCCGACCTCACGATCCTGGCCGAGGATGTCTACAAGCCGCACAACCTGTCGGCCATGCTGCGCTCGTGCGACGCCGTCGGGATCGGCACGGTCCACGCCGTCCGGCCCACCGGCGGGGTACCCACCTACAACGCCACCAGCGGCTCAGCCCAGAAATGGGTGGCGCTGCGCGTCCATGACACGCTCGAGGCTGCCCTCGCCGAGGTCCGCGGCCAGGGCATGCAGGTGCTCGCCGCCCACTTCTCCGAGCGCGCCGTGCGCTACGACACCGTCGATTACACGCGCCCTACCTGCATCGTCTTCGGCAACGAGAAGGAGGGGGTCACGGCCGCCTGCGCCGCGTTGGTCGACGGGCACGTCATCATCCCCATGCTGGGCATGGTGTCGTCCCTCAACGTCTCGGTTGCCACCGCCGTGGTGCTGTTCGAGGCGCAGCGCCAGCGCCGCCGGGCCGGTCACTACGACCGCCCGCGGTTGAGCGCACGGGAACGCAACGACCAGGCCGTGCGCTGGCTCTACCCGCGCCAGGCGCGCCGTTTCGAGCAACGAGGGCTGCCCCTGCCACAGCTCCTTCCCGACGGGCGCCTGCCCGCCGGTGC